>JACCDJ011087788.1_pt1 | contig 49461 bp, 45 predicted proteins | sample 7444481 | NCBI WGS metagenome assembly JACCDJ01 (sample SAMN15323435, study PRJNA562643) | freshwater metagenome | isolation source: river surface water | place: USA:Blue River Watershed | collected 2017-08-15
CGGTGGACTTGGCACGCTCGATCGCATCCCCCAGCAGGCGCATGGCCGTATAGGTCATGAACACCTCATAGCTGAAGAACTGGCCCTTGGCCTCGACACGCTTTTTCAGTTCGGCGCTGCGCTTGTCGCGCGGGTTGAACCAGTGGTTGCAGTCGATGATGCCGTTGGATTCTTCCGGGAACTCCTTGACGAACTTGTACTGCGAAGCGGCACCACCGAGCACCGAGTAGATGGCCTTGGGCGTGACCTTCTGCTGGCGCATGGTGCGCACCAGGAGCGCGTACTCGTTGTAGTAGTTGGCCGGAATCACGATGTCCGGGTTCACGGCCTTCATCCGCAGCACGATGTTGTTGAAATCGCGCGTGGGGTTGGCGTGCTTGATCACTTCCTTGACTTCGTAGCCGTAGCCCGGGAGCTCACGCGAAAGCAGGTTGGCGGTGCCGGTACCGAACAGCGACTCCTCGTGAATGATCATGACCGTGCGGGCGGGCTTGCCGGCGGCGGTGTTGAGCACGTGCAGGTTGGCCACGGCCACCTCGGCGCACTTGCGATAGCCGGGGCCGAAGCGGAAGGTGTTCTTCAGGCCCCGCTCCACGATCTGGTCGGCCACGCCCACGTCCACCACATGCGGCAGGTTGTATTTGGCAGCGGCCTGGGTGGTGGCCAGACAGATGGCGGAGGCGAAAGCACCGACCACGGCGCTGGCGCCGGCTTCGTTGATCTTCTCGATCTCGGCGACACCGGCCTGCGGCGTGGATTGCGCGTCGGCCAGCAGGGCTTCGATCTTGGCGCCGCCCAGCGACTTGATACCGGTCTTGTTGATGTCTTCGATGGCCAGCTGCGCGCCCAGGCGGCACTGCTGCCCCGAGTAGGCGAGCGCGCCGGTGACCGGGTGCAGCACGCCGACCTTGATCGGCTTGGCCTGCGCCCCGCCCACCAGGGGGAAAGCCAGCGCGGAAGCGCCGGCAGCGGTTTGCGTGATGAAGTGGCGACGAGTGCTCATGGTGTTCTCCTTTATTTAGTGAAACTGAGCTGACAACTCTTTACTGACCCAAACCTTGGCATCGATGCCGCCCACGCGTGAGAGCTGCATCTGGTATTCGTAGCGATCGGGCCGGTACAGGCCATGCAGCCATTGCACCGGACGTTCCTTGTCGTCGTAGATCACGCGGCGCACCGCCAGCAGCGGACCGCCGATCGGCACGTCCAGTTGGTGGGCCACTTCCGCGTCCGCCAGAACGGCGGTGAGGGTCTGCGTGGCGCGGCCGACGGTGACTCCCGCTTCCTCGAGCAGCATCAAGATCGGTTTCTTGGCCAGCTCGCGGCGCGTGAAGGGGCGCGCCACCGACCGGGGCACCCAGGTCGTGATGCGAGACAGCGGCCCCTCGCGCGTGCTGCGCACGCGCACTGCCTTTTGCACCAGGTCGCCGACCGGCACATCCAGGGCCTGGGCCACCGACTCCGGTGCGGCCAGCGTCTCCAGGGACATGACATCGACCGTGGTGCGCAATCCCATGCTGACCAGGTTCTCGAGCAGGCCGGACAGGCGGGTGTGCGAAGGGGCCTCACCACCGGCCGGGCCCGGCGTTACGCGGGCGCGCGTGGGCAGCGTGGCACGACCCGGGTGGCGGGTGATCAGCCCCTCGGCCGCCAGCTGCTCGAGCGCCCGACGCACCGTGACGCGCGAGACGGCAAAGGACTCCATCAGCACGAGTTCGCCCGGCAGACCGTCGGCAAAGCGGCCTTCGTCCAATTGCTGGCGGAGCACCAGGTAGACCCGGTGGTACTTGGGCAAAGGCAGGTTGGCGCGAGGCGGATTCACGCCGCGGATCCTGATCTGCTCCTAATGTCCTGTCAATAAGACATTTGAGAGGGCCGACACGGCGCTCGGGTATTGCCGCTCACCGTGGGCGGTCGGCTGGGGGTTGACCTACTTGTAGCTTCGCTGGTCGTCGATCACCTTGCCGTCCGCCGCCAGCGTGCCGGGCGCGGCCAGCTGCACCTCGCCGCGCAGCTTGGTGACATCCCGCACGCTGGCCACCATCTGTTCGGCCAGCTGCGTCGAGGGCGAGGCGGTCTCGGCATGCAGCACCATCCGCTCGTCGCCGATGGTGCCTTCCACCACCAGGCGCACGCGCCCCACGCCAGGGTGCCGGCGCGCGACCTCGGCCACCTGGCCCGGGTGCACGAACATGCCGCGGATCTTGGTGGTCTGGTCGGCGCGCCCCAGCCAGCCGCGGATGCGGGTGTGGGTGCGACCGGTGGGACAAGGCCCGGGCAGGACCGCGCTCAGGTCGCCGGTACCGAAGCGGATCAGGGGGTAGTCCGCATCGAGCGCGGTGACGACCACCTCGCCGATCTCGCCCTCGGGCACCGGCTCGCCGGTGCCAGGGCGCACGATCTCGACGATCACGTCTTCATCCAGCACCAGGCCTTCGCGCGCAGCGGTTTCATAGGCGATCAGGCCGACGTCGGCGGTGGCATAGCACTGGTAGCCCTCGACACCGCGCTCTCGCATCCAGTCGCGCAAGGAGGGCGGGAAGGCCTCACCGCTAAATAGCGCCTTGGTCACCGACAGCGTCATGCCCTTGGCCTGCGCCGCCTCCAGCAGAATCTTCAGGAAGCTGGGCGTACCCGCAAAGCCGTGCGGCCGCAGGTCGGCCATCGCCGCCAGCTGCAGCTCGGTGTTGCCCACGCCGCCCGGGAACACGGTGCAACCCAGGGTGAAGGCGCCGCCTTCCATCATCATTCCGGCGGGGGTGAGGTGGTAACTGAAGCCGTTGTGGATCAAGTCGCCTTCGACAAAGCCCGCCGCATGCATGGCGCGCGCCATGCGAAAGAAATCCGGGTCGTGGCCCTGCGGCTCGTACAGGGGTCCGGGCGACTGAAAGACGCGGCGCGCACGGCGCGCGGTGGTGAGGCCGCGCCAGCCGCTGGCGGAAAAACCGGCAAAGGGCTCCACGCCGCGCTGCGCCTGTTGCGCCTCAAGCAATTCGCCCTTGCGCAGCACAGGCAGCTGGGCCAGGGCCTGGCGGCTGGTGATGGCACGCGCGTCCACACCGCGCAGGCGCTCGGCCTGGGCCGGGGTGCTGGCCTGGGCGTGGGCCACCTGCCGGGACAGTGCAGCCATCAAGGCCGCTTCGCGTTGCGCGGGATCGCGACGCTCCTGGGCGTCGAAGTTCGGTGCAGTCATGACTGCCAATCTACGGGGAGCACGCTTGCGATACTGTCCTCACCTCACCAATTGGCGCAGCAGCCCCTTCAGGGTTAACCCGAATCAGAGAGGCTGCATGCAGAATCGCGACGCACACCCGGGCCCGCCGTGAACTCCGAACCGCTTCGCAAATTTCTCGAGACCTCGCCGTGGATGGCGGGTCTGACGCCGGCGCAAGCCGAACGCGTGCAGCGCGAGACGATCGCCCGTAGCTTCGAGACCGGGGCCACCGTCTGCGCCCGCGGTGCGCCCTCGGCCCACTGGATCGGCGTGGTCCAGGGCATGCTGAAAGTCGAGACCATCACCGCCGGCGGCAAGAGCGCGAGTTTCATCGGTGTGCCATCGGGCGCATGGGTGGGCGAAGGCGCGGTGATCAAGGGCGAGTTGCGTCCCTATGACATCGTGGCCATTCGTGACAGCGTGGTGGCCTTCATGCCGCGCGCCACCTTCCAGTGGCTGATGCAAGAGAGCCACCCTTTTTCCGCCTGGCTGATCGATCAGCTCAATGCGCGGCTGGGGCATTTCATCGCGATGGTGCAGAGCTTGCGCCTGAACGACACCAAGGCGCAGGTGGCCTACTGCCTGGCCAGCCTGTTCAATCCCGCGCTGTACCCGGGCATGACGCGCCAGCTGGAAATTTCGCAGGAAGAAATCGGACGCCTGTCCGGTGTGTCACGCCAGATCGCGAACCGCGCGCTGCACGAGATGCAGGATGCGGGGATCTTGCGGATCGGGTACGGCTCGATCGAGGTGCTGGATCTGGCGGCCCTGCAGGAGATTGCGGGCGGGGCCTAGGCCAGCCAGCGCTTGCGTCGCTTGTAGCTCTTGACGTCGCGAAAGCTCTTGCGCTCGCCGCCGCCTACGCCCAAATAGAACTCTTTCACGTCCTCGTTGTTCGCGAGGTCGGCCGCCGGTCCGTCCATCACCACGCGTCCGCTTTCCATGATGTAGCCGTAGTTGGCGTAACGCAACGCCATGTTGGTGTTCTGCTCGGCGAGCAGGAAGGTGACCTTCTCCTTGGCGTTCAGGTCCTTCACGATCTCGAACACTTCTTCCACGATCTGCGGCGCCAGGCCCATCGACGGCTCGTCCAGCAGCACCAGTGAGGGGTTGGCCATGAGCGCGCGCCCGATGGCACACATCTGCTGCTCGCCGCCCGAGGTGTAGGCAGCCTGCGAGGTGCGGCGTGTCTTCAGACGCGGAAAGTAGGTGTAAACCTTCTCGAGGTTGGCGGCGATCTCGCCCTTGTCCTTGCGGGTGTAGGAACCTGTGAGCAGGTTTTCCTCGATGGTGAGGTGGGCGAAGCAGTGCCGGCCCTCCATCACCTGCACCACCCCGCGCTGCACCAGGTCGGCGGGCGTGAGGTTCTCGATGCGCTCGCCACGCAGCTCGATGCTGCCCTTGGTCACCTCGCCGCGCTCGCCTTTGAGCAGGTTGGACACCGCGCGCAGCGTGGTGGTCTTGCCCGCGCCGTTGCCGCCCAGGATGGCGACGATGCCGCCTTGGGGCACCTGGAGGGACACGCCCTTGAGCACGAGGATCACGTGGTTGTAGATCACCTCGATGCCGTTGACGTTCAGGACGATGTTGGGAGTGGACATGTTTTCCTCGGGACCAATCGCAAGGCCGCAGCGCGCTGGCCTTGCGATTGGTGGCTCGATCGAGCCACCAATCACGCCTTCAGGCGATCAGGACTGGCAGTCCTGCGGCGTGCGGCGATTGAGCTTCTTCTCGCCTGCGTATTTCTCAGCGGAGGAACGGACCAGCGGACGAATGATCTGGTCGTCGGCCTGCAGCCAGTCAGAAGCCCAAGTGAACTTGGCGCCGTCCCAGGTGTGGACCCGGGCCCAGGCCGAACCCATGTGGTCGGCACAGCTGGTGGACACCGGCCGCATCACCCCCTTGAAGCCGAGTGCGTCCAGCTTGGCCTGTGTCAGGTTCAGGTTCTCGTAGCCCCAGCGCGCCTGCTCACCGAGCATCACCTTGCCCTTGCCGAAACGCTCCTGCGCCGCGCGCACACCCTCGACAGCAAGCATCGCGCCGACAACGCCGCGCATGTACAGCGTCTGGCCGACTTCGTCGCGCGGGCCAGTGCCCTGGCCCTTGTCATGTACCTTGGCCAGGATCTCCTTGACCACGTCTGCGTTGGGCTCGGCACCGTGTTGCATCATCACCGCGCTGTAGCCCTTGGCCGCTGCACCAATGTCACGCAGGTCTGGCTCGGCGCCGCTCCACCAGGTGCCGTACATCTTCTCGCGCGGATAGCCGGTGGCGATCGCCTCCTTGATCGCGGTGGGGGTCATCACACCCCAGGTCTGCATGACCACAAAGTCCGGGCGCTGCTGGCGCACCTGCAGCCAGACCGCCTTCTGCTCGACGCCCGGGGCGGGCACCGGCAGCAGCTGCAGCGTGAACCCGTGCATCTTGGAGCGCTCTTCCACGATGGGCAACAGTTCCTTGCCGAACGGGCTGTCGTGATAAACGACCGCAATCTTCTTGCCGCGCAACTTGTCCCAACCACCTTCCTTCTTGGCGATGTGCTGCAGCAAGGTATCGCCGGCCACCCAGTAGTGGCCGATCAGGGGGAAATTCCACTTGAAGACGCCGCCGTCCGCACTGTCGCTGCGGCCATAGCCGGACGTGATCATCGGAATCTTGTCGCCAGGGATCTTTTCCGTCAGCGCGAAGGTAATGCCGGTGGACAGCGGCTGGAACACCGTCGCGCCACCGTGCTTGCCCTTGAGGCGCTCATAGCATTCGACCCCGCGATCAGCCGCATAGGCGGTCTCGCACTCCTCGACCAGGGTCTTGACGCCGTTGATGCCGCCGCGCGCGTTCACCAGCTTCATGTAGTCGGCGTAGCCGTTGGCGAAAGGTGTTGCGTTGGGGGCGACCGGGCCGGTACGACCGGTCAGGCTTGGGAAGAACTGCACCTTGTCCTGGGCCGATGCCGGCGCGCCGATCAGGCTGCCTGCTACGGCCGCGACAAGCAGCGCCGCGCTCGCGATGGTCTTGAGTTTCATGCTTTGTCTCCGTGGGTAGGGAGGCGCTCGTCAGCGCCAGGGGAACAAGGGGCCCGTCGGCCTGTGGAATCGATGTGCATCACGTCAATGAGGGAAAGGCCACAGGCGAAGCTTCTGCTTGCCGACGGACCACAGCTTGGCCAAGCCATGCGGCTCGACGATCAGGAACCAGACAATCAGCCCGCCGAACACGATCAGCTCGACGTGAGCGACAGTGGCCGTACTGACAACGATGCCAAACAACCCGCCGACAGCCGGCAAAGCCTGATTGAGGAAGATCGGCATGATCACGATGAAGGCCGCGCCAAAGAAGCTGCCCATGATCGAGCCCAGGCCTCCGATGATCACCATGAACAGAAGCTGGAAGCTGCGATCGATCGAGAATGCCGCGGGCTCCCAGGAGCCCAGGTAGACGAAGGCCCACAGGGCGCCAGCGACGCCGACGATGAAGCTGCTGACAGCGAATGCAGTGAGCTTGGCGTACATCGGCCGGATACCGATCACTGCCGCCGCCACGTCCATGTCGCGGATCGCCATCCACTCGCGACCTATCGCGCTGCGCACGAGGTTCTTGGCCAGCAAGGCGAAGACGGTGACCACGGACAGGCACAACAGATAACGCTGCATCGGGGAGTCGACCGGCATCCCGAACACCTGCAAGTTGCTCACAGAGACCGAGCCCGAAGATGAATTGTTCGTAAACCACGACACCCGCAGGAAGGTCCAGTCCACGAAAAATTGGGCGGCCAGGGTGGCCACCGCCAGGTACAAGCCCTTAATGCGCAAGCTGGGGATGCCGAACATCACGCCAACCGCCGTGGCACATAGCCCTCCCAGCAGAATGGCAACCAGCAGGGGCATCCCTTCGACGCGCACCAGGAAGTTGTAGGCGGCATAGGCGCCCACCGCCATGAAGGCACCGGTGCCCAGCGAGACCTGACCACAGTAGCCCACCAGAATGTTCAGCCCGAGCGCTGCCAACGACAGGATCAGGAAGGGAATCAGGATCGCGCGAAAGATGTACTCGTCGCCCAACACCGGCACCACCAGGAAGGCAAAAGCCAGCAGCAGAAAAATACCGATCCGGTCCTGCGCAATTGGGAAGATCTGCAGGTCGCTGCGGTAATTGGTCTTGAACTGGCCGTTTTCGCGGTAGAACATGCGTGAACTCTTTCAACAATCTCGTGGCTTCGCCGTCGTGTGCCAGGTGAGTCGGAGCCGAAAAACCATGGCGTGCGTACTTCAGACGCGATCGATGATTTTTTCTCCGAACAGACCCTGAGGGCGAACCAGCAGCACCAGCAACACCAGCACATAGCCGAACCAGATCTCGATACCGCCGCCCAAGGCAGGTCCCAGAAACACCTCCGAGAGCTTCTCGCCCACACCGATGATCAATCCGCCGATGATGGCGCCCGGCACGCTGGTCAAGCCACCCAGGATCACCACGGGCAGCGCTTTCAGGGCGACCAGGCTCAAGGAGAACTGCACACCGAGCTTGGAGCCCCAGATCATCCCGGCCACCAAGGCGACGAACCCGGCTACGCTCCAGACAATCACCCAGATCCGCGAGAGCGGAATGCCGATGCTCTGGGCAGCCTGGTGGTCATCGGCCACAGCGCGCAACGCGCGGCCGGTGCTCGTGTACTGAAAGAAGAGGCTCAGGGAGACGACCAGGGCAGCCGCGATGACGGCGGCGTACAGATCTTCCTTGTTCACGAGCACGCCGCCCTCGAACAGGTTTTCCAGAAGGAAGATTGGATCCTTGGGCAGGCCGATGTCAATCTTGTAGATCTCGCTGCCAAACAGGGTCTGACCCACGCCGTCCAGGACGTAGGCAATGCCCAGAGTGGCCATGAGCAAGGTGATGCCTTCCTGGTTCACCAACTTGCCCAGGACCCACCGTTCAATCAGCCAGGCCACCGCCATCATCATCGCCATGGCCGCAGCCATGGCCAGCAGATTGGCAAGCACCTTGCTATCCAGACCCAGTAGGCTCGGGAACCACTCGGCAAATCGGGCCATGGCCAGCGCCGCGAAGAGCACCATTGCACCCTGCGCGAAATTGAACACGCCCGAGGCCTTGTAGATCAGTACGAAGCCCAGCGCCACGAGCGAATACAGCATGCCAGTCATCAACCCGCCCAGCGTCGCTTCGATGAAGAATCCCATATCGTCTCGCCCCTTCAGTGCGAAGTGCCCAGGTACGCCCGGATCACTTCCGGGTTGCTGCGCACCTCGTCAGGTGTTCCGTCCCCGATCTTCTTGCCGTAATCGAGCACTACCACCCGGTCGGAAATGTCCATCACCACACCCATGTCGTGCTCGATCAGGACCACGGTGGTGCCAAATTCGTCGTTCACGTCCAGGATGAAGCGGCACATGTCCTGCTTTTCTTCCATGTTCATGCCCGCCATGGGTTCGTCCAGCAGCAGCACCTGCGGCTCCATGGCGAGGGCACGCCCCAGGTCCACACGCTTTTGCAGGCCATAGGGCATCTGGCCCACCGGTGTCTTGCGAAAGGCCTGGATCTCCAGAAAGTCGATGATGCGCTCGACATGCTCGCGGTGTCGGATCTCCTCGCGCTCGGCGGGGCCGATGCGCAGCGCCTGCAACAACAGGTTGCTTTTGATCTTGAGGTTGCGCCCGGACATGATGTTGTCCAGAACGCTCATGCCCTTGAACAGCGCCAGGTTCTGAAAGGTGCGAGCGATGCCCATCTCGGCCACCTGGCGCGAGTTCATGTGGCGGAAATGCTCACCTCGGAAGGTGATCTCGCCCTGCTGCGGCTGGTACACGCCGTTGATGCAATTGAGCATGGAGCTCTTGCCAGCGCCGTTGGGGCCGATGATGGCGCGGATCTCGTGTTCGCGCACATCAAACGAGATGTCGGTGAGGGCCTTCACACCGCCAAAGGACAGCGAGATGTTCTTCACGTCCAGAATGACCTCGCCGGTCTTGCGGCCGCCGGTGGCGGCGCTGGCGCCCGCGCCGTCGCGGGCGGTGTCGGTCTCGATCGTCATGCGGCGGCCTTCACGGGGGGATAGGTGCGGGAGTCAATGATCTTGAGCGTGGCGCTCACGCTGCCGGTACGGCCGTCCTCGAACTTCACCTGGGTCTCGATGAACTGCTCGGTCTTGCCGCCGTACAGGGCGTCGAGCAACACGCCGTACTTGTCAGCGATGAAGCCGCGGCGGACCTTGTTGGTGCGCGTGAGCTCGCCGTCGTCGGCGTCCAGTTCCTTGTGCAGGACCAGGAAGCGGTGGATCTGCGAGCCGGCCAGGCGCTCGTCGCTGGCCAGGTCGGCGTTGACCTTCTCCACGCAGTCGCGAATCAATTCGTAGACCTCGGGCTTGCCCGCAAGGTCGGGGTAGCCGGCATAGGGCAGGTTGCGCCGCTCGGCCCAATTGCCCACCGCGTCGAAGTCGATGTTGATCATCACGCAGACCCGATCGCGCAAGTCGCCCACTGCGACGGCTTCCTTGATGTGGGGGAAGAACTTGAGCTTGTTCTCGATGTACTTGGGTGCAAACATGGCACCGGTCGCCAGGCGGCCCACGTCCTTGGCGCGGTCGATGATCTTCAAATGACCGTGGGCGTCCAGGAAGCCCGCGTCACCCGTGTGGTACCAGCCCTCGGCGGTCTTGACCTCGGCGGTGGCGGCGGGGTTCTTGTAGTACTCCTTGAGCAGACCCGGCGAGCGCACCAGGATCTCGCCGTTCTCGGCCACCTGGATCTCCACGCCGCGGCAGGGCACACCGACGGTGTCGGCCTTGACCTCGTGGTCTGGCTGCATGCACACGAAGACTGCGGTCTCGGTGGAGCCATACAGCTGCTTTAAGTTGATGCCAATGGCCCGGTAGAAGGTGAAAAGGTCCGGGCCGATGGCCTCGCCCGCGGTGTAGGCCACGCGTACGCGCGAAAAGCCCAGGCTGTTTCGCAGCGGCCCGTAGACCAGGAGGTCGCCCACGGCATAGGCCAGACGGTCGAACAGACCAACCGACTTGCCATCGCGCAGCTGGGGCCCGACGCGGCGGGCCACGTCCATGAAGCGGTGGAACATGCTGCGCTTGATGGCGCTGGCGTCTTCCATGCGGATCATCACGCTCGTGAGCAGGCTCTCGAAGACGCGCGGCGGCGCGAAGTAGTAGGTGGGACCGATCTCTTTCAGATCGATCATCACCGTGGCTGCCGACTCGGGGCAGTTCACGACATAGCCGCACGCCAGCCACTGCGCATAGCTGAAGATGTTCTGGCCGATCCAGGCCGGCGGCATGTAGGCCAGCACTTCCTCGCGCTGGGTCAGGTGGTCGAACTCGGCGCCGGCTTGGGCGCGATCGAGCAGGCTGTGGTGGGTGTGGACCACACCCTTGGGCGTGCCGGTGGTGCCGGAGGTGAAGAACATGGCCGCCACGTCGTCGGCGCGCCCGCTCGCCACTTGGGCGCGGAAGAACTCGGGATGCTGGCGGGTATGTACCTCGCCCTGGGCCGCCAGTTCATCGACCGAGGCCAGGCCCGGCTCGTCGTACTTGCGCAGGCCGCGTGGGTCGTCGTAGTAGATCGCCTGCAGCTGTGGGCATTGCTCGCGCACTTCCAGCAGCTTGTCGACCTGCTCCTGGTCCTCGGCGAAGGCGAAGCGCACCTGCGCGTTGTTGATCGGGAACACGCACTCGGCGGCGGCGGCGTCCTGGTACAGCGGAATCGGAACCGCACCGAGCGACTGGGCCGCCAGCATCGTGGCGTACAAGCGCGGGCGGTTGGCGCCCACCACCACGATATGGTCTGCACGCCTCAGGCCCGCCAGGTGCAGGCCACAGGCAATCTGCTCCACGAGCGAGGCCAGGGCCGACCAGGTGAGGGTCTGCCAGATGCCGTATTCCTTCTCGCGCAGCGCGGCGCGCTCGCCCTGACGGGATGCGTGCGTCAACAGCAGCTGCGGAAATGTCTCTTGCGTCATGGTTCTTTCTTCCGGAACGCCCGGCCGGTGGGGCCACGCACGATCACTGCGCATTCTGGTGGGCGTGCGCTCGCAGCGACTGTTCGCGTCTGTACAGTCTGCCCTAGTGAAAACCCTAGCGCCGTGAAAGAAGCGCCACGGCCGCGCAACCTAGGGGCCCCGACACCGTTCGTTACCCTGGCCGCGCAAGTTCAGCGTCAGGATGGTCAGGATGAAAACGATCGCCCGCCCTCTCCTGCGCTGCCTGCACGCGGCGCTCCTGGCCTGCACGTTCGCGGGGACCGCAGCGGTCAAGGCAACGACCCCGCAGGACTGCCATGCGGTGAACCGCGAGACCTGCGCGCTGGCCCACGCGCTGGGGCGCGGGATCAACCTGGGCAACATGCTGGAGGCCCCACGCGAAGGCGACTGGGGGGTGCGGCTGGAGCCCGCCTTCATCGCGCTGGCCACGCGCCACTTCCAGACCGTGCGCCTGCCGGTGCGCTGGACCAACCATGCCGCGCGCACGGCCGATGCCCGCATCGATGAAGCCTTTGCGCGCCGCGTCGACGGCGTGGTCGATGCCCTGCTTGCGCGCGGTGCGCGGGTGATCCTCAATGTGCACCACTACACGCAACTGACCGGCGGCACGCTGCACCCCAATGAGTTCGCGGTCGATCCCTCGGTGCTGGAGGAGCGGCTTGTGAACCTGTGGCGGCAGATTGCCTGGCGCTACCGCGACCGCCCGCCGCGCCTGCTGTTCGAATTGCTCAACGAACCCCATGGCACGCTGGACGGCGAACGCTGGAACCGACTGGCCGCCCGGGCGCTGGCAGCGGTGCGACCGAGCAACCCCACCCGGGTGGTGCTGATCGGCCCCGGCGACTGGAACCACCCGCGCGCCCTGTCCGCGCTGCGGCTGCCGCGCGACCCGTACCTGATCGTCGCGATTCACACCTACGACCCCTTCGAGTTCACGCACCAGGGCGTCACCTGGCGACCCGACCCGCTGCCCACCGGCATGCGCTGCTGCGACGAGGCGCAGCGCGCGAAGGTGGTGCAGGCACTGGACGAGGCGATGCGCTGGAACCGGGAAAACGGCGTGCCGGTGCATCTGGGCGAGTTCGGGGCCTACAGCGCCGGCGATCTGGCCTCGCGCGCCGCGTATGCACGCCTGGTGCGCGACGAAGCCGAGCGCCGCGGTATCGGCTGGGCCTGGTGGGAATGGGGATCGGATTTCTCGGGGGTGTATGACCCCGCGCGGCGCGCCTGGGTCGAGCCCCTGCGCCGGGCGCTGCTCGATTGAGCGGGCTTCAGGACTGGGAAACGGCCAGGACCTTATCGATGCGCCTGCCGTCCAGGTCCACCACTTCGAACACCCAGCCCACGCACTCGATGCGCTCGGCCACCACGGGCAGATGGCCACTCACCGTCATCAGCAAGCCCGCCAGGGTGTTGTAGCGGCCCCTTTCCTCGTCGGGTAGCTCGGCGCGAATATCCAGTCGCGCCTTCAGCTCGGACACGGGCATCAGGCCATCGAGCAGCCAGGAACCGTCGTCGCGGCGCGTGGCCCAGGCCTGCGCCTGCTGCACCGGCTGCAGTTCACCGGTGATGGCCTCCAGCAGGTCGTGCGGGGTCATGAGCCCCTGCACCACGCCGTATTCGTCCACCACGAACACCATGCGTGCCGAATGGGCGCGAAACTGCTCCAGCAACTCCATGCCGGTGAGCGTCTCGGGCAGGAAAGCGGCCGGCACCGCATGGGTCTCCACCGGCTGTCCGACTGCCTCGCCGGTCAACGCCAGCAGGCGGGCCACGCTGACCACCCCCACCACGTCGTCCAGCGAGCCACGGCACACCGGGTACCACGAGTGCGCGCCCACCCGGCCGGCCTGCGCCAGGGCCTGCGCCACCGACAAACCCGCATCCAGCCACTCGATGTCCGAGCGGGGAAGCATCATGGACGTGAGCGTCCTGTCGTCCAGGTGGAAGACGTTCTGCACCATCTGCCGCTCGTGCTGCGCGATCACGCCGGCGTCGACGCTCTCTTCCAGGCTGTGCGTGAGTTCTTCCTCGGTGATGGCGCGGGACTGACCGGTCTCCAGGCGCAACAGCCGCAGCACGCCCTGGGTGGTGGCGGACAGCAACCACACGAAGGGCCGGGCCGCGCGGGCCAGGCCCGCCATGGGACGCGCCATCCAGCGCGTGACGGTTTCGGGATAGAGCTGGCCGATGCGCTTGGGCACCAGCTCGCCGAAGATGAGGGTGATGAAGGTGATCAGGGCCACCACGATGGCGGTGGCGGCGATGCCGGCGGGGCGCGGGCTGATGCCGAAGCCGGCCAGCCATTGCGCCAGGCCGGCGCTGAAAGCCGCCTCGCCGATGATGCCGTTCAAGACCCCGATGGAGGTGATGCCCACCTGCACGGTCGACAGGAACTGCGTGGGCTGCTCCATCAAGCGCAGTGCGGTCTGCGCGCCGGTGTCACCCGCTTCGGCCAGGGCCAGCAGGCGGGCCTTGCGGCTGGCGGCCAAGGCCAGTTCGGACATGGCGAACGCGCCGTTGAGGAGGGTCAACAGCGCGATCAGGAGGACATCCATCGTTCAGGGGGAGAATCGAACACCATGGCACTCTACCTGATCGGCGATGTTCAGGGCTGCGACGCCCCCTTGGGACGGCTGCTGGAAAAGATCGCTTTCTCCCCGAGCCGCGACACCCTGTATGTCCTGGGCGACCTGGTGAACCGGGGCCCCGCGTCCGACCGGGTCCTGCGCCGCCTCATGGGTTATGGCGACGCGGCGCAGTGCCTCCTGGGCAACCACGACCTGTCGCTGCTGGTGACCGCGCACGGCCTGCGCACCCCCCACCCCCGAGACACCGTGCAAGCGGTCCTGGCGGCACCGGACCGCGAGGCGATGCTCGAATGGCTGCGGCACCGCCCGCTGGCGATGCAGACGCAGGGCGTGCTGATGGTGCATGCGGGCGTGCTGCCCCAGTGGGATGCGGCGCAGGTGATGGCGCTCGCGTGCGAGGTGCAAGACGCGCTGCGCGGGCCCGGCCTGCGGGACTTCCTCGCGCACCTGTTTGGCAACGAACCCGCGCGCTGGGACAACCACCTGCAAGGACCCGACCGACTGCGCCTCGTGGTGAACGCGCTCACGCGCCTGCGGTTTTGTAGCGCCGACGGCACGATGCACCTGAAGGCCTCGGGCGCGCCGGACCAGGCACCTGCAGGCACGATGCCGTGGTTCGAGGTGCCGGGACGGCGCACCGCGGGCACGCCGATCGCCTGCGGGCATTGGTCCACCCTGGGTGTGCTGTTGCGCCCTGACCTGATGGCGCTGGATTCGGGCTGCGTGTGGGGCGGCTGCCTGAGCGCGCTGCGTCTGGGGGCCGACGCTTCACGCCATGAGTTGATCCAGGTGGACTGCGAAGCCGCGCAGTCGCCCGGCGGGGACTGAGTGGTGGCCGGCGTCAGTCGCCGGTCTTGAACAGCGCCGCGACCTTGCGCTTGGTCTTGATGTTGGCCGACACGCGGCTGGTTGCGGGCTTGGCCGAGGCTTCCCAGGACGGCGCGGCCTCGGTGGCCGGGGCCTCATAAGGCTGGTCGAAGAAGGGATCGCGCGGGGCGGCCGGTGCGCGCGCGGGCCGCACTTCGCGCGGGGCGCGCGCGGCATCGAGCGCGTCCCGCGGGTCACCGGTCTCGCCGCGTTCGCGCCAGGTGCGGCGGCCGTCGTTGATGCGGCCGCGGGGGCGGTCTTCCTCGAATTCGACGGCCTCGATCTCCAGCTTCTTCTTCAGGAGCTTCTCGAGGTCGGCCACCAGGCGGCCATCGCTGCCCGAGACGAAGGTGACGGCCAGGCCCGAAGCACCGGCGCGGCCGGTACGGCCGATGCGGTGCACATAGTCCTCGGGGTTGAACGGCAGGTCGAAGTTGAAGACCGCCGGCACGTCCTTGATGTCCAGGCCGCGCGCGGCGACGTCGGTGGCCACCAGCAGTTCGACCTCGCCGGCCTTGAAGGCGGCCAGGGCCTTCAGACGCTCGTCCTGACTCTTGTCGCCGTGCAAGGCGGTGGTCTTGAGGCCGTCACGCTCCAGCGAGCGGGCCAGGCGCGCGCACCCGAGCTTGCTGTTCACGAAGACGAAGGCCTGCTTGATCTGACGCTGGCGCACCAGCTGCACCAGGGCGCGGCGCTTGTCGTCGTCGACCACGCTGTAGAAATGCTGTTCGACGGTGGAAGCGGTCTCGTTGGGACGCGCCACCTCGATGGTGACCGGGTCCTTGAGGTAGCTGTTCGCCAGGCGCTTGATCTCGGGCGAGAAGGTGGCCGAGAACAGCAGCGTGGTGCGCTGCTTGGGCAGGTAGGACAGGATGCGCTGCAAGTCGGGCAGGAAGCCGATGTCCAGCATGCGGTCGGCTTCATCGAGCACCACGTACTCGACCTGATTGAGGACCGCGTTCTTGGCTTCGATGTGATCGAGCAGGCGGCCGGGCGTCGCCACCAGCACCTCGACGCCGCGTTTGAGTTCGAGCGTCTGGGGCTTCATGTCCATGCCGCCGAACACCACCGCGCTGCGCAGGTTGGTGTACTTGGCATAAAGCTTGACCTGTTGCGCCACCTGGTCGGCCAGTTCACGGGTGGGCAGCAGCACCAGGGCGCGCACCGGATGGCGGGCAGGCGAGGTGGAGGCGTTTTCGTGTTTGAGCAGGCGCTGCAGCAGGGGCAGCGAGAAGGCCGCCGTCTTGCCGGTGCCGGTCTGGGCGGCGCCCATCACGTCCTGGCCGGTCAGGACCACGGGGATGGCCTGGGCCTGGATCGGCGTCATGGACTCGTAGCCCATTTCGGCAACGGCCCGCGCCAGCGGTTCGGCCAGGGAAAGATTGGAGAAGGAAGTGGCGGTCATGACAGCCCGGTATTGTCTCACCTTGGGCCCGGGCGCCCGGGCAGGGGCCCGCCTCGGGAAAAAGTACAGTGCCGCCTGCATCGGACCGACCCCGACCCCGACCCCGCCTCTGCCCATGACCTCTGCCCTCACCGACCCCGTCCGGGACGCCCCCACCATCCTGGTCACCGGCTTCGACCCCTTCGACGGCGCCGCCGTCAACCCCAGCTGGGAAGCCGTCCAGGCCCTGCACGGACGCGAGATCGCCGGCCACCGGGTGGTGGCCGGGCAGCTGCCCACCGAGTTCGAGCGCTCGCTGCCCACGCTGGCGGCCCTGGTGCAGGCCCACCAGCCGACCCTCGTGGTCTGCTGCGGCCAGGCCGGCGGGCGCGCGGCGATCTCCCTGGAGCGGGTGGCGATCAACGTGCAGGACGCGCGCATCGCGGACAACGCCGGCGCGCAGCCCGTCGACGAGCCAGTGGTCGCCCAGGCACCGGCTGCCTATTTCACGACCCTGCCGATCAAGGCCCTGCGTCGGGCCCTGCGAGAGGCCGGCATCGCCGCCGAGGTCTCGCAGACCGCCGGCACCTTCGTGTGCAACCACGTGTTCTACGGCCTCATGCACCACCTGGCTCAAAACCGGGTTGGCGTGCGCGGCGGCTTCATCCATGTGCCCTGGCTGCCCGGGCAGGGCGAGCCGTCGATGCCGCTGGCGCAGGTCGTGCAAGGACTGCACCTGGTGATCGCGTGCGCCCTGGCGACGCCGGTGGACATCCGCGAGGGGGCGGGCGCACTCGATTGACACAGCGGACACCTCGGGCACGGCCGGCCACAGCGTCGCCGCGCGGGCCGGCGCCTAAAATACGCAGGTGTCCATTCTCAACGCCGACCTGCACTGCCACTCTGTGGTCTCCGACGGCACGCTCACGCCCGAGGTCCTGGCCGCGCGGGCCGCGGCCAACGGCGTCGAGCTCTGGGCCCTGACCGACCACGACGAGATCGGTGGCCAGCACCGCGCCATGACGGCTGCGCGTGACGCCGGCCTCAAGTACCTTACCGGCACCGAGATCTCGGTCACCTTCGCGGGTCAGACGGTGCACATCGTCGGCCTGGGCTTCGACCCCGAAGATCCCTCGATGCGCCAGGGCCTCTCGGCCACCCGGGGCGGCCGCGGGGAACGCGCACAGGAAATGGCGCAGGGCCTGGCCCGCGTGGGCATCCACGGCGCCTACGAGGGCGCACTCAAGCACGTGGGCAACCCCGACCTGATCTCGCGCACGCACTTCGCCCGTTTCCTGGTCGAGACCGGCGTGTGCCGCGACACCTCCGAGGTGTTTCGTCGCTACCTCACCGAGGGCAAGCCCGGCTATGTGCCGCATCGCTGGGCCAGCCTGGGCGACGCGGTAGCCTGGATCACCCGCGCCGGCGGCATCGCCGTGATCGCTCACCCCGCGCGGTATGCCTTCACCGCCAACGAGGAATACGCCCTCTTCTCCGAATTCAAGGCCCATGGCGGACGGGCGGTGGAGGTGGTCACAGGCAGCCACACCGCCGCCGAATACGTGAAGTACGCCGAGACCGCGCGCGAGTTCGGCCTGGCCGCCTCGCGGGGCAGCGACTTCCACAGCCCCGAAGAGAGCCACACCGACCTGGGCCAGCTGCCCTACCTGCCCGGCGGGCTCACGCCCGTGTGGGAGTTGCTGGCGGATCGCATCCGGTGAACGGCGCGACGGCGGCCGCCGCGCGCATCCTGGCGGGCATCGGGATCGTGCTCGCGGCCACCGCCGCCTTCGCGGTCACCGATACCGCAGCCAAGTACGTCAACGCCGCAGGCGTGCCCCTGCTCATGGCCCTGTGGGCGCGCTACGCCTTCCAGGCCATCGCCACGTCGCTGGTCGTCGTGCCGCTGGGCGGCTGGTCGGTGATGCGCACCCGCCAACCCCTGTTTCACGCGCTGCGCGGGCTGATGCTGGTGACCAGCAGCGCCTTCGTGTTCCTGAGCCTGAAGTTCATGCCGGTGGGTGAGTTCACCGCCATCATGCTGGTTGCGCCCCTGGTGCTCACGCTGGTGGCCGGCACCTTCCTGAAGGAGCAGGTCTCGCCCTTGCGCTGGGCGCTGGTGTGCGGTGGCTTCGTCGGCACGCTGGTGATCATTCGCCCCGGCGGCGAAGCCTTCACGCCGGCCCTGCTGCTGCCCCTGGCGCAGGTGGGCTTCAATTGCTGCTTTCAGGTCCTGACCATCCGGCTGGCCCGCACCGAGAGCCCGTTGACCATGAACTTCTACACGGGCTGGGTAGGCGCGCTGGCGGCCACGCCGCTGCTGCTCCTGGCCTGGGACCCGCAGGTGCCAGCCTGGCTGTGGGGGCTGCTGGTGGTCATGGGGGTGTCGGGTGCGGTGGGCCATTTCCTCCTGATCCTGGCCTACCGGCGAGCGCCTGCGTCCACGCTCACGCCCTACCTCTACGCGCAGATCGGTTTTGCCATGGCCTGCGGGTGGGCGGTCTTCGGTCATGTGCCCGATGGCTGGTCCGTGCTGGGCATGGGCCTGATCGCCCTGTGCGGCGCGGCCGGGGCCTGGCTCACGGTGGTCGAACACCGCGCGGCCCTGCGGATCAACGCCTGAGCGGACGCCCCGTCCGGGGCCCCGCGGACGGATACTGCGGCCATGGCGCAATTTTTCGAGGTCCATCCCGACAACCCGCAGCCGCGGCTGCTGCGGCAGGCCGTCACCCTGCTGGAACAGGGCGGCGTGCTGGCCGTGCCCACCGACTCCAGCTACGCCCTGGCCTGCCACCTGGACGACAAGGGCGCGGCCGACCGCCTGCGTCAGATCCGCGGGGTAGACGACAAGCACCACCTCACGCTCCTGTGTCGCGACCTGAGCGAGCTGGCCAGCTACGCCCGGGTGGACAACCGCCAGTACCGTCTGCTCAAGTCCGCCACGCCGGGCCCCTACACCTTCATCCTGGAGGCCACGCGTGAGGTACCCCGGCGCGTGAGCCACCCCCAGCGCAAGACCATCGGCCTGCGCGTGCCGCAGCACATCGCACTGCAAGCGCTGCTGGCGCTGCACGGCGCCCCCTTGTTGGCAACCACCCTGATCCCGCCGGGGGAAGACCAGCCCCTGAACGATGCGCACGAGATCCGTGAACGTTTGGAGCGCGCGCTGGCCGGGGTGATCGACGCGGGTGCCTGCCCCTCGGAGCCGACGACCGTGGTGGACCTCAGCCCCATGGGCGAAGGCGGCGCGCCCGAGATCCTGCGCGAAGGCCGCGGCAACGTGGCGGCCCTGGGGCTCTGAGGCGGGATCTGAAGCAACCGCTGGGACGAGCTCTGAGACAATCCGGGCGTGGATTTCAACAACCTCGTCCAGACCGTCCTCGTCTACGCCCTGCCCGTGCTGTTCGCCATCACCGTGCACGAGGCGGCGCACGGCTATGCGGCGCGGCATTTCGGCGACCCGACGGCCACGGTGATGGGACGCGTGACCCTCAATCCCCTGCCCCACATCGACCTGGTCGGCACGATCCTGATGCCACTGCTGCTGTATTTCGCGACCTCGGGCACGTTCCTGTTTGGCTACGCCAAGCCCGTGCCGGTGGACTTCGGCCGCCTGCGTCGGCCCAAGCGCGATATGGTCTGGGTGGCCCTGGCCGGGCCGGCCTCCAACTTCGTGCAAGCCATCCTGTGGGCGCTGGTCGCGGTGCTGCTCCTGGCCCTGGACATCGACGAGCCCTTCTTCAGTCGGATGTGCGAAGCGGGTGTGCTGGTGAACCTGGTGATGTGGGCCTTCAACCTCTTCCCGCTGCCGCCGCTGGACGGCGGCCGCATCCTGGTGGGCCTGCTGCCCTGGCGTCAGGCGCATTTCGTGGCCCGCATCGAGCCCTGGGGCTTCTTCATCGTGATGGGCCTGGTACTGGCCGGCATCGTGGGCAGCCTCTGGCTGCGCCCGCTCATGGCTGCGGGTGCCGCCGCCATCCAGGTGTTGATCTCGCCCCTGCGGGCCCTGTTGTTCTGACCTTCATCTCTCCCGCCTCTCGGCTTTCCCGACCGCCCGCCGCATGACCTCCGCACCCGTCCGCTTCCTCACCGGCATCACCACCACCGGCACACCCCACCTGGGCAACTATGTGGGCGCGATCCGGCCCACCGTGCAGGCCAGCCGCCGCTCGGGCACCGAGAACTTCTACTTCCTGGCCGACTACCACGCCCTGATCAAGTGCGACGACCCGGCCCGCATCCAGCGCTCCACCCTGGAGATCGCGGCCTGCTGGCTGGCCGCCGGGCTGGACCCCGAACACGTCTTCTTCTATCGGCAGTCGGACATTCCGGAGATTCCGGAGCTGACCTGGTTCCTCACCTGCGTGACCGGCAAGGGTCTGCTCAATCGCGCGCACGCCTACAAGGCCTCGGTCGACAAAAACCTGGCTGCCGGCGCCGATCCCGACGCCGATGTCACCGCCGGCCTGTTCATGTACCCGGTGCTCATGGCCGCCGACATCATCCTGTTCAATGCGCACAAGGTGCCGGTGGGCCGCGACCAGGTGCAGCACATCGAGATGGCCCGCGACATGGCCTCCAGCTTCAACCACCTGTACGGGGCGCACTTCACGCTGCCCGAGGCGGTGATCGACGAGGCGGTGGCCACCCTGCCTGGACTGGACGGCCGCAAGATGTCCAAGAGCTACGACAACACCATCGGTCTGTTCGCGCCGCCCGCGCAGATGCGCAAGCAGATCGCCTCCATCGTGACCGACTCGCGTGCGCCGGGTGAACCCAAGGACACCGAGGGCTCGGCCCTGTTTCAGATCTACCAGGCCTTCGCCAGCCCGCAGGAGACCGAGCAGCTACGAAAGTATTACGCCGAAGGCATTGCCTGGGGTGAGGCCAAGAACCTGCTGTTCGAACGCATCGACCGCGAGATCGCGCCCATGCGCGAACGCTACGACGCGATGGTGAACAACCCCGCCGAGGTCGAACGCATCCTGCTGCGCGGCGCCGAGAAAGCCCGTGAGCGTTCGCGCCCCTTCATCGGGCGCCTGCGCGAGGCGGTGGGCCTGCGCAGCCTGGCGAGCGCCCCCAGTGCTGGCAGCCCTCAAAAGGGCGACAAGAAGGCCGTGCCCGCGTTCAAGCAATACCGTGAGGCCGACGGCCTGCACTACTTCAAGCTGGTCGATGCCAGCGGGCGGCTGCTGCTGCAAAGCCAGGGCTTTGCCTCGCCCCGGGAGGCCGGCCAGGCCGTTGGCCGTATCCGCGAACAGGGGCTCGCTGCCCTGGCCGACCTGGGCCCCCAGGTGCAACGTCCCCACGACCTGTCCGAGAACGAACTGAGCACCCAACTGTCGCAACTGAGGCAACCTGATTAATCCAGCTCTGCTATAAACGCGCCAGCAGGTTATTCATTACGTTCACCATGCAAGTCACAAAATCCGCCGCCCCGATGAATCTTTTCGTCATCGACGACCACCCGCTAATGCGCGAAGCCGTCGTCATGCTGCTGCGGCGGATGCGTCCCGGGGCCAATGTGGTCGAACTGGACCGCATGGGCGGCCTGGACGGGGCGGTGCGTCAACACGGCACCCCCGACCTGATCTGCCTGGACCTGAAACTGCCCGACACCACCGGAACCTCGGGCGTGCATGAAGTCAAGAACCTCTTTCCCGAGACGCCTCTGGCGGTGATCTCGGCGTCGCCCTCCAACGATGCGGAAGAAGTCTGCATCGACGCTGGCGCCGACATCTACATCGAGAAATCCTCAGGCGCGGGCGAGATCGGCAACGCGCTGCGCGCGCTGCTCTCGGCCGACGGCCAGTTCGAAGAACTCGCGCCCACCGACAACAAGCTGTCCAAGCGCCAGAAACAGCTGATCGTGATGCTCGATCGTGGCCTGTCCAACCGCGAGATCGCAGAAGAACTGGGCATCAGCGAACACACGGTGAAGGTGCACCTGTGGCGCCTGTTCCGCCGCCTGGGTGTCAAGAGCCGCACCCAGACCATCCACTACGCCCGCGTTCACGGCCTGCTGGCCAGCTGATCGATCGAGGCGGCCCGCGCGGCCGCCTGCTGCGGGTCGCTCGCATCGAGCACCAGCCTGAACATCGTGCCTCGCCCGGGCTCGGAGTCGAGTTCGACCCGGTGGCCCAGGATGTGCGCCAGTCGCGAGACGATGTACAGGCCCAGCCCGAACCCGTCCTGCGTGCCCTCGTGCAGCGGCACCTTGTAGAACTCCCGGAAGATGTCGCGCTGATGCTCGGGCGCGATGCCCAGGCCCGTGTCCCAGACCTCGATGCACGGGCGCGTGGCCACATGCCGTACCGCCACCAGCACCGACCCGCGCTCGGTGTACTTGATGGCGTTGGACACCAGGTTGCCCAGGATGCGCGCCAGCAGCAGCTGGTCCGAGAACACCTCGCCACCGCCGCGGCGCACCCGCAGCTGCAGGCCCTTGGCCTGCGCCAGCGGGCGGTACTGCAGCTCCAGGTCGTCCAGCAATTTGTCCAGTGAGACCTGCGCGAGCTTCAGGCGGATCTTGCCGGAGTCCAGCCGCACCAGGTCGAAGAGGGAGTCAAAGAGGGCGTTGACCGCGCGGGTGGACTCCACGATCTTGGGCGCGATCTCGCCCACCAGCTCGGGTTCGCTGGCAAGCCAGTCGGCATACAGGCCCAGGGCCAGCACCGGCTGGCGAATGTCGTGCGTGGCGCTGGCCAGGAAGCGGTTCTTGATCTCCACTGCGTCCAGCGCGGCGCGTGTCTGGCGGGTGAGAGATTCGATCAACTGGCTGTTGCGGTATTGCAGCTCGAAGTTGCGACGATGGGTGCGGTGCTGGCGCTGGCCGGCCTGATAGAGCACCTGCCAGAAGATGGCGAGCAGCGCCAGCAGCCAGTAGTGGTAGTAGGGCCCCTGCAGCTGGTGCTCGGCGACAACGCGCCAGACCACGATGGCCAGCGTAGTGACCATGAGGGTGTTGAGGTAGGTGCGCATCGCGCCCAGCACCGGCGACAGGCCGTTGACCGCGAGCATGGTGATGGAGGCCAGGATCAGCCAGCAGATGAACTGCGTGGACAGCGGCGCCCGCTCGAAGAACAAAGCGACCGAAGACGCCCAGACCAGCGCGCTGGCCGTCCACAGGTGGCGGGCCCGCGCATAGAAGGTCAGCTGCGAGGCGGGCTCGGCCGAGGCCACATGACGCTCGTAGCGGTGCACCACCAGGGCCCGCACCACAGCCACCCCGGCAGCGGCCAGGGTCCACAACATCAGGGCCAGGGGATGGGTGTCGCCCCACATGACGCCGACGTAGATCGGGATCACGACCCAGATGGCGACCTGGGTGTTGTCCGACACCCGCACGAGGCTGCGAACCAGCTGGGCGTCCACCCACTCGGTCTCGGCGGGCGTGTAGGGGGACGCGGGGGACTCTGGATTCATGGCGGACGGGGGCGGTCCGCCTAGTCTATCGAATGGCCGGGTAGCGCCGCGACGCGGGGTCGATCTTCAGCTGCTGGCGGTACTTGGTGACCGTGCGCCGGGCCACGCACAACCCCTGGCGTGCGAGCAGGCCAGCCAGGGCCACATCCGATAGCGGCTGCTGCGGGTTCTCGCTGGCCAGCAGCTCTCGGATCAGGCCACGGATCGCGGTGGGCGAACACTCGCCGCCGCTGGCGGTGGCCAGGCCTCGCGAGAAGAAGTACTTCAGCTCGAACACGCCGCAGGGCGTGGCCATGTACTTGTTGTTGGTCACGCGCGAGATGGTGGATTCATGCGCCCCCACCGCATCGGCGATCTCGCGCAGGACCAGCGGTCGCATCGCCATCGGTCCGTAGGCCAGGAAGCGGTGCTGCCGCTGCAGGATCGCACGCGCCACCGACAGGATGGTGGCAAAGCGCTGTTCGATATTGCGCACCGTCCAGCGCGCCTCCTGCAGGTGCGCACCGAGCTCGGCGTTCCCCGGGTCGCGGCAGCGGCTGTACCACTCGGCGTAGCGCTGGTGCAGCCGCACGCGGGGCAGGACCGCCGGATTGAGGCTAGCGACCCACTGCCCGCGCTGGCGGCGCACCACCACATCGGGCGTGATGTAGCCGATCGCCTGCGTGCCCTGACGCCAACCGGGCCGCGGGTCCAGGCGGCGGATCGCGTCACAGGCAGCCTGCACCGCCTCGCGCGGAACACCGAGCCGGCGCGACAGGTTGGCCATGTCGCGAGCCGCCAGCGCGGGCAAGTACTCGCGAGCGATCCGCAACGCCAGCTGCGGGTCGGCGCGCAAGGCGCCTGCCGGTTGCTGCGCCAGCTGCAGCTGCAGGCACTCGGACAGATCACGCGCCCCCACGCCCGTCGGGTCCAGTGCCTGCACCCGACGCAGTGCGATGGTCAGCTCCTCGGGTTCGGCCTCAGGGATCAAGCCTGCGACCTCGCCCAACTGCGCCAGGGGCAGACGCAGGTAACCGTCGTCGTCCAGGCTGTGGACCAAGGCCAGCGCCAGCACCCGGTCCCGCTCGGGCAGGGCAAGCACGTTCAGCTGTGTCACCAGATGCGCGGCCAGGGTCGTCGGAGCCGCCAGCGTGTCCAGGCTGCCCTCGGCGTCGGCATCGCTCCGTCGCGAGGCTGGCGCGTCGGCGCTCCAGATCGCGTCGCTGTCATCGACCGACGTGTCCTGCAGGATCTGTGCATCGGGGTCCGCGTACTCGGCATCCCGTTCGAGGAAGGGGTTAGTGTCGGCCGCCTGCCGCACCAGCTGGGAAAACTCCAGCGACGACATCTGCAGCAGGCGTACTGCACGTTGCAGGCGCGGCGACAAGGTGGGTGCAAGCAGGGTACCCGTCTGCAGCGAGGGGGAGGGAGTCATTAGGGGGGACCTCCACGGTCCACGCCCAGCGTGCGCAGTGCACACAGATTGGGGTGGCTGATGGTGTCCGTGCAAGCCGCATGCCGACAGGTGCGCCCTGCCACCGCCGCTGACACCTGCGACATCCCGTCACCTGGTCGCGGTCGGCCAGTGCGCAGCACGCCGCAGCACGCCTCTGCGCCGGCACGACACCGGCGGGTACACCCTCCCGCAGGCGGTAAAGCTTGCGGTAAGCGCACACCGCAGGCGTTACAGGCGGTTGCCCCACTGCCTCTTTACGCAAGGCCCGCAGTAGGCTGTGTGCGACCGTCGCCTGCCACCCTCCATGCACAACACACCCGAGCCCCTGCAACCCTTGACTGGGCCCGCACCGTTGCCTTGCGCAGCGGCGCGATCGCCTTCACCCTTGGCGCACTGGCGTCACGCGCTGCGCAATCCACTCAACGCCATTCTCACCGCCACCGCCGTGCTTGAGAGCAGCCCAGCGGACAGCGAAGCTGCCATCCAGGCGCGCCACATCATCGCCCGGCAAACCAGAAACCTGGCATGGCTGATCAGCGACATGCCATGCGACGAATCTCGGCCCTCTTGAGACATGCGCCATGGGCCATGCACTGATCGTCGAGGACGACGCGGACGCGGCCGGCATGGTGGCGGCCCTGGTGGCGGGCCAGGGCTATTCGGCGGCTACGGCCTCGTGCCTGCATGACGCACGCCGCCAGCTGGCCCTGCAACCTCCCGACCTGCTGCTGCTGGACCTGCGCCTGCCCGATGGCAACGGCCTGTCGCTGCTGCAGGACGATCTCGAGCTCCTGGGCCGACCCGAGGTGGTGCTGATGACGGGCCATGCCAGCCTCGAAAGCTCGATCCAGGCGCTGCGACTGGGCGCGGTGGATTACCTGATCAAGCCCCTGAGCGCGGGCATGCTGCAGGGAATGCTGTCGCGGGTGCAAGGGCCCGGACGACGCGATGCGCCGCGTGCCAAGCCTGCACCGCCAGCCAGCCAGGGCTTGGAACACACAGGCCGTTACGGCCTCTTGGTGGGCCGCAGCACGCCGATGCGGCGCGTGTACGAGCAGATCGAGCGCGTAGCCGGCACCTCGGTCACCGTGTTCGTCACCGGCGAGAGCGGTACGGGCAAGGAGCTGGTGGCGCAGACGGTCCATGACCTGAGCCGACGCCGCGACAAACCCTTTCTGGCGGTGAACTGCGGGGCGATCTCGCCCCACCTGATTGAAAGCGAGATCTTTGGTCACGAACGCGGCAGCTTCACCGGCGCTGAACGGCAGCGGCAGGGATTCTTCGAGCGCGCGCACGGGGGCACCCTGTTCCTGGACGAGATCACCGAGATGCCACTGGCCCTGCAGGTCAAGCTGCTGCGGGTGCTGGAGTCGGGGACCTACATGCGCGTGGGATCGAGCGTGGCGCAGGAGAGCGACGTGCGCCTGATCGCGGCGGCCAACCGCGACCTCACGCGCGCCGTGGCAGACGGTCAGCTGCGCGAAGACCTGATGTACCGCCTGAACGTTTTTCCGCTCGCCATGCCGCCGCTGCGCGAGCGGCCGGACGACATTCCCCTGCTGGTGGCGCATTTCCTGCAGGAAATGGCACACCGCGAAGGCCGGCTGCGGCACCTCACGCCAACCGCCCTGGAGCGGTTGGTCCACCAGCCCTGGCCGGGCAATGTGCGCGAACTGCGCAACGCGCTGCAGCGCGCGTGGGTCATGGCGGCAGGCGACGAGATCACCGAGGCGTGGCTGCCATCGCAGTCCGCTGCAGGCGTCCCAAGCGAAGCCGGTAGCCTGCCCTGCGCGGTCGGCATGCCGTTGGCTGAAGTGGAGCGCCAGGTGATCCTGGCCACGCTGGCGCATTGCGGTCAGCACAAGGAACGCACCGCGGCCCTGCTGGGGGTGAGCCTGAAGACGCTTTACAACCGGCTCAAGGCCTACGGGGTACACGGTTAGGGAGGGACCCGTCTGCAACGCACGGGTGTATGCAGCCCAAGTCCCTGTAGGACGCGAATCGCACGGCGCGAGCCGCGCACTGACAGTCCTCGCGCGTGCGGCCACCTACGATGAAGGCAGCACACGCCGAGGAAACCAGACGCCATGAAAGCATTGACAGTCAGCGCGAGCGCTACGCGCCAGAGCGATTTGCAGCAGGCCTGCCGCGCTCTGTGGCGGTCTACCCTTGCTCTCATGAACACCTACCTGCAAACGCGGGGGCCGGCGCAACGGGTGATGCTGGCGCGACGCATCGCGCGCAATGTGCAGACGCTGCAGCGGGAGAGCGCACGCTTTGCACCGGCCAGCCGCGAGGCCTTCGTCCGCCTGGCGCGGCGCTGGGCCCAACTGGCGCATTGGACCTGAGGCGAACCCTGCATGCAGCACCTGCGTGCGCTGCGGGCGCATGAAGGTGCAACGATAAGATGGCGCGTACGCCACACCGCAGGAGATGCGCATGCCCGAGTCCCGCCCGCCCCACCCCGAGATCCGTGACCAGGTCGTGATCATCACGGGCGCAGGCAAGGGCATCGGCCGGGCCGCTGCCTTGCACCTGGCTGCCTGTGGCGCGCGGGTGCTGGTGAACAACCGCCGCCACCCGGGCGAGGCCGACGACCAGACCAGCGCGGCGCAGGTCGTCGCCCAGATCCACGCAGCAGGCGGCCAGGCCAAGGCCAACCACGAACCCGCTACAGACCCTGCATCGGGTCAGCGCATGGTCGACGACGCGCTGGCCACCTGGGGCCGCCTGGACATGGTGTACGCGAACGCGGCCCTAGCCCAGGACGCAGCCTTTCATCACCAGACGCTGGACCAGCTACGCACCATCATCGATACGGGCCTGGTGGGCACCCTGTCCCTGTTCCATGCCGCCTGGCCGGTGTTTCGCGCACAGAAGTCCGGCCGTGCGTTGGCCACCACCTCCAGCGCCGGACGCTTCGGCGGCGCGGGCATGACAGCCTATGCGGCATCCAAGGGCGCGATCGACTCGCTGGTGCGGTCACTGGCCGCGGAGGGTGCGCGCAGCGGCATCCGCTGCAACGCGCTGTCACCCTATGCAGCGTCGCAGATGACGCAGGATTACCTGCCACCGGCCCTGGCCCAGGCGCTGGCCCCCGAGCATCTGGGCCCGCTGGTGGCCTGGCTGCTGGGGCCCGATTGCCAACTCAATGGCGAGGTCGTGGTGGCTGGCGGCGGGCGCTATGCCCGCGCCTGGCCGGTGGAATCATCACCGGTCCAGTCCGGCGATCCGCGCGAGGCTTGGGCCGAACTGCTCACGCTGGAAGGCCGCCCCCAACGGGATGCGGTGGCGGCCTTCCAGGCCTTCATGGGCGCTGCGTGATCACTTGACGGCGGACGGTGCCACCACCTGCACCCACTTGCCGCCGCGGATCTGGTCGATGGACGCAGGTTCCGGGCTCACGTGGTTGTTCACGAAACCCTGCGGCGCGAAGGTGGTGAAGTCCTGGTGGCGCGTGGCCTTCAGGGCGTTGGCCAGGGCCTCCGGGGTCAGGTTGCGGCCTGCGGCCTGCAAGCCGGCAATGAACCACGAGGTGTACGAGTAGGCGTTGGCTGCGTTCTCGTCGGCGTCGGCATTGAATTTCTGCTTGTAGGCCGCGAAGAACTTGGCAGCCGCCGGGTCGGTGGTGTCCGGATCATGCAGGCGCCAGCCACCGATGCCATACAGGCCCTCGACCGATTCCTTGCCCAGACGGGCGACCGTGGTGCTGCGGCCCGGGATGGTGGTGAGTACGCGTACGTTCGTCCAATTGAGCTTCTTGACCTCGGACATCACACCCAGGGTCTCGCGGGTGACGGTTCCCGCCAGGATCAAGTCCACGTTGGCCGCCTTCATCTTGGCCACCTGTGAGGAGAAATCGATGTCACCCACCTTGTAGGCGGCCTCGGCGGAGACCGCGAAACCGCCGTCCTTCAGCGCCTGGTTCACGCCGGCGCGCACGAGATCGCCAAAAGGGCCCTCCTGGTAGATCACACCGACCTTGGCGGTCTTCCAGTTCTTGACCGCCCAGGACAGGGCCGACGCGGTGGTGACGTCGTAGTTCTGGACCGTCGTGAACAGCAGCGGGCTGTTGCCCCCGACGCGCTGGATGATGCTCGAGGCGCCCCAGGGCGCGAACACCATGACACCCGCGTCGGTGGCCATCTTCACGGTGGCGGCGTTCGGGCCCGATCCGAAGGGGTTGACGATGGCGAACACGTTGTCGCTCTTGATCAACTTCTGCACCGCGCGGACCGCCTGCTGGGGCGCGCTGGCGTTGTCTTCCACAATCAGGCGAATGCGCCGACCATGCACGCCGCCAGCGGCATTGGCTTCGTCGATCCGCATCTGCATGGCGTTGCGCAGCATCGGCATGGCCGGCGCCGCGGGTCCCGACAGGTCGATGTGCGTGCCCAGCACGATTTCGGTGTCGCTCACGCGGTTACCCTGGGCCTGGACTGCGCCTGCGCACAGGGCAAGCGCGCTGGCGGCCACGAGGGCGTGACGTCGATTCAGTTGCATGGCTGTCTCCTTGGTGGTTGAAATGATGTCGAGCCTGTCTTGCGTCGGTGACCCTGAGCGGCTCCCTCAGTCCGGGTACATGGTGTCGATCAGCGCGGCGTACTTGCGCGCGATGACCTTGCGTTTGAGCTTCATCGTGGGGGTAAGCTCCTCGTCCTCGGCGGTGAGCAGCTCCCCGATGATGCGAAATTCCTTGATCTGTTCCACCCGCGCCAGCTGGGGGTTGATGCGCTCGATCTCGGCGTGCACCAGGGCCACCACCTCGGGGGCACGGGTCAGGCTGGCGAAGTCGGAGTACGGCACCTGACGCTCCTGCGCGTAGCGGGCGACATGCTCCTGGTCGATCATGACCAGGCAGGTGAGATAGCGGCGGCCGTCGCCGATCACCACCGCATCGGTGATGTAGGGGCTGAATTTCAGCAGGCTCTCGATGTGGCTGGGGGTGACGTTCTTGCCGCCCGAGGTGATCAGGATGTCCTTGATCCGGTCACGGATGGACAGATGACCCTCGGCATCGATCTCGCCGCAGTCGCCGGTGTGCAACCAGCCCTCGTCGTCCAGCGCCTCGCCAGTCTTCTCGGGCAGGTTCCAGTAGCCGCCAAAGACGTTGGGGCCGCGCACCAGGACCTCGTTTTCGGCGCCCAGTCGCACCTCGGTGCCCGGCGCACGCACACCAGCCGACCCCAGGCGAATCTGACCCCGTGGCACGGCGGTGGCAAAACCGGTGGTCTCGGTCATGCCGAAGCCTTCGCGCAGCTCGATGCCAGTGCCCAGGTACCAGCGCACCAGATCGGGCGGCACGGGCGCGGCACCGGTGAGGGCGGTCTTGATGTTCTGCAGCCCCAGAAAGATGCGGACATTGCGCAGGGCCACCCACTGCAGCAGGCGCTGGAACGACCCGGGGCCAGCGGCCCTCTCGCCGCGCAGGCGCGCCTCGATGCTCGGGGCCATCGCACGTCGCGCCGCTTCATAGGCCCATCGCGCGGGGGCAATGGCGTCGCGCATGAACAGGTCGACCTGGGAATACATCTTTTCCCAGAAACGCGGGGGTGCGAACACCAGATGCGGCGCAACCTCGCGCAAGTCGTTGAACACGGTCCCCGCGTTTTCAGGGAAGTGAACGATCAGGCCCAGAGCCAGGGGGTTGTAGACCGACCCCATGCGCTCGGCGATATGGCACAGGGGCAGAAAAGACACCGACTTGTCGCCCGGCTCGGTACCGATGTATTCGCCAGCCACCGAGAGCTGGAAGACGACATTGCGATTGAGGATCATCGCGCCCTTGGGCTGACCGGTGGTGCCCGAGGTGTAGACCAGAAAGGCCACGTCACCGGGCTGGCCGGCATCGATGCTTCGCTCGAAGGCCTGAACGTTGTCGGGGTTCTGCGCCAGGGTCTGGCCGCGCGCCAGGAAGTCATCGAAGAATTCCACCGACGGATCGTCGAACCCGCGCAGGCCCTCGCGATCGATCACCACGATGCGCAAAAGCTTCGGGCACTGCGCCCGCATGGCCAGGGCCTTTTCCAACTGTTCCTGGTTCTCCACGAACAGCACCCGCGCGCCGGAGTCAGCCAGGATGTGATGCACCTGCCCGGGCGACGAGGTGGGATAGATGCCATTGCCCACCAGTCCCAGGCACTGGGCCGCCATGTCCACATACAGCCACTCCGGCCGGTTCTCGCACAGGACGCAGACGCCCTCGCCTCTGGCCAGGCCCAGGGCCACCAGGGCCAGGCCCACGGCACGCGTGTGTTCGTAGTACTGCGCCCAGGTCACCGTCTGCCACAGGCCGCGGTGCTTGCGGCGCAGGGCCGGCTGCTGCGCCCAGTCCTGGCCGCGACGGCGAAAGACGCGCGCGGGGGTGGTCTCGCCGAGAAATTCGACAGGCGCCATGGAAGTGATCACCGGTTGCATCGTCGTCCTCACCGCCAGGTCTTGCGCCGCTTCCAGCGCTGCGCGGTGCCGCTGAGGCCCGTGCCCCCATGGCCGCCGAGGTAGGCCTCGCGCACATCGGCCTTCTGGCTCAGGGCGGCGCAGGTGTCGGCGGCGACGATGCGGCCCAGTTCCATGATGTAGCCGTCGTCGGCATGGGCCAGGGCGATGGCAGCGTTCTGTTCGACCACCAGGATGGCGGTGCCGGTCTCGCGGCGGATGCGGCTGATGATGGCGAAGATCTCCTTGGTCAGAAGCGGCGACAGGCCCAGGGAGGGTTCGTCCAGCATCAGCAGCTGCGGTCTCGCCATATAGGCGCGCCCGATGGCCAGCATCTGCTGCTCGCCCCCCGAGAGCAGGCCCGCATGCTGTTGTTCGCGCTCCTTCAGGCGCGGGAACCAGTCGTACACGCGCTGCACATCGTCCTGCACTTGCGTGCGGTCCTGACGGGTGTAGGCGCCCATGGCCAGGTTCTCGCGCACGCTGAGGAAAGGATAGATCTGCCGGCCCTCGGGCACCAGCACCAGGCCGCGCCGGCAGACCGCGTCGGCGTCGAGCCCGCTGATCACCTCGCCCTGGAACAGGACCTGGCCCTTGAAGGGGTCGATCACGCCGGCCAGGGTATTGAGCAAGGTCGTCTTGCCGGCGCCGTTGGCGCCCAGCACCGTGACCATCTGCCCCGTGTTCACCTGCAGGTTCACGCCCTGCATCGCGACGATGGGGCCGTACCAGGTTTCGAGGTTGCGTACTTCGAGCAAGGGCGTCATGGCGATCAGGCTCCGAGGTAGGCGGCGATGACCTGGGGGTCCGATTGCACCTGCGCGGGCGTGCCCTCGGACAGGACCTTGCCCTGCGCCATGCACACCACACGGTCGGCAACAGCGCTGACCAGGGACATGTCGTGTTCAACCATGACCACGGTGATGCCCAGCTCGGTGCGTATGTCGTCGATCCAGAAGGCCAGGTCGCGGGTTTCTTCCGGGTTCAGGCCTGAGGCGGGCTCGTCCAGGAACAGGAGTTCGGGTTTGGCGCACAGCGCGCGCCCGAGCTCCACCACCTTGCGTACACCGTAGGGCAATCCCGAGATCAGGGCGTGGCGCCAGGGGGAGAGCTCCAGGAAGTCGATCACCGACTCGACGTCGGCCATACCGGCTTCCTCCAGGCGCGTGAGGGCGGGGGTGCGCAACACCTGCTGCCACCAGGTGCCCTGATTGAAGCGGTGACGTCCGAGCACCAGGTTGGCCAGCACGGTGGCACCCTCGAACAGCTCGATGTTCTGGAAGGTGCGGGCGATGCCCAGCGTGGCCACCTTGTGACGGGGCAGCCGGGTCAGGTCCTGACCCTTGAACAGGACCTGGCCGGCACTCGGATCGAACACCCGTGTGACCACATTGAGCAGCGAGGTCTTGCCCGCGCCGTTGGGCCCGATCACGGCGAGCACTTCACCCGGGTTGACCTGCAGGCTCACGTCAGCGATCGCATGCACGCCGCCAAAGCGCAGCGCGAGGTCGCGCACCACGAGCAAGGGAGCGGTGGCTGTCGTGGAGTTCACCGGTAACGCTCCGATTTCATGTAGCGCTTGGTGCGCTTGAAGGTGTCCTTGCGATAGAGCGGGAAGGACTCGAGCAGGGCACGCGCCTTGAGCCAGCGACCATTGAGCCCCGTGGGCTCGAACAGCACGAACATCGCCAGCACCAGACCAAAGACGAAGATCTCCAGGCCGAACTGCTTGGCAACCGATTCGGGCAACAGGGGCTTGACCCGCGAGATCGCGGTGGGCAGCAGGCTGATCAGGACCGCTCCCAGGATGGCGCCGCGCAGACTGCCCAGTCCGCCAATCACCACCATCAGCACCAGCTCCAGCGACAGCAGCAGGGTGAAGCCGTCGGGCGTGAGGTACTTCAGATGGTGGGCCAGCAGCGCGCCCGCCAGGCCGGTGATGCCGGCCGACAGGCCGAAGGCGCCGGCGCGCACCTGGTTGACAGGAATGCCCAGGGCATAGGAGGCCGCCTCGGATTCGCGCACGCCGACCATGGCCCGTCCGATGCCAGAACGCAGCAGGTTCAGGAGCGCCAGCACCACGACCACCAGCACCACGAGGCAGAAGAAATAGAAGGCCTTGGGACCGCCCAGGAGCAGGCCCAGGAACGCGGGATCGTTCACCGCCAGTCCGGTGAAGCCGCCGGTGACCGAGGACCAGTGGCCGATCACCTGCTCCACGATGATGGAAAAGGCCAGGGTCACCATGGCCAGGTACAGGCCGGAGACGCGGATCGCGGGCAGGCCTACCAGCAAGCCGGCCGCTGCACTCAGGAGGGCCGCCATCGGCAGCGAAAGCGGCAGCGGCACGCCCTTGCCGAGGAACCAGGCATGCGCATAGGCGCCGATGGCCACGAAGGCTGCATGGCCCAGGGACACCTGGCCGGTGTAGCCGGTGAGCATCATCAGCCCCAGGCTGGCGATGCACAGGATGAAGATGTAGGCCATCTCGCCCAGGATGAAGGGCGTGGCCCACAGCGGGATTGCACACAGGGCGATCAACAGCAACAGATAGAGGTTGCGGTCCAGCGCGCTGCGCCAGAGGGCGAAGCCTTGCCGGTAGCGGGTGTGGTAGTCGAACTGCATGGTCGTTGCCTGGGACTTCAGACCCGTCGGCCGTGGGCTTCACCCAGCAGGCCGTGCGGGCGCACGATCAGGACGGCGATCAGCACCAGGTAGGCCACGATGTCCTTGGTGCCATCGGGCATGTACACGCCGGCGTACTGCTCGATCAGACCTATCAGCAGGCCGCCCACGATGGCGCCCGGGATGCTGCCAAAGCCCCCGAGCACCAGGGCCGACAGGGCCTTGAGGGTGACGAACCACAGGCTGATGTCCACCAGCGTGATGGGTGCCAGCAGCACGCCGGCCACACCGGCGGTGACGCCCCCCAGGGCCCACACCAGGGAGTTCACGCGCTTGACCCGCACACCATTGAGGTAGGCGGCCAGCTGGTTCTGCGAGGCCGCCTGCATGGCCACCCCCAGGCGCGTGCGCCGGAAAAAGAGGAACAGCACCACAGTGACCGCCATGGACACGCCCACGATCACGAGTTGCAGGTTGGCGATGGCCACGCCGGCCACCTGCGTGGTCTGGTGGGTCCAGGGCGTGGGGTAGTTGCGCGACTCGGGTCCGAACAGCATGCTCACTGCGCCGCGGATCATGAAGGCTAGTGCGATGGTGAGCATCACCCCGGCAAACTGGGGCTGACCGGCAATGCGCCGGATCACCACCGCATCGAGTGCGTAAGCGAACAGCGCCACGCCCGCCGCCGTCAGCAGGAAGGCGGCCCAGAACGGCAGGCCCGCCACGGTGATCAGCCCCCAGGCGGAAAACGCGGCCACCACCAACAGGTCGCCGTGCGCGAAGTTCAGGACCTCGGTGGCCTTGTAGATCAGGACCAGGCCCAGGGCCACCAGCGCGTAGACCGCGCCGACGGCGACGCCATTGACGGTGAGTTGGGCAAAGGTCTGGAGGGCGGAATTCATGGCGTCCTCAGGCAGCGGGAGTGAAATGCACGTCCCAGGGCAGGAGCGGCTGGCGGCAATGGCTGCACGCCACGCGGGGGACAAAGGTGTGGCCACAGGCGGTGTGGCGCACCCGGATCGAGCTGGCTTGCTGGAAGTGATCGAAACTGGCCCAGCGTGTGATGCACACGATGTACCCGAGCAGGTCGTGGCTGCGGGGAGTGAGTCGATAGATGCGACGGCGCGCGTCGCTTCGATCGGCTTGGGCCTGCAGCAGCCCACACTCGACCATGCCGGAGAGGCGCCGCGTCAGCACGCTGGGCACGATACCGAGCACCCGCGAGAGCTGATCGAAGTAGTGGCAGCCCAGGATCACGGCGGTGACGATCAGCAGGCTCCAGCGGTCCACCCGCAGGCCCAGGGCCAGTCCGCCGCCGGTCACCGGCACGCGGGGCGTGCGCACCCCCGAGGCCGTCTCGGCCGGCAGGTCCGGGTTGGGCGAGAGCGTGAAGGCCAGGTCGGTCATGGCCACGTCGGCTTCACAGGCCTGGCAGGCCAGGACCGGCCGAAAGGCGTGGCCACAGGTGCGGTGCCGCAGACGCGCAGGCAACTCGTGCTTGCGGTCGCCCCAGCGATGCTCCCAGTCCCAGATCATGAGGACCGCGTCGTACATCGCGATGCCCTTGTGCGTGAGGTGGTAGGCGTGACGCTCCGGACGCTCCTGGTACCGGCGCGGATGCAGCACGCCCAGTTGCACCAGCGTCTTGAGGCGGTCCGACAGCGTGGGGCGTGGCAGGCCCAGGCGGGTATGCCAGTCGTCGAAACGGCGCACACCGAGAAAGGACCCGAGCACGACCAGCGCGGTCCAGCGGTCACCGAACACCTTGAGCCCATGACTCAAGGTGCTGGTGGCCAGCGCATCGCGCATCAGGTCCAGATCGGGGCCAGCTCGCATCAGCATGGACCGTCAGATCCTTTCGATCACCATGGCCACGGCCAGACCGGCGGCGCCGCAGATGGCGATCACCGCGCGGCGCTGGTCTCGCAGCGCGAGTTCGTCCAGGGCCATGCCTACCAGCGCGCTGCCGGTGGAGCCCATGGCATGCCCTAAAGCGATGGCGCCGCCATTGACATTGAGCTTGTCGTGCGGCACGCCCAGGTGCTTCATGTAATGCAGCATCAGGCTGGCGAAGGATTCGTTCACCTCGAACAGGTCGATGTCGCTGGCCTGGAGCTGGGCGCGCGTCAGGGCCAGGCGGGTGGCGTCCACCGCGCCCGTCAGGGCCAGGGTCCGGTCCACGCTCACGCTGGCGGTCGCAAGGATGCGACCCCGCGGCTGCAGGCCCAGGCGCTGGGCCGCATCCGGGCTGGCGACCAGCACCGCGGAAGCGCCATCGGCCATCGCCGGGCTGTTGCCCGCATGCTGCACATGGTCGATGCGCGCCAGCCGGTACCGCTGGCACAGGAGAGCGTCGATGCCGTACTTCTCGCCCATGGCGGCGAACGCCGGGGCCAGGCCCGCCAGCGTGTCGGCGGTTGTCTGCGGGCGCGGTGTCTCGTCCTGGGCCAGGACCACCTGGCCTTGGGCATCCTTGACGGCCAGCGCAGACGTGAAGCGCCCCCGGGCGAGCGCACTGGCAGCCCGCTGCTGCGAGGCCAAGGCGTAGTCGTCGCACTGGACGCGCGAGAAGCCTTCGATCGTGGCGATCGCGTCGGCCGACAGCCCGATCGGAACCAGCGCCGTTGCCTTCTGGAAGTCGAAGTCATGCGTCAGTGGCCCCTGGTCCGCGGCCATGGGCACGCGAGACATCATCTCCACACCACCGCCCACAGCCAGGGTGTCGCCCTCCAGGGCCGCCTGCGCCGCCAGGTGCACGGCGGTCAGACCCGAGGCGCAATAGCGATTGATCGCCAGGCCTGGCACCTGGTCGCTCCAGCCGGCCTGCACCAGGGCCAACTTGGCGATGTTCGCGCCCTGCTCGCCGGTCTGCGTGACGCATCCGACAAAGGCATCGGCCACCTGCGCGGTGTCCAGTGCATGGCGTTCGGCCAGGGCGCGCAGCGGTTGCGCCATCAGCTCCAGCGGCTTGATGGGGCGCAGGGCGCCCTTGTCGTTGCCGCGTCCGCGCGGCGTACGCACCGCGTCGATGATGAGGGCATGGGTCACGAGGACTCTCCTTGACGGTCCGAACGGGCCGGCCACAGGCGGGGAAAGAAAGCCGGTACGCGCGCGCAATAGTCGGCGTAACCGGGCTTGGTGCGGGCCATGTGCCGCTCCATCAGCGAGGTGGCCGAGCCCTCATGCATGAACCAGGTGACATACAGCACTGGCAGCAGCGCCAGCAGACCCAGGGGATGCGAGAGCGCCACCAGGCCATAGCCCCACCACATGCAGGTCTGGCCAAAGTAGTTCGGATGGCGGGTGAGCGACCACAGGCCGGTGTCCAGCAGCTGGCTGCGATCGGTGCGGGTGCGCTTGAAGCGCGTGAGCTGCCAGTCGCCACCGGCCTCGAAGACGAAGCCGACCGCCCACACCGCGCCGCCGATCCAATGCCACAGGCCCACCGGCCCGGGCTGCAGGAGGGCCAGCACCAACGGCACCGACCAGACCCAGATCACCACGCCTTGCAGCAGGAACACCTGGAAATAACTGAACCACCACCAGCGCGCGCCCGAGCGCTCTCGCCAGCGCGCATAACGCGGGTCCTCGCCGTGCGGCAGGTTGCGCCAGAGGATGTAGAGGGAGTAGCGGCCAAAGCCGATGGTGGCCATCGCGAGCACCCACCACGACGAGGGCGCGTCTGCGCGCCCGAGCTGTCCATGCAGCCACCAGGGCAGCGCCAGCAGCAGCAGGCCGTAGGCGATGTCCATGATGCTGGCGTCTTTCTTGACCAGACTCACGATCCACACGCCCGTCAGGCTGACCCACAGCCACACGGCCAGCTGCAGCCAGGCGTTCGCCCAGGCGGGGGGCAATGCCCCCCAGGCATGCAGCACCGCCACGATCAGGGGCGCCAGGGGATACAGGCGATCTATCCAGCGGGTCTTGTCACGCGGCAGGGCCGCCAGCCACAGGGCGGCCAGCACCGCCCAGGCCAGGGCGAGTGCGCCTGGGTACGACCAGAGCGCGTTGATCACGCTGCGCCCTCGACCACGAAGCTCACCACCGTGGCACAGGAGCCGCCGATGTTCAGGGTCTGGATGCGGCGCGCGCCTTCGATCTGGCAGGCCTCGGCACGGCCGGTCACCTGGCGCGCTGCGTCAAACAGCATGCGCGCGCCGGTCGCACCCACCGGGTGGCCGCAGCCAATCAAGCCGCCGCTCATGTTGATCGGGCAACGACCGCCTGGCTCGATCACGCCGGACTCCACCGCCTGCCAGCTCTGGCCCGGCGCAGTGAGCCCCAGGTGGTCGATGGCCATGTACTCCGTGGTGGTGAAACAGTCATGCGTTTCCACGCCGTCGATGTCGGCCACCCCGGAGACACCGGCGCGGCGCCAGGCATCTTCCAGTGTCTGGCGCACATGGGGAAACACATAGACCTCGTCGCGACTGCGCTCGAACTTGTCCATCAGGCGCAGGCCCGCGTTGCGATGGCCCCAGCCGGCAATACGCGCCGTCTGCGATAGCGGCCGTCCGGTGCGCTGCGCATGCGCCTGCGCGAAGCGCGCGGATGCCAACACCACGGCGCAAGCGCCGTCGGTGATCTGGCCGCAGTCCTGGCGACGGGTACCGGGTTCGATCAGGGGGTTGGCCTCGTTGTCGTCGGTGAAGCTCAGGGCGTCGAACTGCCACTTGCGCGTCTGCGCCAGCGGGTTGCGGCGGGCATTGCCGTAATTGAGTTCGGCGATGCGATTGAGGTGGCGGCGGTCCAGGCCGTAGCGGCGCTCGTACTCCTGGGCCACCTTGCCGAAAGCGGCCGGCCACATATAGGTGCACTCGAAGCCTTCATGCCCCTGCCAGGAGGCGGCATTCTGGTTCACGGAGGCTACGTCACCTGCGGTGTTCTTGAATTCCTCGACGCCGAGCACCAGCACGCAGTCATAGCGGCCCGCCTCGATCTCGGCCATCGCGGCCAGCACGCCCAGGGAGGAAGAGGCGCAAGCGCCTTCGTGGCGCATGGCCGGAACGCCCCACAGTTCGGGAACGACCTGGGCCACCATCGCGCCCAGGTGGGCCTGCTGGCGCTGCAGCTCGCCAAAGGCATTGCCCACATGGATGCTTTGCACCTCGGTGGGATCGACTGCCGCGGCCTCCAGTGCGGCCAGCGTGGATTCACGCACCATGTCTGAAATATCCAGACCATTGCGGGCCCAGGCGCGGGCGAAATCGGTCTGGTGGCCGCCAAGGATGAAGACGGGTTCGGTCATGAGCAAGCTCCTGCGGTGATGGGGCGGCGCGACTGCACAACGCCAAAGCGCCCGGCGACGAAGGCCAGGTTGGTGAGGGTGGCGTTACCGGCGGGATTGAGGCCAGTGACGTGGTAGTCGCTGTAGGCCGCTGCGAAGTTCAGCGGCATGGGGCCGGTGAGGTTGATCGTGAGCTGCGCACCGGCGCGGGCATAGGCCGCCTCGGCGCGCGCGATGTAGTCCTCGCGGGTGGAGTACAGGAAGGCGGTGAGTCCGCCTTCGGTGCGCGCGTCCTGCGTCGCCTGGGCCAGGGCGTCGTCGGCGTCCTGGCAGGCGATGACGAAGCTCACGGGCCCGAAGCGCTCCTGCGCATACAACGCGCGATCGGCGGTCGTGACCTGCAGCATCAGGGGCGTGCGGGTGCGCGCCTGCGGAAACTCGGGGTGCGGGTAGGCGGCGGGCGCGAGCAGCACCTGGCCGCAGCGCGCGCCGTCTTCCTGCAGCTGCTGCAACAGCGCCAGGGTCTGTGGCGACTGGATGGCGGCCAGGATCATCGCCGCCTTCTTCGGCTCGGTGGTCAGGGCCTGCACCGCATCGGCCAGGCGCCGCGCCACTTCCTCGAAGGGCACGCGTCCCTGCGGTGTGTCCACACCCTCGCGGGGCACGTAGATGTTCTGCGGGCTGGTGCACATCTGCGCACTGAACATGCACAGGGTGGTGGCCAGACTGCGCAGCGCAGCGTCGAGGTCGGGCGCGGATTCGAGCACCACGGTGTTGCAGCCGGCGGTCTCGGTGTAGCACACCGCCGGGTGGGCGTTCTGCTCCACCCACTGGCCGAAGCGCACGCTGCCGGTGAAGTCGACGATGGCGGTCTTGGGGTGCTTGACCAGCACCTTGCCGATCGGATCGGCCACGGTATCCAGCGCCATCGTGACGAGGTTGGGATCGAAACCGGCCGCTTGCAGCGCGTGGCGGAAGGCGCGCACGGTGATGGCCATGGGCAGCACCGTGGCGGGGTGGGGCTTGACGATCACCGGGTTGCCGGTGGCCAGACTGGCCATCATGGAGGGCCAGGCGTTCCAGGTGGGAAAGCTCGCACAGGAGAAGCACACCGCCACGCCGCGCGGCACCAGGCGGTAGGTTTTTTCCAGGGCAATTTCGGCGCTGCCAAAGCGCCGCTGCCAGCGCGCATGCGGCGTGACCGAGCGCAGGGCCTGCTCGGCGTAGACGAGGGCTTCGATGCCGCGGTCCAGCGCATTCACACCCGAGCCGGCATAGGCCATGTTGTAGCTCTGGCCAGCGGTGTGCATGACGGCGTGCACGATCTCGAACAGGTGCTCGCGGTACAAGGTGTCCAGCACCTGCATCAGCACGCCCATGCGGGTCTCGATGGCCGCCTCAGCCCAGCCCGCCATGGATTTTTCAGCGGCAGCGAACAAGGTGTCGACGTCGCACTGCGGATAGACGATGCCCAGAGGCTGCTGGGTGTAGGGCGAGACCTCCTCGCCGACCCAGCCCGTGACGCCGGGCAGATCCAGCGCGTAGCGGCCGCTGGCGCGGTGGGCCTCGAAGGCCTGCAGGCCTGCTGCCTTGGCCTGCGGGGCGTCGGGGTACTTGTCCGGCATCTCCGGGTAAGGGCTCCAGCACTCGCGGGTTTCGCAGGCCTGCTGCGCCCGCTCGAACACGGGCCGGTGGCGTTCGTACAGCGATTCGTGCGGCATCGTCATGCGCGTCTCCAGATCAAACGGTGGTGCCGCATCACCGAGGTGCCGGGCACTGCATCGCTGGCCGACAGCGTGAGCGTGCCGTCGGCAGCGAAGTCCATGTTGCGCACCTGGTCGGTGCCGACGAAATTGGGGTTGAGGGCGTGGCTCACGTGGTGCACCACCTGCGGCCGACCTTGATGCATGCGCACCTCGTAGGGACCGGCGTACTGGAAGTAGCTCTCGAAAGCCGTCAGGCGCTCGGCCTCGGGCGCGCTGCGTACGCTGGCACTGGACAGCGGCGTGCGCCCGGCACGGGCGATACAGGCAGACATGGTGCCGTCGTGCGTGTAGACAATCAGACCCGTGGCGTCCGGCCCATAGGGGTAGGTGGTCGGGCGCGCGTCGTCGTAGGTGATCTCCCAGCGCACCAGCGACCAGGCGCCGTGCAGGGCCTGCGCGGAAGTGGAACTCACGCGGCCCCCCCCGAGCGATGGCCGTCCAGGAGCGACTGGCGCACCCAGGTGCTGTGAAAACCATTGGGCACGCGCTGGGGAAGGATCACGCGCGCCACCGGGCCGTCGGCCAGGTGTTGCGCGTCCAGCACCCAGACCTCGGAGCGGTCCTCGCGGCCGTTCCAGACGAAGCCCACCAGGTAGCCGTCGTCCTCCGAGCGTGGGTTGTCACGCGGCGCGAAGGGGGCCTCACTGAACCAGTAGCCCTCGCCTGGGTGGTAGGTGACGGCACTGCCCTTCTCCAGGTCGTACTTGGCAAGGCCCGCGAAGTGCGGTTGCTCCAGGGTGCGCATGCGCCCCATCAGCACGTGGTAGCTGTAGCGGTTCTTGTAGCCCTGGTACCAGCCGTTGATCATCGGGAACTCGGTGTTCAGGATGTCATCGACCAGGCCTTCACGCGTCTGGCCAGTCGCCAGATTGAAGCGCCATTGGTAGAACTCGTAGTCGGTGCCCTGGGTGCCGATGGTGAAGACCAGGCGCTTGACGTCCAGCGAGCCGTCGAAATTCTTGGGCATGGCGTAGGGCGTGCCGAGCATCACGATCTCGGTCTCGCCGCGCGCATTGACTTCTTCCCAGGCGTTGACCACGTGCAGCATGTAGCGCGGATCGGCCTCGAACCAGCGGATCTGGTCGGCCCGACCATGGCGCGGCACCACCGCGAAACGGGTGCGCCACTCGGGATGGAACTCCAGGCTGTAGCGGCCGGCCGCCAGCGCCTCGGGGTTGTTCACCAGCGGGAAGTCGTGAAGGATGCTGTAGTTCGCCGTGATCGCCATGTCGTGCGGCAGTCGCGGCCCGGGCAGTTCCACCGGGATCAGCGTGCGCAGCTGGCCCTGCGCGTCGACCACGCCGTAATGCATGTAGGGATGGCGGTTGCCATAGGCGAAGAACATGAACTCGCCGGTGCGCTCGTCCACCCGCGAATGCGCCGAGATCTGCAGGCCCGCCAGTCGCGGATCGGGCGCAAGCTGGCCCCGGGTCTGCAGCGTGATCGGGTCGACCTGGTAGACCGCGCCGCCGCGATACCACATCGACAGCAGCTGCCCGTTGTGGAATTTGACGTCGGTGTTGGAGGTGTTCTTCAGCGCGTCGTCGGGCAGCACGCCCTCGGGCATGCGCTGCTTGAGGCCCGGCCACAGGTTCTTGCCAGCGCGGCGGTCGGCCAGCAGGCCCTCAGTCTCCACCCAGCGATTGCGGTAAGTCACCTCGCCGCCCTGGAAATGCACCGCGTGCAGCATGCCGTCGCCGTCATACCAGTGGTACTTGCCTTCGGGCTCATGCTGGGGCACCGGGCCATTGCGCACGTACAGGCCGCTGAAGTCGCGCGGCACTTCGCCGATCACGGGCAGCTTCGTGGCCACCAGTTCGCGGTCCACGGGCGCGTAGCCGCCTTGGAGATTGGGGTTGTCGACCAGGTAGGGGGCGGGTTCGACCAGGGCGTCCAGGGTCATCGCGTGCTCCTTGTCCGTGTGTGGCCGCTCAACGCGCGGGGGCCAGCAGGCCGCCCTCACGCAGGTCGGCGCCGTTGGCCCAGCACGAATGCGTGCCGCTGCAGATCTTGTGGGGCAGTTCAATGCGGCACACCGGGCCCTCCTCGAAACGCTTGGAATCGATCAGGGCCACCTCCGAGCGGCCGGCGGCCTCGTCGGTGATGAAGGTGACCAGGTAGCCATCGTCTTCGTCCTTCGCACCCACCCGCGGCGCAAAGGGCGCCTCGCTGGCGTACTGGCCCTCGGGCAGCTGCACCTGCCAGGACTGGCCCGTCTGCAGATCGTGCTTGACGTAGCCGTGAAAGAGAAACCAGCCAGGCACCTGCACCGCGCTGTAGGCATAGCGATAAGGCTGCATCGCGTAGCGCTGGTTGAACATGCCGAACTCGAGGATGCGGTCGTCCATGCGCTGCTCGGTGGTCTGGCCGGTGCGCAGGTTAAAGCGCCAGCGGTGCAGGCGCGTTCCCATCTTGTACTGGTCCAGGTAGGACATCATGCGTTCATAGCCTGCGGGCGCGCCCTCGTAGTTGCGGGGCATGGGATCGTCCTGGAAATAGCCGTCCAGGACGATCTCGTCGCCCTCCTCGTAGGCATTGAGGAAATGCAGCACGAAGGTGGGTGCGGCCTCGAACCAGCGGATCTCACTCGTCGCGCCTCGGCGCGGGATGATGGCAAAGCGCGAGGGCACGTCACGGTGAAAGCGCACCACGTGCTTGCCCTGGGCCAGCAGGTCCGGATCCCAGAACAGGGGAAAGTCGCCCAGGATCGCGAAGTGCTTCGTGATCGCCATGTCATGCGGCAGGCGCGGCCCCGGCAGGGGCACCGGCACGTAGTGCACCAGCTTGTCGTGGCGGTCGACCACGCCGTAATGCATATAGGGCGCGTGCTTGGAATAGTTGAAGAACAGCAGCTCGCCGCTGCTCTCGTCCACCTTGCAGTGCGCCGAGATGCCGTCCAGCGGCGACCAGGGCGGGATGCCCTCGGCTTCCAGCGTAAGCGGGTCCATGCGGTACCCCTCGCCACATTGATAGAAGGTGGTGAGCGCGCGGCCCGCGTGGACCACCACGTCGGTGCTGGACGAATCCTTGAGACTGCCGTGGGCGCCCCAGCCCGGGCGCGTGGAACGGGCCGGGTCTTCCAGCAGGCCTGCCCAGAGAGAGCGCCCGGCTTCCATCTCGGCGGCCAGGCCTTTGGTGCGCACGAAGCGGTTGCGGTAGGTGACGCGCCCGCCCTGGAAGGCCGCCATGTGCAGCATGCCGTCGCCGTCGAAGGGGTGGTAGCGGCCGATCGCCTGGAACACCGGGTTTTCGGTGTTGCGCAGGTAGACGCCGTCGATGTCGGTGGGCACCTGACCGGCCAGCACCTTCAGGTCCGTGGCATCGACTTCCTCATGCAAAGGTGTCCAGGCCCCCTGCAGGTAGGGATGGTCGGCGGGATCGATCGTTCCTTGAACGCGCCCAACGGTGTGCACTGGCATGAGGGTGTCTCCGTGCTATCACTATCTTTATTGAACCCACCTTAAACAACAAAAAATGGATGCACAAGAGGGCTTGTCTGCGGGCCAGTAACGTTGGTGACTCGGCCGGGGTCAGCGCCGCACGCCCGGACTCTCGATCGCAAGCCCCTGGGCACGCCAGGCGAGGAACAGCGACAGATCCAGCAGGTCGGGTGCGTTGTAGGGGGGCGGCTCGGCCCGCACACCGAAGTAGCAGGCGCGCAAGCGGCGTTGCAGCGAACCCGCAGACTGCCATTGCAGCCGGTAACCCGGCCAGGCCGTGGGATGGCCCTGGCTGATGGTCTCTGCCAGCAGACGAGCCCCGGCGTTGTCGACATGACAGTGCACGCAGGCCAGATTCATCTGCCCGATACGCCGCTGGTACAGGGCGCGTCCCCGCCCGAAATGCGGCGCCGCCAGACCGTCCACGGCGACCTGTATCGGCATGCCGCGCGACTGCGTCGCCACCAAGGCGGTCAGCCCCAGCAAGTCCTCGGATTCGAAGGCCAAGGGTGCCGCACCTTGGCGCTCCACCCGGCAGTGATTGATGCGCCCCTCCAGGTCCAGCAGGCGCGCGGCGCGCGCGTCCCAGGCCGGATAGCGGGCCGCCACGCCCCTCATCGAGACGCGTGCATCACCGTGGCAATCGGCACAGGATTTCCCAGCGCTGCCTGCGCGCAGGCTCCAGAGTCGAGCGCCCTTTTCGACCCACAACATGCCCGGGTTGGCAAAGTCGTCGGCTTGCAGGGCGCGCAAATCAGCGCTCATGTCGCTGCTGCCCGAGCGCAGAGGACTCGGCACCACCTTGCGCTCCTGCGCGTGGGTGGCGGTACTGACGATGGCGATCGCAAGCGCCCAGGATGCAAGCTGGCGCATGGCAGGCCTAGTCGATCACGGTCAGCCCCGCGCGCGCGGCGGTACGTGCGCCCGCATCGTCGAGCCACTCGAACGCCAGTTCGCCCGAGTCCCGCGCGGTGACATGGAAAGTGAACAGGGGATTGGCCGCGACACCGGAGCTGGGCTCGATGCGAAACACCTCGACCCCGTTGTATCGGCAGGTCACCCAACGAATGACATTGCGCGCAATCGGTTTGCCGTCGTGGGTGTAGTTGAAGCCAGACTCCATGGGATGCGAGATCAGGAGCTTGACCTCAAAGGTCTCGCCACGCCGAGCCTGCGCGGGAACCTGGATGCGGGCGCCGGTCATGGGTCAGGTGCCGTCAATGCAGGCCGAGACGGTGACGATCACGTCGGCGGTGGCGGCATACAGCGTGCCGTCGGCGAGGGTGGCGACCGCAGCGATCCGCTGGGTGCCCGCCAGGCGCACCCGTGACTCGACCTCGACGCGGCCCACCGGGACCGGAAAGTGAAACACCGCCATCTGCGCCACGGGATTCTTTTGCGAAAACAGATGGATGGACTTCACTTCAGCACCGGGGGCGAACGGTCCTGGCATGGCGATGCGCACCGGAACCAGGTTGCCGTTGTCGGCGATGCGCGGAATATCGAGAACCAGGCGCTCAGTGCGCACCGCGCGCGCGCCGACAAAGGCCTTGTAGGCCGCCACCTCGGGTTCAGCCTGAGCCCACGCGCGCTCCGCCCACCAAGGGGCAGCTGCCACGCCCACCAGCCAGGCACGGCGGCCAGGGGAGTGGAGCAAGGAGCACGGAGCGTTGGTCATCGGAGGGTGGCCAGGTACGCGATCAGGTCTTCGATTTCCTGCGCCGTCATGATCGGCTTGCCGCGCCAGGCTGCGGCGACTTCGTTCAATCCGTCGACCCGGTGGTAGGACGGCATGATGGTATCGGGGTTCAGGCGGCGGCTGTCGACAATGCGCAGGCGCAATTGCCCGGGCGTCCAGCGTGCGCCGGCCCCGTCCAGCGAGGGGGCCAGGTTGCCGGAGAAGCGCACCCCCGACTTCACCAGTTCGACGGGTGCCGCATGACACAGGAGGCAGTTGGCCGGATCGCGCGCCACCAGCAAGGCCCGCCCTCGCGCAGCGTCCCCGCTGGCCGCGAGCGCCTGATCGATGGCCTGGCCCTCGACCCGATAGGGCCGCACCTCCTGCGCTGCGACAGGCGTAGCCGCAAGCAGGGCCAACCACACCCCAGGCAGGGTCATTCGGAGCCACCATCGCGACATCGATGCGAACATCCGCCGCAGCATAAATCCAATAGGCGCGATTCCAACAAGCACCCTGCTCGCATGGGTTTTTGCGTCTGTCGTTCCCCTTCCCGCTGATTCGGAGAAATTTGATGGCCAAGCTCAATGTGAACGGCAAGACGGTCGATGTCGCAGCCGAAGCTGATACCCCCTTGCTGTGGGCTCTGCGCGAGCAAGTGGGGTTGACCGGAACCAAATTTGGTTGCGGCTTGGCCCAGTGCGGCGCGTGTACGGTACACGTCGACGGCGCACCCGTTCGTTCTTGCGTGGTGCCGATTTCAGCGATCAAGCCGACCCAGAAGATCGTCACCATCGAAGGCCTGTCCAAGGACTCCACTCACGCCATTCAAAAGGCCTGGATTGCACTGGACGTCCCGCAATGCGGCTACTGCCAATCCGGAATGATCATGGCCGCCTCGGCGCTACTCAAACGCAAGCCCAAGCCGACCGACAAGGACATCGACGAGGCAATGACCAACATCTGCCGCTGTGGTACCTACCTGCAGGTGCGCGCCGCAATCCACATGGCCGCCAACCAGATCAAAACCAAAGCGTGAGCGCCCAGGAGCACCCGACCATGTATCCCCCCATCCTCACGCAGTTCGATCCCTCGCGTCGCCGCTTCATCGTGAGCAGCGCTGCGGCCGCCGGCGGCCTGGCGCTGGGCTTCACCTTGCCCACGGGCGAGGCGTTCGCCCAGGTGCAAAAAGGCGCCGACCTCACACAACCCGAGATCAACGCCTGGGTCGTGATCCAACCGGACGACACCGTCGTCATTCGCATCGCCCGATCCGAAATGGGCCAGGGCACGCTCACCGGCCTGGCGCAGATGGTCGCTGAAGAACTCGAGTGCGACTGGTCCAAGGTGACCACCGAGCAGCCCACACCGGGCCAGAACCTGGCGCGCAAGCGCGTCTGGCGCGACATGTCCACCGGCGGCTCGCGCGGGATTCGCCAGTCGCATGAATACGTCCGCCAGGGGGGTGCGATGGCGCGTGAAATGCTGGTAGCGGCCGCCGCCAAGGAATGGGGCGTCCCGCCCGCCGAATGCACCGCAGCCAACAGCGTCATCACCCACAACCTCAGCGGCCGCAAAACCACCTACGGCAAGGTCGCACAAGCAGCGGCCAAGATGGAGCCGCCCAAGGAGGTCAAGCTCAAGGAACCCCACCAGTGGAAGCTGATAGGCAAAGGGGTGGCGCGCCTGGACACCAAGGAAAAGGTCAACGGCTCGCGCATCTACGGCACCGACCTGAAACTCCCCGGCATGGTCAATGCCGCCATCAAGGCCTGCCCGGTGTTTGGCGGCAAGTTGGTGAGCTTTGATGTCGACAAGATCAAGGGCCTACCGGGCTTCAAGGCGGCGCTGAAGGTCAGCGACGATGCGGTGGTCGTGGTGGCCGATACCTGGTGGCATGCCAAGAAGGCGCTGGACGTGCTTCCGATCAACTGGGACCTGGGCCCCAACGTCAAGGTCAATAGCGCCACGATTGCAGAACGCAACAAGGCCGGCCTGGACTCGAGCGAAGCGGTATTCATCGGCAACAAGGTCGGCGACGCTGCAGGCGCCATCGGCAAGGCCGCCCGCAAGATCGAAGCGGTCTACAGCTACCCGTTCCAGAACCACGCCACGATGGAGCCGATGAACGCCACGGCGATCTGGACGGCCGATAAGTGCGAGGTGTGGTGCCCGACGCAAAACGGCGACGCCGCGCTGTCCGCCACGTCGACAGCTGCCGGCTTGCCGCTGGACAAATGCGATGTCTACAAGATCAACCTCGGTGGCGGCTTCGGTCGGCGCGGCATGACCGACTACATCCGCCAGGTGGTGGCGGTGGCCAAGCAGATGCCCGGCACCCCGGTCAAGTTGATCTGGAGCCGCGAAGAGGACATGCTGCATGGTGCCTACCACCCGGTGACCCAGTGCAAGTTGACGGCCGGTGTCGATGCAGCGGGCAATATCACCGGTCTGAACATGCGCATCTCGGGTCAATCAATCCTGGCCTCGGTACTGCCCACCCTCATGACGAATGGCGCTGACCTGCTGACCTTCCAGGGGCTGCTGCCAGTCGGCCATGAGCGCTTTGCCGACCATGCGATCAGCTACGCATTCGACAACCTCACCATCGATCATGCGATGCGCAACACGCATGTGCCGCCCGGCTTCTGGCGCGGCGTGAATGCCAACCAGAACGCGCTGTACATGGAGTGCTTCATCGACGAGATCGCACACGCCACCGGGCAAGATGCCTTGGCGGTGCGGCAGAAGTTGATGGCCAAGAACCCCAAGGGCTGGGCGGTGCTCAAGGCTGTGGCCGACCAGGGCGGCTGGGGTCAGCCCACGCCCAAGGGCACCGGACGGGGCCTGGCGGCGTTCTACTGCTTTGGCAGCTATATCGCGGCCTGTGCCGAGGTCAGCGTGTCCAGCGCGGGCAAGCTCACGATCAAACGTATCGTCGCCGCCACCGACTCGGGCCATGCGGTCAACCCCAAGCAGATCGCGCATCAGGTGGAAGGCTCGTTCGTCTACGGTCTGGGCGCCATGCTGCATCAAGAATGCACCGTCAAGGACGGACGCATCGAGCAGGAGAACTTCCACACCTACCAGCCCCTGCGACTGTCGGAGATGCCCAAGGTCGAAACCATCGTGATGCCCTCAGGTGGGTTCTGGGGCGGCGTAGGGGAGCCGACCATCGCGGTGGCCGCACCGGCGGTGCTCAACGCGATCTTCAATGCCACCGGCAAGCGGGTGCGGGATCTACCACTGAAGAACACCAGCCTCAAGGCCTGAGGACCCCGGCCCTGCGTGCCGATCAGGCGCGCAGCGGCCCGAAGACCTGGTCCATCAGGGACCGGATCTCGGACAAGAACGCCATCTGCGAGCGACG
>JACCDJ010026614.1_pt1 | contig 49380 bp, 41 predicted proteins | sample 7444481 | NCBI WGS metagenome assembly JACCDJ01 (sample SAMN15323435, study PRJNA562643) | freshwater metagenome | isolation source: river surface water | place: USA:Blue River Watershed | collected 2017-08-15
CAAATGGCAAAAGGCAAGTTTGAGCGGACCAAGCCGCACGTGAACGTGGGCACGATTGGTCACGTGGATCATGGCAAGACGACGCTGACGGCGGCGATCACGACGATTTTGTCGGCGAAGTTTGGCGGTGAAGCCAAGGCGTATGACCAGATTGATGCGGCTCCTGAAGAGAAGGCGCGCGGCATCACGATCAACACGGCGCACGTGGAGTACGAGACGGCCAACCGTCACTATGCGCACGTGGACTGTCCTGGTCACGCTGACTATGTGAAGAACATGATCACGGGTGCGGCGCAGATGGACGGTGCGATTTTGGTGGTGTCGGCAGCTGACGGCCCCATGCCCCAGACGCGCGAGCACATTCTGTTGGCCCGTCAGGTGGGCGTGCCCTACATCATCGTGTTCATGAACAAGTGCGACATGGTGGACGATGCCGAGTTGCTCGAGTTGGTGGAGATGGAAGTGCGCGAGCTGCTCTCCAAGTACGACTTTCCTGGTGACGACACGCCGATCGTGAAGGGTTCTGCGAAGTTGGCGCTTGAGGGCGACAAGGGTGATTTGGGCGAAGGCGCGATCATGAAGTTGGCTGAGGCTCTGGACAGCTACATTCCCACGCCCGAGCGTGCGATTGACGGAGCGTTTTTGATGCCTGTGGAAGATGTGTTCTCGATTTCTGGTCGTGGCACGGTGGTGACGGGTCGCGTGGAGCGCGGCATTGTCAAGGTGGGCGAAGAGATTGAGATTGTTGGCATCAAGGACACGCAAAAGACCACCTGCACGGGTGTGGAGATGTTCCGCAAGTTGCTGGATCAGGGGCAGGCTGGTGACAACGTGGGCATTTTGCTGCGCGGCACCAAGCGTGAAGACGTTGAGCGTGGTCAGGTGCTGTGCAAGCCCGGTTCGATCAAGCCGCACACGCACTTCACGGCTGAGGTGTATGTGCTGTCCAAGGACGAGGGCGGCCGTCACACGCCGTTCTTCAACAACTACCGTCCCCAGTTTTACTTCCGCACGACGGACGTGACGGGTGCGATTGAGTTGCCCAAGGACAAAGAGATGGTGATGCCTGGTGACAACGTGACCATCACGGTCAAGTTGATTGCGCCCATTGCCATGGAAGAGGGTCTGCGTTTTGCTATCCGCGAGGGTGGCCGTACCGTGGGCGCCGGCGTTGTTGCCAAGATCCTGGAGTGATTGATAGGGGTATAGCTCAATTGGCAGAGCGTCGGTCTCCAAAACCGAAGGTTGGGGGTTCGATTCCCTCTGCCCCTGCCACCGCTTGAGGCGGTCAGCCACCAGCCCACCTTCCAAGGTGGGCTTTGGTCCCTCAAGGGGTTCGTTTTGAATTCTCGTTTTTTGGACTTTTCATGTCTTCCAATGCCGTTGAAACTGTGAACACTGGCTCCGACAAGCTCAAGCTTGTGCTGGTGGCGGCCTTGCTCCTGGCGGGGTTGGTGGGCTTTTACATGTTGTCCCAGCATTCGGCTTGGGTCCGCTGGGGCGTGTTGTTGGTGGGCTTGGTGCTCGCGGGCGTCACCTTCTTGCTGGCTTCGCCGGGTCAGCGCCTCATTGGCTTTGGCCGCGACTCGGTGCGCGAGCTGCGCAAAGTGGTGTGGCCAACGCGCAAGGAAGCCCTCCAGATGACGGCCTACGTCTTTGCCTTTGTGCTGGTGATGGCCCTCTTTTTGTGGTTGACCGACAAGACCCTTGAATGGGTGTTTTACGACCTGATTCTTGGATGGAAAAAGTGATGACTGACATCGAACAACCCGTGACGGCTGACGATTACAAGCCATCCCATCCCGACATGCGCTGGTATGTCGTTCATGCTTATTCGGGCATGGAAAAAGCCGTGGAGCGCAACATCCAGGAGCGCATCAACCGCATGGGCATGCAGTCCAAATTCGGTCGCATCCTGGTGCCCACTGAAGAAGTCGTTGAAATGAAAAACGGCCAGCGCCGCACCACGGAGCGCCGCTTCTTCCCTGGCTACGTCCTGGTGGAAATGATCATGGACGATGAGACCTGGCACTTGGTCAAGCACACCAGCAAAGTCACCGGCTTTGTGGGCGGCAGCCGCAATCGCCCGGCGCCCATCTCCGAGCAAGATGTCATGAAGATCGTCAACCAGATGCAAGAGGGCTCTGACAAGCCCCGCCACAAAGTGGAGTTCATGGTGGGCGAGCTCATTCGCGTCAAGGACGGCCCTTTCACCGATTTCAACGGATCCGTGGAAGAGGTCAACTACGAAAAAAGCAAGGTGCGCGTATCGGTCACGATTTTTGGCCGCTCCACGCCCGTCGAACTCGAATTCGGTCAGGTCGAAAAGACCTGACGAACCGGGCGCCTTGCGGCTCTGCGTCCCAACCCAAAGAGCCGCCAAACCCCCGGGGAGTTGATGCCAGTCATCAACGTTTGCACCCGTAAGGAGCAACAGCATGGCAAAGAAAATTGTCGGCTTCATCAAGCTGCAAGTGCCAGCGGGCAAGGCCAATCCTTCGCCCCCCATTGGTCCCGCGCTCGGTCAGCGTGGCCTCAACATCATGGAATTCTGCAAGGCCTTCAATGCCCAAACCCAGGGTGTTGAGCCAGGCCTGCCCTTGCCCGTGGTCATCACGGCATTTGCAGACAAATCCTTCACCTTCATCATCAAGACGCCGCCGGCTACCACCTTGATCAAGAAGTCCATCAAACTCGACAAAGGCTCTGCCAGGCCGCACACCGACAAAGTCGGCAAGATCACGCGCGCACAACTGGAAGAGATTGCAAAAACCAAGATGCCTGACATGACGGCAGCTGACCTGGACGCAGCCGTGCGCACGATCGCCGGTTCTGCCCGTTCCATGGGCGTCACGGTGGAGGGACTCTGACATGACCAAGCTCACCAAAAAGCAAAAAGGTTTGCAGGGCAAGGTGGACTCCACCAAGCTGTACGGGATTGGCGAAGCCATCGATTTGGTCAAGACCTGTGCCACGGCCAAGTTTGACGAATCCATCGACGTGGCCGTTCAACTCGGCATTGATGCCAAGAAATCTGATCAAGTCGTGCGTGGCGCAGTCGTTCTGCCCAATGGCACAGGCAAAACAGCCCGCGTGGCTGTGTTCGCACAAGGCGCCAAGGCCGAGGAAGCCAAAGCCGCTGGTGCAGACATCGTGGGCATGGATGATCTGGCTGCACAAGTCAAAGCCGGCGACATGCCCTTTGACGTGGTGATCGCTGCACCCGACGCCATGCGCGTGGTGGGTACCCTGGGTCAGATCCTGGGTCCCCGTGGTTTGATGCCCAACCCCAAAGTGGGCACGGTGACGCCCGATGTGGCCACCGCCGTGAAAAACGCCAAGGCTGGCCAGGTTCAATTCCGAGTGGACAAGGCCGGCATCGTGCATGCCACGATTGGCCGTCGTTCCTTTGAAACCGACAAACTCAAAACCAACCTGAATGCATTGGTGGACGCCCTCAACAAGGCCAAGCCGGCATCCAGCAAGGGCATCTACCTGCGCAAGCTGGCGGTGTCGTCCACCATGGGTGTGGGCGTGCGAGTTGACATGCAAAGTTTGGCCTGAAGGCCAGGAGATTTCGGGCTTGCCACCAGGCAGGCTCGAAGTGGTGGGCCGCAGTGATTCGTCGCTGTGGGCCATCCAAGACCGTTGGCGCACCCTCGGGTGCTTAATCCGCAAGGGCCAACGCAGATGGCGTACCCGCCTGAGGACTCATTTCCTAAGGTTGGTCGCTGAACCAAAGGCGTGTCTGAGACCCAGACACTTTTAAGGAGTAGACCTTGAGTCTGAATCGCAGTGAGAAAGAAGCCGTCGTCGCAGAAGTCGCCGGCCTCGCCGCGCAAGCTCAAACGCTGGTGATGGCGGAATACCGTGGCATCACGGTCGCTGACATGATCAAACTGCGCTCCGAAGCGCGCAGCAAGGGCGTGAACCTGAGTGTTCTCAAGAACACCCTGGCTCGCCGTGCTGTGTCCGGTAGCGCATTTGAAGTGGCAGCAGACCAGATGACCGGTCCGCTCATCTATGGCTTCTCTGAGGACGCAGTGGCCGCCGCCAAGGTGGTGGCCGATTTCGCCAAGACCAACGACAAACTGGTCATCCGTGGCGGCGTCTTCGGGGGCAAAGCCCTGGATGTCAACGGCGTTAAACAGCTGGCCAACATCCCCTCGAAAGAGGTGCTGCTGTCCCAGTTGTGCGGCTTGCTCATGTCGCCCATGTCCCGCACCGCTGTGGTGTTGGGTGCCCTGGCGGCGAAGAAAGAAGGCGAGGCTGCCGCTGCTTGAGGCGTGCAGTCAACCCACATTCAACCATTCTTAGGAAAACAACATGTCATTTGATAAAGATGCATTTCTGACCGCGCTCGACAGCATGACGGTCATGGAACTCAACGATTTGGTCAAGGCCATCGAAGAGAAATTCGGCGTGAGCGCAGCAGCCATGGCTGCTCCCGCAGCAGCTGGTGGCGGTGGCGCTGCAGCCGCTGCTGAAGAGAAGACCGACTTCAACGTGGTCCTCACCGATGCAGGCGGCAACAAGGTGTCGGTCATCAAGGCCGTGCGCGAAATCACTGGCCTGGGCCTCAAGGAAGCCAAAGACTTGGTCGATGGCGCACCCAAAGTGGTCAAGGAAGGCATGCCCAAGGCCGACGCAGAAGCCGCCAAGAAAAAGCTCGAAGAAGCTGGCGCCAAAGTCGAGCTCAAGTGATGCTCTGGTCCTTCGGGACCACCTGGCTTGCCAGGCAAAGGTTGGAGGTCAAAAGCCTCCAACCTTTTTCCGCCTCAGAGCACACCTGAAAGTGAATCCGGTTCGCTTTCAAGTGTCTTCTGACCAGACTGCAGAAGAACCTTGGTTCGGGCCGTGTGAGCGCACGGTCGTCCGCCAACGCTGGTAGTGGCCAGCCGCCAAGACGCCCAGGGGTTTTCGAACCCTTCGGGATCAGTCGCCGAGTGCATCAAATCCGGAGAACTCATGGCTTACTCTTTCACCGAACGCAAGCGAATCCGCAAAAGTTTCGGCCGGCGCGACAGCGTGCTGGAAGTCCCCTATCTGCTGCAAATGCAAAAAGACGCCTACACGGCATTCTTGCAAGCAGACATCGCCCCCAAAAAGCGTTTGCCCGAAGGCCTTCAGGCCGCCTTCGAAGCAGCCTTCCCCATCGTCTCCCACAACAGTTTTGTGGAGATGAAGTTCATTGAGTACAACCTCTCCAAGCCCGCTTTCGACGTCCGCGAATGCCAGACCCGTGGCTTGACCTTCGCATCGGCCGTGCGCGCGCGCGTGCAATTGATCATCTATGACCGCGAGTCGTCCACTCCCCAGTCCAAAGTGGTTCGCGAAGTCAAAGAGCAAGAGGTCTACATGGGCGAAGTGCCCCTGATGACCGAAAAAGGCTCGTTCATCATCAACGGCACCGAGCGCGTGATCGTGTCTCAGTTGCACCGCTCGCCGGGTGTGTTCTTCGAGCACGACAAGGGCAAGACCCACAGCTCGGGCAAGTTGCTGTTCAGCGCCCGCATCATTCCTTACCGTGGCTCCTGGCTCGATTTCGAATTCGACCCCAAGGACATCCTCTACTTCCGCGTGGATCGTCGTCGCAAGATGCCCGTGACCATCCTGCTCAAGGCCATTGGCCTGACCCCGGAGTCCATCCTGGCGAACTTCTTCGTCAACGACAACTTCCGCATCATGGACACCGGCGCGCAAATGGAATTTGTCGCCGAGCGCCTGCGGGGTGAAGTCGCCCGCTTTGACATCACCGACGCCAAAGGCAATGTGGTGGTGGCCAAAGACAAGCGCATCACCGCCCGTCACACCCGCGAGCTCGAGCAATCGGGCACCACCCACATCAGCGTCCCCGAGGACTTCCTCATCGGTCGCGTGGTGGCTCGCAACATCGTTGACACCGAGACCGGCGAAATCATCGCCCGCGCCAACGACGAACTCACCGAAGCCCTACTCAAGAAACTGCGCAGCGCCAACGTGCAAGACCTGCAGTGCATCTACACCAACGAACTCGACCAGGGCGCCTACATTTCGCAGACCCTGCGCATCGACGAAACCGCCGATGAGTTCACCGCCCGCGTGGCCATCTATCGCATGATGCGCCCTGGCGAGCCGCCCACCGAAGATGCGGTTCAAGCCCTCTTCCAGCGCCTCTTCTACAACCCCGACACCTACGACCTGTCGCGCGTTGGCCGCATGAAGTTCAATGCCCGCATCGGCAATCCCGAGCCCACTGGCTCCATGGTGCTGAGCAACGAAGACATCCTCGCTGTGGTCAAGATCCTCGTTGACTTGCGCAATGGTCGTGGCGAAGTCGACGACATCGATCACCTGGGCAATCGCCGCGTGCGTTGCGTGGGCGAGTTGGCCGAGAACCAGTTCCGCACCGGTCTGGCCCGCATCGAAAAAGCCGTCAAGGAGCGTTTGGGTCAGGCCGAGCAAGAGCCCCTCATGCCGCATGACCTCATCAACTCCAAGCCCATCTCGGCTGCCCTCAAGGAATTCTTTGGGGCGTCTCAGTTGTCGCAGTTCATGGACCAGACCAACCCCTTGTCGGAAATCACGCACAAGCGTCGCGTGTCCGCACTGGGTCCGGGCGGTCTCACGCGCGAGCGCGCCGGCTTTGAAGTGCGTGACGTTCACGTCACCCACTATGGCCGTGTCTGCCCGATTGAAACCCCTGAAGGTCCCAACATTGGCCTGATCAATTCCTTGGCCTTGTACGCCCAGCTCAACGACTACGGCTTCATTGAAACCCCGTATCGCCGGGTGGTGGATGGCAAGGTCACCGATGTCATCGATTACCTCTCCGCCATCAAGGAAGCTGAATTCGTCATCGCCCAGGCCAACGCCGTGCTCGACGAGCAAGGCCGTCTGGTGGGTGAGTTGATCTCCGCTCGCGAAAAAGGCGAATCCATCCTCTGCGCGGCCGATCGCATCCAGTACATGGACGTCTCGCCCGCACAGATCGTCTCAGTGGCCGCGTCCCTCGTGCCCTTCTTGGAGCACGATGACGCCAACCGCGCGCTCATGGGCGCCAACATGCAGCGCCAGGCTGTGCCCACCCTGCGTCCTGAAAAGGCCCTGGTCGGCACCGGCATCGAGCGCGTGGCTGCCGTGGACTCCGGCACCGTGGTGACCGCCTTGCGCGGTGGTGTGGTCGATTACGTCGATGCCACCCGCATCGTGGTGCGTGTCAATGACAACGAAGCCACCGCTGGCGAAGTGGGTGTGGACATCTACAACCTCATCAAATACCAGCGTTCCAACCAGAACACCAACATCCACCAGCGCCCCATCGTCAAGCGTGGCGATGTGCTGGCCAAGGGTGATGTGATTGCCGACGGCGCATCCACCGACCTGGGCGAATTGGCCCTGGGTCAGAACATGCTCATCGCCTTCATGCCCTGGAACGGCTACAACTTCGAAGACTCCATTCTCATCTCCGAGCGCGTGGTGGCCGATGACCGCTACACCTCCATCCACATCGAGGAATTGGTGGTGATGGCACGCGACACCAAGTTGGGTGCCGAAGAAATCACGCGCGACATTCCCAACCTGTCCGAGACCCAACTCAACCGCCTCGACGAGTCCGGCATCATCTACGTGGGTGCAGAAGTGCAACCCGGCGATGTGCTGGTGGGCAAGGTCACGCCCAAGGGCGAAACCACCCTCACGCCGGAAGAAAAGCTCTTGCGCGCCATCTTTGGCGAGAAGGCCTCCGATGTGAAAGACACCTCGTTGCGCGTCGAGCAAGGCTCGCAAGGTACGGTGATCGATGTGCAGGTCTTCACCCGCGAAGGCATTCAGCGCGACAAGCGCGCCCAGCAAATCATTGACGACGAACTCAAGCGTTTCCGCCTGGACCTCAATGACCAGCTGCGCATCGTTGAAGCCGATGCCTTTGACCGCATCGAAAAACTGCTGGTGGGCAAGAGCGCCAACGGCGGCCCGCAAAAGCTGGCCAAGGGCAGCGCCATCACCAAAGAGTACCTTGCTGGCGTGGACAAGTTCCACTGGTTCGACATTCGCCCCAGCGACGAAGACGTGGCCAACCAGCTCGAATCCATCAAGAACGCGCTCACCCAGACGCGCCACAGCTTTGACCTCGCCTACGAAGAAAAGCGCAAAAAGCTCACCCAAGGCGACGAGTTGCCCGCAGGCGTGTTGAAGATGGTCAAGGTCTACCTGGCCGTCAAGCGCCGCTTGCAGCCTGGCGACAAGATGGCCGGGCGTCACGGCAACAAGGGTGTGGTGTCCAAGATCGTTCCCGTCGAAGACATGCCCTACATGGCCGACGGCACGCCCTGCGACATCGTGCTCAACCCCTTGGGCGTGCCCTCGCGCATGAACGTGGGTCAGGTGCTCGAGGTGCATTTGGGCTGGGCTGCCAAAGGCCTGGGTCACCGCATCGGCGAGATGATGCAACGCCAAGCCAAAGCGGCCGAGTTGCGCAGCTTCCTCGAACAGATCTACAACCAGACGGGTCACCAAGAAGCCCTGGGTAAGCTCAAGGACGGGCAAGTTCAAGAAATGGCCTCCAACCTGGCCACGGGCATCCCGTTTGCAACGCCAGTGTTTGACGGTGCCACCGAAGAAGACATCATGGCCATGTTGCAGCTCGCCTATCCCGACGATGTGGCCAAGGCCAAGGGCTTGTCGGCCACGCGCACTCAGGCTCAACTTTTTGATGGCCGCACGGGCGACGCTTTCGAGCGTCCCGTGACCGTGGGCTACATGCACGTGCTCAAGTTGCACCACCTGGTGGACGACAAGATGCACGCCCGTTCCACGGGACCCTACAGCCTGGTCACCCAGCAGCCGCTGGGCGGCAAGGCGCAATTTGGTGGACAGCGTTTTGGCGAGATGGAAGTGTGGGCGCTCGAAGCCTACGGTGCTTCCTACACCTTGCAGGAAATGCTCACCGTCAAGTCCGACGACGTACAAGGCCGCACCAAGGTCTATGAAAACATCGTCAAGGGCGAGCACGCCATCGAGGCGGGCATGCCCGAATCGTTCAATGTGTTGGTCAAGGAGATCCGTTCACTCGGTATCGACATCGAGTTGGAGCGCAGCTGATGAAGCCATGCAGTGACCCTGTCACCGCCTGTTCATCAAACCCGACATCAAAGGATTGAAACCATGAAATCATTGCTTGACCTGTTCCGCCAGTTCACCCCCGATGAGCATTTCGATGCCATCAAGATTGGCATTGCCTCCCCCGAGAAGATCCGCTCGTGGTCTTTTGGCGAAGTCAAAAAGCCTGAAACCATCAACTACCGCACCTTCAAGCCCGAGCGCGACGGTTTGTTTTGCGCCAAGATTTTTGGTCCCATCAAGGACTACGAATGCTTGTGCGGCAAATACAAGCGCCTCAAGCACCGTGGCGTGATCTGCGAGAAGTGCGGCGTTGAAGTCACCCAGACCAAAGTGCGCCGAGAGCGCATGGGTCACATCGATCTGGCCGCGCCTTGCGCCCACATCTGGTTCCTCAAGTCCCTGCCCAGCCGTTTGGGTCTGGTGCTGGACATGACCCTGCGCGACATCGAGCGCGTGCTGTATTTTGAAGCCTATGTGGTGGTCGACCCCGGCATGACCCCGCTCAAGAAGTTCAGCATCATGTCTGAGGACGACTACGATGCCAAGCGCCAGGAGTACGGCGATGAATTCGTCGCCAAGATGGGCGCCGAAGGCGTTCGCGATTTGCTCGAAGGCCTGGACCTCGACATCGAAATCGAGAAGCTGCGCGGCGACCTCACCGGCTCCGAAGTCAAGGTCAAGAAAAACGCCAAGCGCCTCAAAGTGCTCGAGGCCTTCAAGAAGTCGGGCATCAAGCCCGAGTGGATGGTGCTCTCGGTGCTGCCCGTGTTGCCGCCCGATCTGCGCCCCCTGGTGCCGCTCGACGGTGGCCGCTTTGCCACCTCTGATCTCAACGACCTCTATCGCCGCGTGATCAACCGCAACTCGCGCCTCAAGCGCTTGCTCGAACTCAAGGCCCCCGAGATCATTGCCCGCAACGAAAAGCGCATGCTGCAAGAGTCCGTCGACAGCCTGCTGGACAACGGCCGCCGTGGCAAGGCCATGACGGGTGCCAACAAGCGCGCGCTCAAGTCCTTGGCCGACATGATCAAGGGCAAGAGCGGTCGCTTCCGCCAGAACTTGCTGGGCAAGCGCGTGGACTACTCGGGTCGTTCCGTCATCACCGTGGGTCCATACCTCAAGCTGCACCAGTGTGGTTTGCCCAAGCTCATGGCGCTCGAACTCTTCAAGCCCTTCATCTTCTCGCGCCTGGAAGCCATGGGCATTGCCACCACCATCAAGGCGGCCAAGAAGGAAGTCGAAGCCGGCACGCCCATCGTGTGGGACATCCTGGAAGAGGTCATCAAAGAGCACCCCGTGTTGCTCAACCGTGCGCCCACCTTGCACCGCCTGGGCATCCAGGCCTTTGAGCCCATCCTGATTGAAGGCAAGGCCATCCAGTTGCACCCTCTGGTTTGCTCGGCTTTCAACGCTGACTTTGACGGTGACCAGATGGCCGTTCACGTGCCCCTGTCAGTCGAAGCCCAGATGGAAGCCCGCACCCTCATGCTGGCCTCCAACAACGTGCTCTTCCCCGCCAGTGGCGAGCCCTCCATCGTGCCTTCGCAGGACGTGGTGTTGGGTCTGTATTACGCCACCCGCGAGCGCATCAATGGCCGCGGCGAAGGCATGGTGTTTGCCGACCTCGAAGAGCTCGAGCGCGCCTGGCTTGCCGGCGCGGTGGATCTCACCTCGCGCGTGTCGGTTCGCCTCACCGATTGGGTCAAAGACAAGCACTCCGGCGAGGTCTACGCCAACACAGCCATGCGCGACACCACCGTGGGTCGTGCATTGCTCTCCGAGATCCTGCCCAAGGGCCTGACCTTCGACAACCTGAACAAGCCCCTCAAGAAGAAAGAAATTTCTCGCTTGATCAACACCTCCTTCCGCCGCTGCGGTCTCAAGGACACCGTGGTGTTTGCCGACAAACTGCTGCAATACGGTTTCCGTCTGGCCACGCGCGCCGGCATCTCGATTGCGGTGGACGACATGCTCGTGCCGCAGGAAAAGCACGGCATCATCGAAGCCGCCGAAAAAGAAGTGAAGGACATCGAGAAGCAATACGCTTCCGGTCTGGTCACGGCAGGCGAGCGCTACAACAAGGTGGTGGACATCTGGGGCAAGGCCGGTGACGCCGTCTCCAAGGTCATGATGGACCAGTTGCGCAAGGAAAAGACCCTGGACCGCAACGGCAACGAAGTCGAACAGGATTCGTTCAACTCCATCTACATGATGGCCGACTCGGGTGCGCGCGGCTCTGCTGCCCAGATCCGACAGCTCGCCGGCATGCGTGGCCTCATGGCCAAGCCCGACGGCTCCATCATCGAGACCCCCATCACGGCCAACTTCCGTGAAGGCCTCAACGTGTTGCAGTACTTCATCTCCACGCACGGCGCCCGCAAGGGTTTGGCCGACACGGCGTTGAAGACCGCCAACTCCGGCTACCTCACCCGCCGCTTGGTGGACGTCACCCAGGATCTGGTGGTGATCGAAGACGATTGCGGCACGGCCAATGGCCAGCTCATGCGCGCCATCGTCGAAGGCGGTGAAGTCATCGAATCCCTGCGCGATCGCGTCCTGGGTCGCACCGTGGCCGATGATGTGCTCCATCCCGAGACCCAACAAGTCCTCATCGCCTCGGGCGACATGCTGGACGAAGACGGCGTGGAGCTGCTCGAGTCGGTGGGCATTGACGAAGTCAAGGTCCGCACCGCCCTCAACTGCGAAACCCGCTTTGGCCTCTGTGCCAAGTGCTATGGCCGCGACCTCGGTCGTGGTGGCCTGGTCAACGTCGGCGAGGCTGTCGGTGTCATCGCCGCCCAGTCCATCGGCGAACCCGGCACGCAGCTGACCATGCGCACCTTCCACATTGGTGGTGCCGCATCGCGCGCAGCCATTGCCTCCAGCGTCGAAGCCAAGTCCAGCGGCATCGTGGGCTTTAACAGCACCATGCGCTATGTGACCAACAGCAAAGGTGAACTGGTGGTGATTTCCCGTTCAGGCGAAATCGTCCTGCACGACGAACACAGCCGCGAGCGCGAGCGCCACAAGGTGCCTTACGGCTCTGTGCTCTCGATCAAACCCGACCACGCCGTCAAGGCTGGCACCGTGCTGGCCAACTGGGATCCGCTCACGCGCCCCATCATCACGGAATTTGCAGGCCGCGTGAAATTCGAGAACGTGGAAGAAGGCCTCACCGTGGCCAAGCAGGTGGACGACGTCACCGGCTTATCCACTCTGGTGGTGATCGATCCCAAGCGCCGTGGCTCCACCAAAGTGGTTCGCCCCCAGGTCAAGTTGATCGACGCATCGGGCAAAGAAGTCAAGATTCCCGGCACCGATCACTCGGTGACCATTGGCTTCCAGGTGGGCGCGCTCATCCAGGTGCGAGACGGCCAGGAAGTGGGTCCAGGCGAAGTGCTGGCCCGCATCCCGGTGGAAGGTCAGAAGACCCGAGACATCACGGGCGGTTTGCCCCGTGTGGCCGAACTCTTCGAAGCCCGCACCCCCAAAGACAAGGGCGTGTTGGCCGAGATGACGGGCACCGTCTCCTTCGGCAAGGAAACCAAAGGCAAGATCCGCTTGCAAATCACCGATCCCGAAGGCAAGGTGTGGGAAGAGCTCATCCCCAAAGAGAAGAACATCCTGGTTCACGAAGGCCAGGTGGTCAACAAGGGCGAATCGATTGTGGACGGCCCCGCCGATCCGCAAGACATCCTGCGCTTGCTGGGCATGGAAGAGCTGGCTCGCTACATCGTCGATGAGGTGCAGGACGTCTACCGCCTCCAGGGTGTGAAGATCAACGACAAGCACATCGAGGTGATCGTTCGTCAGATGCTGCGTCGCGTGGTGGTGGAAAACCCCGGCGATTCGGGCTACATCGCGGGCGAGCAAGTCGAGCGCTCCGAGATCCTCAACACCAACGAGACCTTGCAGTCCGATGGCAAGATTCCCGCAACCTATACCAATTTGTTGCTGGGCATCACCAAGGCCTCCTTGTCCACCGACAGCTTCATCAGCGCGGCGTCCTTCCAGGAAACCACCCGCGTGCTCACCGAAGCCGCCATCATGGGCAAGCGCGACGATTTGCGTGGCCTCAAGGAAAACGTCATCGTGGGTCGCCTGATCCCCGCTGGCTCGGGCATGGCTTACCACCGTGCACGCAAAGCCAAGGATGCGATGGACGAGGCCGAGCGCCGCGCCATTGCCGAGGCCGAAGCGGAAGAGTTGGCGCAAGCCACCGCGTCGGGCAGCGAGGCTGTTGGCGAGGAGCCAGTCGCCGAGTGAAACAAAGGCCCGCAAGGGCCTTTGTTGCATTGAGGCGCAAGGCAGTGGACCATGGAGTTTGGCCTCACCACCGCAATCGGATTGACCATTGGCCTCTCGTTTTTCTGGTGGCTGGGGGCTTACACGCGCCTCAAGCGCCTGCGGCAAGACGTGCAGCAGTGCTTTGTCAATCTGGAGGCCTGGTTTGGCCGCTACCAAGTCCTGGTGCAAGAGGCCATCACGGCAGCGGCCACCTCACCGCATGGCTGGCGCACGCAAATGGCGCCCGAGCTCAGCGTGAGCTTGTGGACGCGACTGCAAGTGGCCTCCAGCCACGCGGCCGTGGCCTTGGCGCGCATGTCTGAAAACCCCTTGAGCCGCAACCTGGCGCTCAACCTCATGGCGGCAGAGTCGGACCTCAACACCTCTTGGCTTAACCTGGTCAACCCTGACAACTACTACGTGCACATGCCCGACGAGCTCAAGCAGCGCTGGCTGGAGTTGCGTGTGCTCATCCAGCCCGACATGGAGCGATTCAACGAAGCTGTTCGCGCCTACAACGCGGCCATCGCCATGGCGCCGGCCAAGTGGCTGGCCAAAGCCATGGGGTGGCGCTCCGCTCACATCCTGCAATGACGCCCCGCGAACAAGCGCCCGCCTTGTCGGTGCAGCTGCAACACACGGCCCACTTGCTGGACCGTGTCATGCAGGGCGAATCCACCACAGCCTTGCTCGCTGGCTTGCCGTCGTCGCTGCGCCCTGGCATTCAGGCGTTGCTGCTGAGCGTGTTGCGCCACGCCGCGCTGGCGCGCGCTGCCAGCACACACCTGGTGCAAAAACCGCCTGCCCGCCCGGTGATGGCCTTGTTGCAAACCACGCTGGCCTTGATGAACGTCGAGCCCAAGCCCTATCCCGATCACACCCTGGTCAACCAGGCCATCGAGGCCGCCAAAAACCACCGCAGCACCCGCCATGCCGCAGGCCTCATCAATGCCTGCCTGCGCCGCTGGTTGCGCGAGGCCGACTCCATGCGGCAGGTGCTCATGGCCGATCCCACTGTGCGCTGGAACCTGCCCGGCTGGTGGATCGAGCGCTTGCGTGCCGACCACGGGCGTGAGCGCGCACAGGCCATCATGCAGGCCTATCGCCACCCTGCGCCCATGACACTGCGCGTGAATGCCCGCTGGGGCGATGCCCAGAAGCTCATGACGCTGTGGGAGGCCGAGGGCATCGCAGCGCGCATCACCGACACGCATTGCATTGAGCTCAGCAGCCCTCGTCCCGTGAGCGCCTTGCCCGGCTTTGCCCAGGGCTGGTGTTCGGTGCAGGACTGGGCAGCTCAACTCGCCGCGCCCTTGTTGATGGAGCCGCCCACCGCAAGCGGTCCCGATGCGCGCTGGCTCGATGCCTGTGCAGCACCCGGCGGCAAGACCGCCCACTTGCTGGAGCTGGGTCAAGCCCAGGTCTGGGCGGTGGACCAGGATCCCAAGCGGGTGTTGCGCATCGAGGAGAACCTGCGCCGCATTCAGGCGCAGGCCCAGGTCAAAGTGGCCGATGCCGCGCGCCCCCACAGTTGGTGGGACGGCAAGCCCTTTGACGCCATCTTGCTCGATGCGCCGTGCACCGCCTCGGGCATTGTGCGCCGCCACCCCGATGTGCCCTGGTTGCGTCGCGAGAGCGATGTAGCGCAGCTGGCCGCCCAGCAAAAGCAGTTGCTCCATGCCCTGTGGCCCTTGCTCAAGCCCGGTGGCGTGTTGGTCTACTGCACCTGCTCAGTCTTCAAGGCCGAGGGCGAAAACCAGATCCAGACCTTTGTCCAGCGCCACAACCAGGCGCAACGGCTGTCAGCCCCTGGACACCTCTTTCCTCAATCTGCGCAAGAGCCCGCTGACCTCGGTCAAAATGAGGCCCGTGATCACGATGGATTCTTTTATGCACGCTTGCGCAAGCTGGGTTGAGCGAGCAGTCCCTGTGCGGCAAGCCCGATGGGCCGTTGTCGTGCTGGGGGCTTGGTGGCTGGCCGCCGCCCAAAGCGTGCTTGCCGCTCCCGATTCATCCGGCGCAGCGGCCCATGCCGCCTCACACAGTGCCTTCACCGTCACGCCCAGTGTCACGGCATGGCCTTTCCCGATGTTGGCCCAGGCGACAACGCCTTCACCTGCCCAGGCTCCAAGCCCTGCGCCCGCCCCCGATAACAAATCGGGCGTCCCCGACAACAAAGCGGGCGCACCCATGGCGCCGACCCCGCCCACCGTGTCGCGCGTCAACCAGTTCAGCCTAGAGCGTTCGGGCGAGAGCCTCTATATGACGGTGCGCATGCAGTTTGACCTGCCCGATGCAGCCAAAGAGGCCTTGCTCAAAGGGGTGAGTCTCTTTTTCAGTGCCGAGGTCAGCACCCTTCGCCCGCGCTGGTATTGGCGCGACGAATACCTGGTGCTCGACCGACTCTACTGGCGGCTCAACTTCCTGCCCTTGTCCCGCCGCTGGCGCTTGCAGCAGGCCAATGAGCCCTGGGACAAGCAAGGCGGCCTGATCTCCGACAAACTCTTTGACGACTTGCCAGCGGCCTTGCAGGCCTTGCAGACCATTGAGCGTTGGCCGCTGCGTGACAAAACCATCATCCTGTCTAACCGCGAAAACAAACTGACCTTCACCTTCGAACTAGATCAGTTCCTGTTGCCCCGTCCTCTGGTGGTGGGCAACCTGGCCAACGATGTGTGGAAGCTCAAGATGTCGCGCGACCTCAACCTCATCGTCTCGGAGGCCGGGCGGTGACACCGACACTGGGGCGCCCACCCAAATTCAACCTGAGTGGGTGGTGGGTGGCCTTGCTCAGCCTGGCCTTGTCCATGTCGCTCATCCTGTTGTTCTTGTTGGCCCAGGCCACCCAGGAGTGGCAGGTCTATGAACACAATTACGGCTGGCTGCTGGTGGCCAACCTGGTCACGGTCTCGGTCTTGCTGCTCATGGTGTGCTGGATGGTGTGGCGATTGGCCACCCGGCTCAAGCAAGGCAAGTTCGGCACGCGCTTGCTCATCAAGCTGGCGGCCACCTTTGCCCTGGTGGGCGTGGTGCCGGGGGTGATCATCTACACCGTGTCCTACCAGTTTGTGGCTCGCTCCATCGAGGCCTGGTTTGACACCAAGGTGGAAGGCGCGCTCAATGCGGGCCTGAGCCTGAGTCGCACCACCCTGGACCTGACGGCGCAAGACCTGGCCAACAAATCCCGTGGCTTGTTGCAGCAATTGCGCCAGACGCCTGACCCCGCCATTGGCCCCGTGCTGGAACAGTGGATGGAGCAAATGGGCGTGACCGACCTCATCGTGTGGTCGGGCGAGCAACTCCCCATCGCCACCGCAGGGCAATCGCGTTACCAACTCGCCCCACCGCGCCCGAGTGCCACCGACATCCGGCAGGCCAACCTCAGGGGAGTGCTGTGGCGCTTTGAAGGATTGGACGAAACGCCCACTGGCCTGGGTGCCGAATTGAGCACCGCGCCCACCATCCGCTTGCTCATCCCCATCCCACAGTCCCTGGTCAGCCTCAGTGGCAGCGGGCGCATCCTTCAGGTGGAGCAGCGCATCCCCGAGGCCCTGGTGCAAAACGCCCGCGCCGTGGTGCAGGCCAACAATGAATACCAGGAACGCGCTCTGGGTCGCGGTGGCTTGCAGCGCATGTACCTGGGCACGCTCACCCTCAGCCTCATCCTGGGTGTGTTTGGTGCGGTGTTGTTGGCCGTGTTGCTGGGCAATCAACTGGCCAAGCCTTTGTTGTTGCTCGCGCAGGGCGTGCGCGATGTGGCGGCTGGTGACTTGAGCCCCAAACAGTCGCTCGAAGGCAAAGACGAACTCGATGGCCTCACCCGCTCCTTTGCGCAAATGACCCGGCAGCTCTTTGAAGCCCGCAATGCCGTCGAACATTCCATGGGTGAGGTGGAATTGGCTCGCACGCGCCTGCAAGCCATTTTGGACAACATGAGTGCGGGCGTGCTCATCCTGGACACACGCGGACACATCCTGGGTCGCAACCCCGCTGCATCTCGCATCCTCAACCTCACTGAAGGTCAATCGCCAGACACGGAGCTCACCCAGCTGCCCGAGCTCTCCGCCTTTGGCGATTGGGTGCTGGACCACTTTCACCAACTCGAACGCGACGAGCAAGGCGAACACCCAGACCACTGGCAATCCTCTTTCGAAATCGACAATCAGGCGCGCACCGTCTTGCTCGCACGCGGCGCGACCTTGCCCAACGCGCAGTGGCTTTTGGTGTTTGATGACATCTCCGATGTGGTGTCGGCGCAGCGCGCGCTGGCCTGGGGTGAAGTCGCCCGCCGCCTGGCGCACGAGATCAAAAACCCGCTCACCCCCATCCAGCTCTCCGCCGAGCGGCTGGCCATGAAACTCGAGTCCCGCCTGGAAGGCAACGACCAAGCCTTGCTCACCAAGTCGGTCAAGACCATCGTTGATCAGGTCGACGCCATGAAGCGCCTGGTCAACGAATTCCGCGATTACGCGCGCTTGCCCAGCGCCCACCTGAACCCTCTGGACCTCAATGCGGTGGTGAGCGATGTGCTCATGCTCTACGACCCCGAGGGTGTGCCCACCTGGCTCAAGCTGCAACTCGCTTCAGACTTGCCCCTCATCCAGGGCGATGCGCAGCTGCTGCGTCAGGTGCTGCACAACCTGCTGCAAAACGCCCAGGAAGCCACCGAGGACCTCAGCACTCACCCCATCACCCTGATCACTGAATGGCAAAGCGCCAATTCACGCGTGCGATTGCGCATCAACGACCAGGGCCAAGGCTTTGACGAGGCCATGTTGCAGCGGGCTTTCGAGCCCTATGTGACCAGCAAGCCCAAAGGCACCGGCCTGGGTCTTGCGGTGGTGAAAAAAATCATTGAAGAACATGGTGGTCGCATCAGTTTGACCAACCGTTACGAGGATGAGCGCGTGGTGGGTGCTCAAGTCTCGCTATCATTCCCACCCGCTCCCGTGCGAACAGAAAAGGCTTGAACCCATGGCAACGATCTTGGTCGTCGATGATGAACTCGGCATTCGTGATCTGCTGTTTGAGATCCTCAATGATGAAGGCCACCAGGTCGAGCTGGCCGAAAACGCGGCGCAGGCGCGCGACTACCGCGCACAGCACCGCCCCGACCTGGTGTTGCTCGACATCTGGATGCCCGACACCGATGGGGTGAGCCTGCTCAAGGAATGGGCCTCTGCACGATTGCTCACCATGCCGGTGATCATGATGAGCGGCCACGCCACGATCGAAACCGCAGTCGAAGCCACCCGCATCGGCGCGCACTCCTTCCTGGAAAAACCCATCACCTTGCAAAAGCTGCTCAAGGCGGTGGAGCAAGGCTTGCAACGTTCAGCGCCGCCACTGCGCCCCAGCTTGAACCTGGGTGGCATGCCGCCCATGCGCAGTGCCGAACCGCGCGCAGCCGTCGTACCCACTGCCGAGACACTCGCACCCGCCCAGGCCGACCCCCATGAGGCCCCTGTGCAAAGCTTTCAGCTCGACATGCCTTTGCGCGAGGCGCGCGATGCCTTTGAAAAAGCCTACTTTCAATATCACCTGTATCACGAAAGCGGCAGCATGACGCGTGTGGCCGAGCGCACGGGTCTGGAGCGCACCCACCTCTACCGCAAGCTCAAGCAGTTGGGCGTGGACCTCGTCAAAAGCAAAAAGGGCGCTTGAGCACACCTTAGCGGTTGCTCAAGGCTTCCCAGCGCTCCAAGGCCAGCATCAGCGCCGCTTCGATTTCGGCGTCGCGCGCGCAATAGGTCTGGGCGCGATCGGCATCCGTCACAAACAAACTGCCATCGGCCAAGGCCGAACGGATCTGAGCCTGCTCGGTCTCCAGCGCATCAATTCGCGTGGGCAACTCCTCGAGCTCGCGTTGTTCCTTGTAGCTGAGCTTGGTGCGAGGCTTGGCACTGGCGGCGGCCTCGGGAGAAGCCGTTTTGGCGGGCGCGCTGGCAGTGGGCGTGCCCAAGCTGGCCGATTTGTTGGGCTCGCCCGCTTGGGCCTGGCGCAACTGGCGGCTGCGTTCTGACTGGATCAGCCAATCCTGCACATTGCCCTCGAACTCGCGCCACAGACCCGGTTGACCTTCATGGCCTTCAAAGGCCAGGATGTGCGTGGCCACCGCATCCACAAAAGCGCGGTCGTGGCTCACCAGGAACACCGTACCCTCGTACTGCTGCAACAGGTCTTCGAGCATCTCCAGGGTGTCGAGGTCCAGGTCGTTGGTGGGTTCATCGAGCACCAGCACATTGGCCGGGCGTGCAAACAGGCGTGCAAGCAGCAAACGGTTGCGCTCGCCCCCCGAGAGCGAGCGCACGGGCGAGGCCGCACGCGCGGGCGAAAAGAGAAAGTCCCCCAGATAGCTTTTGACATGCTGTCGGCGCGTGCCAATCTCGATCCACTCGCTGCCGGGGCTCACAAAGTCTTCCAGGGTGGCGTCCAGGTCCAGCTGCGCGCGCATCTGGTCGAAATAGGCCACGCTTTGCCGCGTGCCGCGCCGCACCCGGCCGCTGCTGGCCTCGATCTCGCCCAGGATGAGTTTGAGCAGGCTGGTCTTGCCCGCGCCGTTGGGGCCAATGAGCGCGAGCTTCTCGCCACGCAGGATGGTGGTGGTGAGGTGTTGGGCAATGGTCTTGCGCGCGCCCTCGGGTGCGTCAAACCACAGGCTCACATCGGTGAGCTCGGCCACCAGCTTGCCCGAGGACACCCCGGCATCGATGTCCATGCGCACCTGGCCGAGTTGCTCGCGGCGTTGGGCTCGCGCCTGGCGCAAGCCCTTGAGCCGCTCCACCCGGCTTTGGCTGCGCGTGCGCCGTGCTTCCACCCCTTTGCGAATCCAGACCTCTTCCTGCGCGAGCAACTTGTCAGCTTTGGCGCTGGTCACGGCTTCGCGTTCGGCCTGGGCTTGCTGCAATTCGAGGTAACGGGCGTAGTTGCCCACGTAGCTGTGCAAGTGACCGCGATCGAGTTCGACGATGCGCGTGGCCACCGCATCGAGGAAGGCGCGGTCGTGGGTGATGAACACCACTGCACCATGAAAGTCCACCAGCAATGACTCCAGCCAGCGAATGGCATCGAGGTCAAGGTGGTTGGTGGGTTCGTCCAGCAGCAAGACCTGGGGGCGTGTGACCAGCGCCTGCGCCAGGGCGACCCGCTTTTGCACCCCGCCCGAGCAAGTGCCCAGCAAGGCTTGGCCGTCGAGTTGCAAGCGTTGCAGGGTTTCAGTCACGCGGCGATCCACATGCCAGCCGTCTTGCGCCTCGATGGCGGTTTGCAAGGCATTGAGGTCGCCTTCGCCCCTGGAGAAGGCCTCGATCATCGTGAGCACATCGCCAAGGCCTGCGCGCACCGTGTCGTACACCGTGGCGTCGGGCGGGAAGTGCGCCTCCTGCGCCACGCAGCGGATGCGCAAGCCTTGCTGCACCTGCAAGCTGCCTTCATCGGGTTGAGACCAGCCAGCGAGGATGCTGAGCAAGGAGGACTTGCCCGCGCCATTGCGGCCAATGAGGCCCACGCGCTCGCCCATCTCCAGCGAGAACTGGGCACGATCGAGCAAGGGGACGTGGCCAAAGGCGAGGGAGGCGTTGAGCAAAGTGAGGCAGGCCATGGGCGTCGATTATCGATGGCGTGACACAATCCCCGCCCTTGACCCATTGAGGAGACCGCCGCCATGCCAGGAACCGTTCAATTGCACCGCGTGCTCAAAGCACCCCCCGAGCGGGTTTACCGCGCTTTTGTGACCCCTGAGGCCATGGCCAAGTGGCTGCCCCCGCATGGCTATACCGGCACCGTGCATCACTTTGACGCCCGCGTGGGCGGTCAATTCAAGATGTCGTTCACCCAGTTCGCCACCCAGCAGTCGCATGGCTTTGGCGGTGAATACCTGGAGATGGTCCCGCACACCTTGCTGCGCTACACCAACGTGTTCGATGACCCCAACATGCCGGGGGTGTTGCAGGTGACGGTGCACTTCAAGCCCGTACTCTGCGGCACACAACTCGACATCACCGAGGCCGGCATCCCCGATGTGATCCCGGTGGAGATGTGTCACCTCGGCTGGCAGGAATCACTGGATCAACTGGCCCGGTTGGTGGAGCCAGAGATCGGCGCGTGAACTCACATGCTGCGTCGATACTGACCACCCACTTCAAACAAGGCGTTGGTGATCTGGCCCAGTGAGCAGCAGCGCACCGCGTCCATCAGCACCTCAAAGACGTTGCTGTTGTCGATCACGGCCTGTTGCAAGCGCTTGAGCATGACCGCCGACTTGTCGGCATGCCGGGTATGGAAATCCTGCAAGCGCTGGAGCTGGCTTTGCTTTTCGTCTTCGGTCGAACGAGCCAGCTCGATGCTCTCGGGCACGGGGTCGCCATGCGGGTTGCGGAAGGTGTTCACACCAATGATGGGGTACTCGCCGGTGTGCTTGAGCATTTCGTAATGCATGCTCTCTTCCTGGATCTTGCTGCGCTGGTAGCCAGTCTCCATGGCGCCCAGCACGCCGCCACGTTCGGCGATGCGTTCAAACTCTGAGAGCACGGCCTCTTCCACCAGCTCGGTGAGCTCGTCGATGATGAAGGCGCCCTGGTTGGGGTTTTCGTTTTTGGCCAGACCCCACTCGCGGTTGATGATGAGCTGAATCGCCATGGCGCGGCGCACCGACTCCTCGGTGGGGGTGGTGATGGCCTCATCAAAGGCGTTGGTGTGCAAGCTGTTGCAGTTGTCGTAGATGGCGATCAAGGCTTGCAGCGTGGTGCGGATGTCGTTGAACTGGATTTCTTGCGCGTGCAGGCTGCGGCCACTGGTCTGGATGTGGTACTTCAACTTTTGGCTGCGCTCGTTGGCGCCGTATTTTTCTTTCATGGCCACGGCCCAAATGCGCCTGGCCACGCGACCCAGCACGGTGTATTCGGGATCCATGCCATTGCTGAAGAAGAACGACAAGTTGGGGGCAAAGTCGTCGATGTGCATGCCCCGCGCCAGATAGGCCTCGACAAACGTGAAGCCGTTGGAGAGGGTGAAGGCCAGCTGGCTGATGGGGTTGGCGCCAGCCTCGGCAATGTGATAGCCGCTGATGGAGACGCTGTAGAAGTTGCGCACGTTGTGATGCACAAAGTACTGCGCAATGTCGCCCATGACCTTGAGGCTGAACTCGGTCGAGAAGATGCAGGTGTTTTGCCCCTGGTCTTCCTTGAGGATGTCGGCCTGCACCGTGCCACGCACATTGGCCAGCACCCATTCGCGGATCTTGGCGCTTTCGGTGTCGGTGGGCTCGCGGCCGTTGTCAGCCCTGAACTTGTCCATGTTCTGGTCAATGGCGGTGTTCATGAACATCGCCAGGATGGCTGGGGCCGGACCGTTGATGGTCATGGACACGCTGGTGCTGGGGTTGCACAGGTCAAAGCCGCTGTAGAGCACCTTCATGTCGTCCAGGGTGGCAATGCTCACCCCCGAGTTGCCGACCTTGCCATAGATGTCAGGGCGCAGGTCGGGGTCGTTGCCGTAGAGCGTGACCGAATCAAAGGCCGTGGAGAGGCGCTTGGCGGGCATGCCCTCGCTCACCAGCTTGAAGCGGCGGTTGGTGCGGAAGGCATCGCCTTCACCGGCAAACATGCGGGTGGGGTCTTCGCCCTCGCGCTTGAAGGCGAAGGTGCCCGAGGTGTAGGGGAAGCTGCCCGGTACGTTGTCGAGCATGAGCCACTTGAGCACTTCGCCGTCGTCCTCGTATTTGGGCAAGGCCACTTTGCGGATCTTGTTGCCACTCAGGGTGGTGTGGGTGAGGGCTGTGCGGATCTCCTTGTCGCGGATCTTGACCACATATTCGTCGCCGCTGTAGGCCTGCTGCATGTCTGGCCATTGCGCGAGGAGTTTGCGGGCAGCGGGATCGAGGTCCATCTCGCGGTGCTGGGCCAGGTCCAGCGCTGCCTCGGCGGCTTTGGCGCGATCGGCCTTGTCGGCTTGCAACATGCGCGCTGCAGCCCTGAGCTGCTGGATTTCACGCGCGAGGCGCGACTGCTTCATGGCTTTGGCTTTGTAGCCGCGCACCGTGTCCGAGATTTCGGCGAGGTAGCGCGTGCGTGCCGGCGGCACGATGGGCGCCTGGTTGGTGCTGTGCCTCACGCTCACCTGGGGCAGGCGCGAGGCCTGGATGGGCAAGCCGAGTTCTTTGAGGCGGTCACGCAAGGCCTGGTAGAGGGCGGTGACCCCATCGTCGTTGAAGCGGCTGGCCATGGTGCCAAACACCGGCATGGTCTGGGGCGACTCGTGCCAGGCTTCGCGGTTGCGCTGCACTTGCTTGGCCACATCGCGCCAGGCATCGAGCGCACCCTTGCGGTCGAACTTGTTGATGGCCACGAATTCGGCAAAGTCCAGCATGTCGATTTTTTCGAGCTGGCTGGCCGCGCCAAATTCAGGGGTCATCACGTACATGGGCACGTCCACGTGCGGCACGATGGCCGCGTCACCCTGGCCAATGCCCGAGGTTTCGACGATGACCAGGTCAAAGCCAGCGCATTTGCACGCGGCAATCACATCGGGCAACGCGGCGCTGATTTCGCTGCCAAAGTCGCGCGTGGCCAGCGAGCGCATGAAGATGCGCTGATGCTGGGACCAGGGGCCAATGGCGTTCATGCGGATGCGGTCGCCCAGCAATGCGCCGCCGCTCTTGCGGCGCGAAGGGTCGATGGAGATGACGGCCACGTGCAGGCGGTCGTCCTGGTCCAGGCGCAAGCGGCGGATCAATTCATCGGTCAGCGACGACTTGCCCGCGCCGCCCGTGCCGGTGATGCCCAGCACGGGCACACGGTGTTGGGCGGCTTGCTGGGTCAGCGCCTGGCGCAGGCCATCCGAGGCGGTCTGGTTTTCCAGAGCCGAGACCAGGCGCGAGAGGGTGCGCCAGGCCGCATCGGTGTGGCCTTGCAAGGCCGGCAGATCTTTGCCCGACCACTCGGGCGTGGCCACGTCGCAGCGCATGATCATCTCGCCGATCATGCCGGCCAAGCCCATGCGCTGGCCGTCCTCGGGGCTGTAGATGCGGGTCACGCCATAGGCATGCAATTCGCGGATCTCGGCAGGCACGATCACGCCGCCGCCGCCGCCAAAGACCTGGATGTTCTCGCCGCCGCGCGCGCGCAACTGGTCGATCATGTACTTGAAGTATTCAACGTGACCGCCCTGATAGGAGCTCACGGCAATGCCTTGGGCGTCTTCTTGCAGGGCGGCGGTCACGACCTCGTCCACCGACCGGTTGTGGCCCAGGTGGATCACCTCGGCGCCCATGCCCTGCAGGATGCGGCGCATGATGTTGATGGCGGCATCGTGCCCGTCAAACAGGCTCGCCGCAGTGACAAAACGCACCTTGTGCTGGGGGCGGTATTCAGCCAGGGCTTTGAATTCGGCGGATAAATCGGTCATGGGGACTCCTCGCGCGGCAGTTGACGTTACGTAACGTCAATCATAGCGGCTTGTGGTTTTTGGTTCAGCACATCGGTGACCAGGCTTTCATGGGCCAAAGCCAGGCGCAGCAAATGCGCTTCGGCCATGGGTTTGGCCATGACTTGCAAGCCCATGGGCAGGCCTTGGGGGCCAAAGCCTGCGGGCAGGCTGATGGCGGGCAGGCCGCCCAGCGTGGCGTAAATCACCACCTCCATCCAGCGGTGGTAGGTGTCCATCTGCACGTCACCGTTGGCCGTGCGGATGGAGGCAGGCCAGCGCCATTCGATGGGGAAGGGCCACACCTGGGCGCTGGGCAAGACCAGGAAGTCCACCTTGTCGAAGAGGCTCAGCAGGTGGTGATAAAAGCGCGTGCGCTCCACACTGGCCGAGAGGAAATCGTTGGCGCTCAGGCCTTGCGCCTGGTCGGCCTCCCACAGGGCTTCGGGTTTCATGCGCTCGCGGTTGGCGGGTTGCAGCAAAAACGGTGCGAGCCGGGAGGCCACCAGCACCTTGCGCCAGGCCAGCCAGCAGTCCCACACGCGGTGCGGGTCGTGACCCAGCCCCATGGGCTGCACTGTCGCGCCAGCGTCAGACAGGCGCTTCAAGCTGGCCTCGCAGGTTTGCAACACCCCGTCTTCCATGGGCAAGTAGCCCTCTAGGTTGCCCAGCCACCCCAGCTTCACGCCTTGGAGTGGCAAGGGCGTGAGGCTGCTCGCGGGTGGCAAGCCATCGGTCAAGCTCAGCGGCGACTGCGCCGAGTGGCCGGACTGGATGCACAGCAGGTGCGCGAGGTCGCTCACGGTGCGCGCCATGGGGCCATCGGTGCCCAATTGGCTCACCCACACGTCCAGCGCGGGCTCCATGGGGATGCGCCCCTGCGACGGGCGCAAGCCATAAATGTTGTTCCAGCCAGCCGGGTTGCGCAGGCTCCCCATGAAGTCGGAGCCATCGGCCACCGGCATCAGGTTCAAGGCCAGGGCGACCGAGGTGCCCCCGCTGCTGCCGCCGGCGCTCTTGCTGGGGTCATAGGCATTGCCCGTGGCCCCATGGACTTCATTGAAGGTGTGCGAGCCCAGGCCAAATTCGGGGGTGTTGGTTTTGCCGATGACGATGGCGCCAGCGGCCTTCATGCGCGCCACCGTGGTGCTGTCCTGGGTGGGGATGAAGTTCGCCATGAGCGGCGAGCCCAGGGTGGTGCGCACGCCCTGGGTGAGCGCCAGGTCCTTCACGGCCAGGGGAAAGCCATGCATCCAGCCCCGTGAATGGCCGCGCGCGAGCTCGCTGTCACACTCGTCGGCCTGGGCGAGCAGGCGGCTTTCGTCAACCAGCGATACGATGGCATTGAATCGGGGATTGAGGACCGCGATGCGCCTGAGGTGGGCCTGCATGACTTCGCGGCAAGACACTGTTTTCTGGTGAATGGCTTGGGAGAGCGCACAAGCACTCCAGGAGGTGAGGTCTTGATTCATGAGGGGTTTGACATAATGGTCCGAAGCAGGTCGCATCATGACATTTTTCGCAATCGATGTCGGTAACACACGTTTGAAGTGGGCTCAGTACGAGTCCATGGCGCGTGGTGCGCGGCTCATCTCCCAAGGCGCGGTGTTCCTGGAGCACATTGACCGCCTGGCCGAGTTCGAGTGGCATCGCCTGGCCGCGCCCACGCGCGTGCTGGGTTGCGTGGTGGCGGGCGAAGCCATCCGCCGCCGCATCGAAGCCCAACTGGAACACTGGGATGTGGTGCCCAGCTGGGTGGTGCCCTCGGCTGAAGAGGCGGGGCTCAAAAATGGCTACGACCACCCCATGCGCCTGGGCGCAGACCGCTGGGTGGCCATGGTGGGCGCCAGGCATCGCATGCTCGATCAATGTCAGGGGCAGCCGCCCAGGCCCCTGGTGGTGGTCATGGTGGGCACGGCGGTCACCGTCGAGGCCATCGACCACGAAGGCCATTTCCTGGGCGGCCTCATCCTGCCCGGTCACGGCATCATGCTTCGCGCCCTCGAATCGGGCACGGCGGGTTTGCACGTGCCAACCGGCGAAGTCAAGACATTCCCCACCAACACCAGCGACGCCCTCACCAGTGGCGGGACCTTTGCAATCGCTGGCGCCATCGAGCGCATGCACAGGCACCTGAGCGAGCGCTGCGGCCAGGCCCCCCTGTGCTACATGACAGGCGGCGCGGGCTGGAAGATGGCGCCGAGCATGACCGTGCCTTTTGAGCTGGTTGAAGGCTTGATTTTTGAGGGCTTGCTGACGCTCGCGCGACATCGCTGGCCTGCGGGCTGATCCCGAGCCGGTTTCAGGGCGCGTCGCCTCGTGAAAACCCGGGGGACGCGCCTTTTGGGGCCATCAGGTTATTCCTCAGGCGCGTTTCAAAGGCTTGGTTTATCCTAGGGTCATGAACCTCCTCGACGACATCGTGGCGCAAGCCCAGCAACTCACGGCCATCCGCCGTGACATCCATGCCAACCCCGAGTTGTGCTTTGACGAACACCGCACCGCCCAGGTGGTCAAAGACAAGCTCACCGAATGGGGCATTCCCTTTGAAGAAGGCATCGGTGGAACGGGCGTGGTGGGCATCCTCCAATGCGGTCAGTCCACGCGGGCCATTGGCCTGCGTGCCGACATGGATGCGCTCCCCATCCAGGAGCGCAACACCTTTGATCACGCCAGCCGCAAGCCTGGACACATGCACGCCTGCGGGCACGATGGCCATGTGGCCACCTTGCTTGCAGCCGCCCAACACCTGGCCAAGCACCGCCAGTTCGATGGCACTGTGTATTTCATCTTCCAGCCCGCCGAGGAAGGCGGTGGCGGCGCACGCGAGATGATCAAGGACGGCTTGATGAAGCGCTTTCCCATGGAGCAAGTCTTTGGCCTGCACAACTGGCCTGGCATGCCCACGGGTCACTTTGCCGTGAGCCCTGGCCCGGTCATGGCCTCGAGCAACGAATTCAAGATCACCGTCAGGGGCAAGGGCAGCCACGCTGCATTGCCCCACGATGGGATTGACCCCGTGCCCGTGGCTTGCCAAATGGTGCAAGCCTTTCAGACCATCATCTCTCGCAACAAAAAGCCCGTCGATGCGGGCGTGATCTCGGTCACCATGATCCACGCGGGCGAAGCCACCAACGTCGTGCCCAACAGCTGCGAATTGCAGGGCACGGTGCGCACTTTCTCGATTGGCGTGCTCGACCTCATCGAGGAGCGCATGCGGCAGGTGGCGCATCACGTGGCCGCCGCGCACAACGCGACGGTGGACTTTGAGTTCAAGCGCAACTACCCGCCCACCATCAACCACGAAGGCCCCAGCGCCTTTGTGCGCAAGGTGCTCGAAGACATGGTGGGTCCGGACCATGTCCATGCACAAGAGCCCACCATGGGGGCTGAAGACTTCTCCTACATGCTGCTCGAAAAGCCGGGCTGCTATTTCTTCATGGCCAATGGCATGGGCGACCACCGCATGCCCGGTCACGGCGAAGGCCCCTGCACCCTGCACAACCCCAGCTACGACTTCAACGATGACCTCATCCCCCTGGGCGGCACAGCCTGGGTGCGTTTGGTGCAGGCGTATTTCGCCAAGGCTTGAGCCTGGCGGCGGCGCTGCCCTGTGCGGGCACCGCTGACTGTGTCCGCGAGTCGATTGCCTTCGCGCCTTCAGGGGCTGGGCATGTAAGCCGTGCGCAGCTGACGCAAGTGCTTGCGTGAAGCGGCATCGAGGTGCGGCAACAACAACCCCATGACGTGCAAGGCCCCGCGCAAGACGCTGCGCTGGGCATGCTCATCGGCCATGGCATGGCGCGGGTCGCGCACATATTCGTAGCTCAGCCACCACGTCAGCATCACCACCATGTGCACCGCAAGGTCGTCGCGGTCGCTGGATTCAAGCTGGAGCACCCCCGCATGCGACAAGCCCTGCAACATGCCCTTGAAGGCTGAGGTCTTGTCCAGCAGCACGTTCTTCATGGACTGTTCGAGGTGGCGGTTGTTGCTCAGCAGGTGATTGATGTCGCGATAGAGGAAGCGGTAGGCCCACACGCGCTCAAAGAGCGCATGCAGGAAAAACCAGGCGTTTTCCACATCGCCCACATCGGGCGCGGCCGGCAGGAGTTCATTGAGGTGCTGCACATACTGGTCGAACAAGGCATTGACCAAGACGTCTTTGGCCGGGAAGTGGTAGTAGAGGTTGCCCGGACTGATGTTGAGCTCGCTGGAGATCTGAGCTGTTGACACCCCCGGCTCGCCGTACCGGTTGAACAAGGCCAGCGAGGTGTCGAGGATGCGCTCGGCGGTGCGCCTGGGGGCTTTGCGTGCCATGGGCTAAGCGGCGCTCAGGGTTGAGGTGAGCGAAGCGGGACCTTGGATCCCAGGGGCGTTGCGTGGATCGGCCATCAGGTTTTGGAGCGCCCGGTTGATCGCGCAGAGGCACGTGCAGTTTGGGATTTGCCCGCTGCCGGTGCTGCGCTGGCTTTGCGGGTCTTTTTGGCCGCCGCAGGCGTGGCCGGGGTCGAGCCCGAGCGCGCCGCAGCCTTGCCCGCCGCAGCGGCGCGGCTTGCGCCCATGAGGGCTTCTTCCAGTGCCCGCACACGGTGCTGCAAGGCCAGCCAGTCCTGGGGCGTGGGGTAGCCCTGTCGGATGAGCGCCTTGATCACCCGGTCCTCAAAAATCGTCTCCAGCCTGTCCACCGAGGTCACGGTCTTGTTGGAGATTTGCTCGGCCATGTCACTCATGCGTTGCGTGGCCTGGCTCCATTTTTCTTCGGCCACGGCCTGGGTCTTGCGCTGGATGCTCAAGCCGTCGTTGACCAGGTTTTCAAACACCTTGCCCCCTTCTTGCTGGGCTTTGGAAAACGCGCCCACGCCGGCCAGCCAGATTTGCTGGGCTGATTCGCGCATGGCATCGGTCAAGTGCATGGGGTCGAATGGGGGTGGCTTGGTCATGTGCAGTCCTCCAAGGATGCGATGGGGAGTGGATGAATCCACTTTACTAGAATCTGGGCCATGAGCATCCCTCAACACATCGCCATCATCATGGACGGTAATGGCCGCTGGGCCAAGCGCCGCATGATGCCGCGTTCGGTGGGGCATTTGCGCGGGGCAGCCAACTTGCGCAGTGCCGCGCGCTGGTGTGCCACCCACGGTGTGCGTTACCTCACCGTGTTTGCCTTCAGCACCGAGAACTGGCGCCGCCCCCCCGAAGAGGTGTCCATGCTCATGGAGCTCTTTGGCCAATACCTGGAGCGCGAGATTGCCGCCTTGGTGGATGCGGGCATCCGCTTGCGAGTGATCGGTGACCGCAGCGGTTTTGACCCCGACATCCAGTCGCGCATTGCCCACGCCGAGGCCGCCACGGCGGATCAAACCCGTTTTCACCTCACGATTGCGGCCAACTACGGCGGCCAGTGGGACATCCTTCAGGCCATGCGCCGCTGGCAGGCGCAGCACCCGGGGCGCGATGTGAGCGAGCTCACCGAACAAGCCCTCGCTGCCCATCTGAGCACCGCCGATTTGCCTGAACCCGACTTGCTCATTCGCACCGGCGGCGAGCAGCGCATCAGCAACTTCATGATCTGGCAAATGGCCTACACCGAGCTGTATTTCACCGATGTGTTCTGGCCAGAGTTCAAGGAAGAGCACTTTGAGAAGGCCTTGCTCTCTTACCAGAGCCGGGTTCGCCGCTTTGGTCAAACGGATGAGCAAGTCGCCCAAGGGCTCTTGAGTGCCCGCCAAGCCTGAGCCAGGTGGCTTGGTCTAGAATCTTTTGGCGTAATGCCCCTTAACTTTTTATTTTTCGCTTCAAGGCGTTTTAGTCATGAAATTTGAACCCCGTTCACCCCAATCTGGTCCCATTCACCGCGCCAAAGAGCACGCGCCCCATCATGGCCACCATGCCCGCCAGGGTTCATGCATGGCCCTGGTCGATGCGCATTACTTCACCTGGTTGCTCAAGCAAGGTGCCGCTGAAGACGCCAGCCTTGAGGGCTTGCAGCGCCAGATGCTGCCTGCTGTGCTGGGCTCGGCTCTGAAGCAGGCGCACCTGTCGTTGGACATCCGCCGCATCTATTGGTATGGCGAGGCCAATGACCACCAGTACCCCAACGACCAGATCGCACGCTGGACGAGCACCGAGTCCTCTGAAGATGTGTTCCATGCGCTGAGCGCCGACATTCGCCGCCTGGCCGAGCGCCAGGCCTGCGAGCACCTGCTCATCGCCAGCGATGACGAGCGCCTGCGCGCTGTGATGGACGAGGCCCAGCTCTATGGTCTGAGCGTCTACCTGCTGGCCGATGAAAGTGCACGCCACATTGACCAACTCGAGCAGGAAGACCCTGCCTGGTGCCAACTGCTGGCCCAGGCCGACCGCCGTGTGTTCCTGCATCCCATGGCCCTCAAGGACTTGACCCAGCCGCGCACCCCGCACGTGGCCACCCCCGCGAGCCTGGATCAGTCGCGCGCCAAGATGCAGGAAGTGGTGGACTTTTGGTGGGACGAGGAACCCGATGACCTGCGCGAAGACTTGCGCGAAGAGTTGTCAGGCAGCCAGGGCATCCCCCAGGAAGTCGACCGCCATTTGCTGCTGCGTGTGCGCCGTGTGCTCGACAGGCCGCTCAATTTCTCCGAGAAAAAACTCCTGCGCGAAATCGTTCGCAACAAGGTGCTGGGAGGCCCGGCCATCGCTGAATCCGAGGGTTGAGCATGACAGCCGCCTCGATTTCGCCACAGGACCAGGCCGATCTGCTGGCCAGGGCATTGCCCTACATCCGCCGCTTTCACGGCAAGACCCTGGTCATCAAGTACGGCGGCAACGCCATGACCGACCCGGTCTTGCAGCAAGCCTTTGCCGAGGATGTGGTCTTGCTCAAGCTCGTGGGCATGAACCCCGTGGTGGTCCACGGGGGGGGGCCGCAAATCGAAGGCCTCTTGCAGAGACTGGGTAAAAAAGGCGAATTCATCCAGGGCATGCGTGTGACCGATCCCGAGACCATGGAAGTGGTCGAGTGGGTGCTGGCCGGCGAGGTGCAGCAAGACATCGTGGGCCTCATCAACCGCGCGGGCGGCAAGGCCGTGGGCCTCACCGGCCGTGATGGGGGGCTCATCCGTGCCAAAAAACTCAAGCTGGTTGACCCCAACGACCCCAACACCGTTCACGACGTGGGCCAGGTGGGCGACATCACTGCCATCGACCCCAGTGTGGTCAAGGCCTTGCAGGACGACGCCTTCATTCCGGTGGTGAGCCCCATTGGTTTTGGCGAGCACAACGAGTCCTACAACATCAACGCCGACGTGGTGGCCGCCAAGCTCGCCACCGTCTTGCAAGCCGAGAAGCTGCTCATGCTCACCAACATCCGCGGTGTGCTGGACAAGGACGGCAACCTCCTCACCGAGCTCACCCCCCGGCGCATCGACGAACTCTGTGCCGACGGCACCATCAGCGGCGGCATGATCCCCAAGATCGCCGGTGCGCTCGATGCGGCCAAGAGCGGCGTGAATGCCGTGCACATCATTGACGGACGTGTCCCGCATGCCATGTTGCTCGAAATCTTGTCAGATCAGGCATTCGGGACCATGATTCGTTCCCATTGATACGAACCCACTTCGAGGAGGCTCGCGCATGGATGCATCTCAGTCCAAACCTGCCACACCTGCGCAGCCAGAGCCCACCCAGCGCCTCAAACGCGGCGAGCGCCGCATGCAGATCCTGCAAGTGCTGGCCAAGATGCTCGAGTCACCGCAGATTGAGCGCATCACCACTGCCACCTTGTCCGAGCATGTGGGGGTGAGCGAGGCGGCCTTGTATCGGCACTTTGCCAGCAAGGCCCAGATGTATGAAGGCCTCATCGAGTTCATCGAGCAAAGCGTCTTCACCCTCTACAACCAGATTGCCCAGCGCCCCGAGCCGGCGCGCACGCGGGTGGCGCAAATGGTCCAGGTGCTGCTGCGCTTTGCCCAGCAAAACCCCGGCATGGTGCGCGTCATGGTGGGCGATGCGCTGGTGTTTGAGCACACGCGCTTGCAGCAGCGCATGGGGCAATTTTTCGAGCGCGTGGAGTCCAGCCTCAAGCAGGTGCTGCGCGACGAGGCCACCGATTCCATCAGCCCCGGCGCCGATGCCGCAGTCCGTGCGGGCGTGATCACCGCCTGGATGCAAGGCCGCCTGCAACGCTATGCCCGCTCGGGCTTTCGTCGATTGCCCACCGAACAGCTCGACGACGCACTGGGCCTCTTGCTCGCCTGAGCCTGACCAGGGCCAGCCCTGGCTTGGGCGGTCGATTTCCCCTGACTTGAGCCTGCGCTGGCCGCATCCCAGGCCAGAGCCCTGTTGCCGCTGGGGTTTTCAACAAAATCCACAAAAAGAACGACCGTTCAATTATGATCGCGCCCCAGACCTCATCCAGGAGCGCGTCATGCCCCACTACCAACCCCCTTTGCGCGACATGCACTTTGTGCTGCACGAATTGCATGGCGCTGTGTCCCAGCTCAAAGCCCTGCCTGCCCATGCCGATCTGGATGAGGAGACCCTCAACGCCGTGCTCGAAGAGGGCGGCAAATTTGCGTCCGAGGTGTTGTTGCCGCTCAACCTGGTGGGCGACATCCAGGGCTGCAAGCTGGACCCCAAAACCCACGAGGTGACCACCCCCGACGGCTTCAAGGCCGCCTACGCCCAGTATGTGCAAGGAGGCTGGGCGGCTTTGTCGTGCGACCCGGCCTATGGTGGCCAAGGCTTGCCCTTTGTGCTCAACCAGTGCTTTTACGAAATGCTCAACGCCACCAACCAGGCCTGGACCATGTATCCAGGTCTCTCGCATGGTGCCTACGAGTGCTTGCATGCCCACGGCACGCCCGAGCAAAAGCAGATCTACCTCAGCAAACTCACCAGTGGCGAGTGGACGGGCACGATGTGCCTCACCGAGCCGCATTGCGGCACCGACCTGGGCATGCTGCGCACCAAGGCCGAGCCCTTGCCCGATGGCAGCTACGCCATCAGCGGTCAAAAAATCTTCATCAGCGCGGGCGAGCACGACATGGCCGCCAACATCGTTCACCTGGTCTTGGCCCGTTTGCCCGATGCGCCAGCGGGCAGCAAAGGCATCAGCCTGTTTGTCGTGCCCAAGTTCAAGGTCAAGCCCGATGGCAGCCTGGGTGAGCGCAATGCCATCCATTGCGGTGGCCTCGAACACAAGATGGGCATTCATGGCAATGCCACCTGCCAGATGATCCTTGACGGTGCGGTGGGCACGCTGGTGGGCGAACCCAACAAAGGTCTGGCTGCCATGTTTGTGATGATGAATGCCGCCCGACTGGGGGTGGGCAATCAGTCGCTGGGCCTCACCGAGGTGGCCTATCAGAACGCGCTGGCCTATGCCAAGGACCGCATCCAGTCGCGCAGCCTCAGCGGCCCCAAGGCCAAAGACAAACCCGCCGACCCCATCCTGGTTCACCCCGATGTGCGGCGCATGCTGCTCACCGCCAAGGCGTATGCCGAAGGGGGGCGTGCCCTGGCCACGCATTGCGCCTTGCTCATCGACAAAGAGCTGCACCATCCCGACGACAACGTCCGCAAAGAGAGCGCCGAGATGGTGGCCTTGCTCACCCCCATCATCAAGGCCTTCATCACCGACAACGGCTTTGCAGCCACCAATGCCTGCTTGCAAGTCTTTGGCGGCCATGGCTACATCCGCGAATGGGGCATGGAGCAGCATGTGCGCGATGCGCGCATCAACCTGATCTATGAAGGCACCAACACCATCCAAAGCCTGGACTTGCTGAGTCGCAAGGTGCTGGGCAACCAGGGCGCAACCCTGCGCAAATTTGGCAAGCTGGTGGCCGCTCTGGTGCAGGAGTGCGCCACCGATGCCGCCATGGCGCCCTACATCAAGCCCTTGGCCATGTTGGGTGAACAGCTCACGCAACTCACCACGGAGCTGGGCCTCAAGGCCATGCAAAACCCTGACGAAGTGGGTGCAGCAGCCGTGGACTATCTGCGCCTGGTCGGGCACCTGGTCATGGCTTATTTCTGGGCACGCATGGCGCAAGTGGCCTTGCGCGCGGTGGCCTCGGGCAGCACCGACAGCTTTTATGCCAACAAGCTGCAAACCGCCCGTTTCTACTTTGCCCAGCTCTTTCCCGAGACGGCCACCCTGATGCAACGCATTCGCGCGGGCAGTGATTCGCTCATGGACACGCAGGCGGCGCTGGCCTGACGCAGTTGACTCAGCTTGGCCGGCTCGCCCCGGCTGATGCGGGCTTGGCCGGGTCAGCCCAGTTCTCATTGGGCACCAGCGCATACCAATCGTCGCGGTCAGGGTCGCGGTCGTAAGGGTAGCCGCCCAGGCGCTTGAATTCCTCGGCGTAGTGGGCGACGCGGTCGCGGTCGAGCTTGACGCCAAGACCTGGTGCCGTGGGCACAGCAATCGCCCCCTTCACATACGGCATGAGGCCGCCTTCGATGATGTCATCGGCCAAGTGGTGATAGTGGGCATCGGCCTTGAAGGCCAGGTTGGGCAAGACCGCACCCATGTGCAACATGGTCGCGAGCTGAATGCCCAATTCACCCGAGGAATGCACCGCAATGCCCAGCTGGAAGGTCTCGCACACGCCGGCGGCCTTGATGCACGGGCGAATGCCACCCCAAAACGTGGTGTCCAGCAAGATCACATCCACGGCCGGGTCGCGCACGTTGGTGGCGAGCTGTTCAAAGTTGATCACCACCGTGTTGGTCGACAAAGGGATGTTCACCTTCTCGCGCACGCGTCGCATGCCGTTGAGCCCCCAGGTGGGATCTTCAAAGTAGTCGTTGTTCAAGTCTTCAATGGCATGACCAAAGCGGATCGCCTGCTCCACGCTCAGCACCGAATTGGGGTCGTAGCGCACCGAGTCGCTGCCCACGGCCTTGGCCATGGCGCGAAAGGCCTCGAGTTCAAAGTCGGGGTGGAACACGCCGCCTTTGAGCTTATGGGTGGAAAAGCCGTGCTTGGCCTTCACGGCCAGGGCTTCGTCCACGAGTTGCTCCACCGTTCGCACTTCACCCTGGCCTTGGGTGTTGGGGTGCCTGAAAAACAGGTAACTGGCAAAGGGCACGGTGTCGCGCACCTGGCCGCCGAGCAAGTCGCACACAGGCACGCCCAAAAACTGACCCATGATGTCCAGGCACGCAAATTCGATGGCCGCATGCAGTTGCGTGCGGTTGTTGTAGAGGCTGGCCGTGGGGTTGCAGATCTTGAAGCGCAGGGCTTCGAGCTCCATGGGGTTGTGGCCTTGGAGGTAGCGGGTGAGGCCACGGATCGAGGCCTCGGCACTTTCGCCACCGCCTCCCATTTCACCCAGGCCCACCAAACCCACATCGGTGTGGACTTCGACGATGGTGCGAACAAAGCGACCCCAGTGCGCACCATTGGCATGGCGCAGCGGCGCGAGCAGGGGCACGCTCACACTGGTGGCGCGGATGTCGGTGATGCGGGGAGGCTTCATGGTCAAGGCTCAGGCTTCAAAACACGTGGTGAACCCGCTGGGCTGCACCTTCAAGTTCAGCCCAGGTGGTGTCGTCGATGTCGATGCCGGCCTGCCCACGTGCGGCCCGTGCGGCGCGCTCGGGCTCACCGGCGAGCAAGACGCCGTCGGTGCCCGGTGCGGGTGGACTTTGGCGCAGCCAGTCGACAAAGGCCAGGGCTTCACTGGCAAACGAGGCCTGCGTGCCCAGTCGTGTGGGGTCAATCAGGATGGTGAGCATGCCGTTGAAGACGGCTCGGCGGGCATCGGGTTCCTGGTGCCAGGTGCCTGCGCCCGTGAGCGCGCCGCCCAGCAGCTCGCAAGCCACCGCCATGCCAAAGCCCTTGTGGTCACCAAAGGTCATGAGCGCGCCATAGCGTCCATTGGATTGCGGCACCACCACCACGCCGGGATCGGTGGTGGGGTGGCCGTGTTCGTCGATGAGGTAGCCCTCGGGGACGCGCCGCCCCTCGTTGTGGGCGACTCGCATCTTGCCCTGCGCCACGCGGCTGGTGGCGAAGTCCAGCACAAAGGGTTCGCGCACCGCATCACCTGACCCCAGCGGAATGCCGATGCAACAGGGGTTGGTGCCAAAGCGGCCATCACCCCCGTGATAGGGCGCCACCACCGGGCGGCTGAACACGCTCACAAAATGCAGCGACACCCAACCCTGGGCCACGGCCATTTCGGCAAAGTGGCCAATGCGTCCCAGGTGATGGGCATGGGCCAAAGCCATGATGCAGGCGCCATGCTGGCGCACGCGCTCAAAGGCCAGGTGCATGGCCTGCTCGCCCACCACTTGGCCGTACCCACCTTGGCCATCGAGCCCCAGCAGCATGCCGCTGTCGAGCTGCACACGCACCGAGGCGTTGGGTTGCAGACGGCCTTCGGCAATCGCGTCCACATAGCGCGGCGCCATGCCCACGCCATGCGAGTCGTGGCCGCTGAGGTTGGCCAGCACCAGGTTGGCCGCCACGGTGTGGGCACGCTCAGGGCTGGTGCCTGCGGCGACAAACATGGCGCTCACCCGCTGGGTGAGTTCGTCAGAGCGAATGCGGTGCGTCATGATCAAGCCCTCACATCACCGCGCCGAGTTGCCAGGGCACGAATTCGTTTTGACCATAGCCATGCTGTTCGCTCTTGCTGGGTTCGCCCGAGGCGCAACGCAGGATGTGCTCAAAAATTGCCTGGCCTTTTTCGGCAATGCTGCTGCCGCCATCGACGATGTCGCCGCAATTGATGTCCATGTCTTCGGTCTGGCGCTCCCACAAGGCAGTGTTGGTGGCCAGCTTGAGCGAGGGTGAGGGCGCGCAGCCATAAGCCGAGCCCCGCCCGGTGGTGAAGCAAATGAGGTTGGCGCCGCCTGCCACCTGGCCAGTCGCGCTCACCGGGTCATAGCCTGGGGTGTCCATGTACACAAAGCCATGTGCGCTCACACGCTCGGCGTATTCATAGACCGCCACCAGGTTGGTGGTGCCGCCCTTGGCCACCGCACCCAGGGACTTTTCCAGGATGGTGGTGAGGCCGCCGGCCTTGTTGCCTGGCGAGGGGTTGTTGTTCATCTCGCCCTGATTGATGCGGGTGTAGTTCTCCCACCAGTGGATGCGGTCGATGAGCTTTTGCCCCACCTCGGGTGACACCGCACGGCGGGTGAGCAAATGCTCGGCGCCATAAATCTCGGGGGTCTCGCTGAGGATGGCCGTGCCGCCATGCGCCACCAGCAAATCCACCGCTGCGCCCAGCGCCGGGTTGGCGCTGATGCCCGAATAGCCGTCGGAGCCGCCGCACTGCAATCCAATCACCAGGTGTTCGGCGCTGCACGGCACGCGTTGCACCGCATTGGCCTCGGGCAGCATGGATTCGATCAAGGCCACGCCCTTGGCCACGGTCTTGGCCGTGCCCCCCGTGTCCTGGATGTTGAAGGCGTGCAGCTTGGTGCCTTGCTTGAGCTCGCTGTGCGCCAGCCAGGTGTTGATTTGGTTGGCCTCGCAACCCAGCCCCACGACCACGATGGCCGCAAAGTTGGCATGGGTGGCGTAGCCCGCAAGCGTGCGTTCGAGCACCTTCATGCCTTCGCCTTCCGTGTCCATGCCGCAGCCCGTGCCGTGGGTGATGGCCACCACGCCATCGACATTCGGATAGGCCGCCAGCGCCTGCGGGTTGTTGCGGCGCGAGAAATGGTCGGCAATCGCGCGCGCTGCGGTGGCCGAGCAGTTCACACTCGAGAGCACGCCGATGTAGTTGCGCGTGGCCACACGCCCATCCGCCCGCACGATGCCTTGGAAGGTGGCGGTCTTGCGCTCGGGCGCGGGTTTGCGGTCGGCGCAAAAGGCATGGTCGCGCGCAAAGCCGCCCTTGTCCGGTCCCATGTCGAGGTTGTGCGTGTGCACATGCTCGCCTGCCTCGATGCGCTTGCTGGCAAACCCAATGATCTGGTTGTAGCGGCGCACGGCTTGGCCAGACTCGATGACACGCATGGCCACCTTGTGCCCAGGCGGGATGAGGCCGCGCACGGCCACGCCCTCGATGGTGGTGCCACTCATGAGTTGGGAACGGGCGATGACCACGTCATCGGCGGCGTGAAGACGAATGAATGCTTGCATGGTCTTGGGGTTCAATAAAACATCTTGGGCAGCCACATGAAGAGGCTGGGTACATAGGTGATGATGATCAGGGAGCCCAGCAGCGGAATCAGCCAGGGCAGGATGGCCACGGTGGTGCGCTCCACGCTCAGCTTGGAGATGCGTGCGAGCACAAACAGCACCATGCCCATGGGCGGGTGCAGCAGGCCAATCATGAGGTTGAGGACCATGATGAGGCCAAAGTGGACCAGGTCAATGCCCAGTTGCTGGCAGATGGGCACGAGGATGGGCACCAGGATGGTGATGGCGGCGGTGGGCTCCAGGAAGCAGCCCACAAACAGCATGAGCAGGTTGGCCAGCAGCAAGAACACCCAGGGCTCGCGGGTGAAGTCCAGCACCCAGGCGCTGATGGCCGTGGTCACGCCCGTGGCTGTGAGCATCCAGCCAAAGATGCTGGCCGCTGCCACGATGAACATGATGGTGGCCGTGGCCTCCACCGTGTCCAGGCACACCCTGACCAGCCGTTTGAAGCTCAGGGTGCGATACCAGACCAGCCCCAGCACCATGGCCCAGATGCAAGCGGCGATGGCACCTTCGGTGGGGGTGAAGACGCCGGTGGTCATGCCACCAATGAGCAGCACGGGCGTCATGATGGGCAGCACCGCCTGGAACTTGAAGATGCGGTCTGCGGCAAAGAGCACCACCAAGCCCACGGCCACCGTGAGCTGGGCCTGGTATTCCCACTCGGTCACCAGGAAGTAGATCGCAGTCGGCCAAGCCATGACCACGGCCATCTCACCCAGGGCACCCAGCACGGTTTTCCAGACAAAGGGCGTGTCAGCGCCCCATTTGTTCTTGTGGGCGTAATAGGCCACGGTGAGCATCATCAGCAAGGCCATGAGGCCGCCGGGCAGGATGCCCGCCATGAAGAGCGCGCCCACCGAGACGTTGGACATCATGGCGTAAATCACAAAGGGCAGGCTGGGCGGGATGATGGGACCCAGGGTGGCCGAGGCCGCCGTCACGCCCACGGCGAATTCGGTGCTGTAGCCGTGGTCTTTCATGGCCTTGATTTCAATCGTGCCCAGGCCAGCGGCATCGGCAATTGCTGCGCCGCTCATGCCGGCAAACACCACCGAGCCCACCACGTTCACATGACCCAGGCCACCGCGCATCCAGCCCACCAGGGCCAAGGCAAAGTTGTAGATGCGGTTGGTGATGCCCGCGTTGTTCATCAGGTTGCCGGCCAGGATGAAAAACGGCACGGCCAGCAAGGGAAAGGAGTCGATGCCCGACACCATGCGGTGGATCACCACAAAAGGCGGCGTGCTGTCTTGGATCACCAAGTAGATGAGAGCCGAGCCGGCCATGGCAATGGCCACTGGCACGCCACCGGACATCAGAAAGAGAAAAATGATTTTGAGCATGGCGTTTCCGTCAAAAATTTCAGCGATCAGACATCACAGATTCAGGGCGTTCCAGCACGGTGTAGCCGCGCTGAATATGCACCCAGGCCACCCACAGTGAGCGCACGAACATCGAGGCAAAACCAATCAGCACCACGCCGTAGACGATGTTCATGGGCAGGTTGATGACCGTCATCTGGTAGTTGCCGAGCTTGCCCATCATTTGCCAGGTGAGCACCACAGCGGCGCCCAGAAAAAACACCCGGATGAGGTCCACCAGGATGGCCAGGGCGCGGCACAACAAGCTGGGCATATGACGGTATAAAAAATCCACCTGGATGTGGTTGTTCTTGGCCACGCCCACGGCGGCGCCGGTGAACACGGTGGCAATGAGCAAATAGCGGGCAATCTCCTCGGTCCAGGCGGCCGAGTCGTTCAAGGCGTAGCGCGTGAAGAATTGATAGAAAACAGTCAGCCCCAGGGCCACAAAGAACAGCAACGCAAACCAGGCTTCAAAAGGGGTGTCAGAGAAGTCCACCTCTTCATCAACGGCATGGAACTGGCCGTCGTCGCCCATCACTTGGGGCACATCATCAATGTCGGTCACATGGCTCATGGCGGTTCACATTGGCTAGGGTTGTGGATCAAGCGGATGCTGGCCTTGACCAGACATCCGCTTGCACGACGAGGCGTCAAGCCATCACTTGGCCGCTTGGATGCGGTCGTAGTCGGACTGGGTGAAGCCCATGGATGTCAGGGGCGATTTTTCGAGCACGGCTTTGCGGAAGCTTTCGCGGTCCACATCGACGATTTGCAGGCCGCGCTTGCGGAAGTCGCCCACCAACTCGGCCTCACGCTTTTTGATCGCGGCCGATGCGCGTGCAGCAGCTTCGCGGGTCACGTCGGTGAAGACCTTCTTCTCGGCGTCGCTGAGCTTGTTCCAGACGTGGGGGGCGATCTGGGTGGTCAAGCCGTCCACGATGTGGCCGGTGAGCATGATGGCCTTTTGCACTTCATAGAACTTCTTGGCTTCGATGGTGGTCAGGGGGTTTTCCTGGGCTTCCACCGTGCCGTTTTGCAAGGCCAGGTAAACCTCGGCAAATGCAATCGGGGTGGGGTTGGCGCCGCAAGCCCTGGGTGTGGCCGTGTAGGCGGGCACATCGGGCACGCGGATCTTGAGGCCCTTCATGCCAGCGCAGTCCTTGAAGGGTTTTTGCGCGGTGGTGTGGCGAGCACCGTAGTAGGTGTAGGCCGTGATCTGGATGCCGGTTTTCTGGCGGAACTCGTTGACCATTTCCTGGAACACGTCGCTCTTGGAGTAGGCCAGCAGATGGTCGCCATCTCGGAAGATGAACGGGTAGTAGGCGATGCCCAGGCGGGGGTAGGAGCGCGCTGCGAACGACGGCCCGGAGATGATCATGTCCACCGTGCCCAGTTGCATGCCCTGGTTGATGTCGGTTTCCTTGCCCAGCGTCGAGGCGGGGAAGACTTGGATGTCGAACTTGCCGTTGGTGCGCTTTTTGATTTCCTCGGCTGCCCACACGGATTCGGTGTGATAAGGCTCAGAGGTCTCGTACACGTGCGCCCACTTGAGCTTGGTGGCTTGCGCCTGAGCCAAGCCGCCGCTGAGCAGCGCGGTGGCAGCCAGCAGGCCACAGGCCGCGAGTCGCTTGAGGTGGTGTCGTTTGCTGTGGGTCATGGGGGTCTCCTTGTTGAAATGAACCATGAAATGCTGGCGAGGCGAGACGCCTTCCTTCAGTGAGGGGCGCGGCGCCAGCCCGCGCTGTAGCGTTGAAACGCTTTTCTGAGGTGGGATTGCATGGCGCGTCGTGCGCCCGGCGCGTCATGCGCCACGATGCAATCCAAAACGGCTTGGTGCTCGCCAATGGCGAGCTGCCAGGAATTGGAGTTTTCGAAGTACACGCCCAGGCGCTCGAACAAGGTGTTGTCGCGCGCACGCCAGTACAGACTCAGGGTGTCGAGCAAGACGCTGTTGCCGCTGGCTTGGGCCACGGCCAGATGAAAGGCTTCATCGCCATCGCGGGGCGGGCGGCCTGCCTTGGCCTCGCGGCGCATGAGGGTGAGGGCGCTGCGGATGGCGCGCAGCTGCGCGGACTGGGCATTGTGGGCAGCCAAGGCTGCGAGCTCGCCTTCGATGAGCAAGCGCGCCTGCAAGACCTCCAGCGGTCCCCACTCATCGCTGTCCACCGGTTCGGTCTCGGCCACGCGGGCGGACCGAATGCCCTGGGACGAACGGCTGGGGGGTGGGCAGACATAAATCCCCGAGCCCGTGCGCACCTCGATCAGGCCTTCGACCTCGAGTGCGATCAGCGCCTCGCGCACGGAGGGGCGGCTCACGCCCAGTTGCAAGGCCAAGTCGCGTTCGGCGGGCAAGCGCTCGCCGCTGGCAAACCGCCCCTGGGCAATGAGCTCGCGCACCCGCTCGGCAATTTGCCGATACAGGCGAACGGTGGTCAGCGGTGTGGACGCGGTGCTCATTCGGGAAGGAACCTAGGGGATTGTTCGGGTTCGACAATTGGTAAGACCAATTCCATAATCCTTTCACGAAACCTCGTTGCCGTTGCCTGTCGTTAACCCCTAATGCTGCCCCCCAGCTCCCCGCCCCATGTCTGACGTCGTCATAGAACGCGCCTGGCTGCGCCAGGTCAACTTGCCGCCCAAGGTGGTGCGCACCGATGCCATCCAATCCTTTGTGACCCAGGAAACGGTCTTGCTCACGCTGCAATGCAGCGACGGGTTGCAAGCCACGGGCTATGCCTACACGATTGGCACAGGGGGCTCGTCGGTGGTGGCCTTGCTGCGCGACCACCTGGTGCCGCGCCTGTTGGGGCGCAACCCCTGGCACACCGAGGCGATCTGGCGCGATTTGTTTTTCCACACCCACGCCACTGCGGTGGGTGCCATCACCAGCCTGGCGCTGGCCTGTGTCGACACGGCCTTGTGGGATTGGCGTGCTCGCGCGCAGCAACTGCCCTTGTGGCTGGCGCTGGGCGGCGCGCAACCCCGCTTGCCCGTTTACACCACCGAAGGCGGCTGGTTGCACCTGAGCGCGGCCGAGCTGGTGGACCAGACCCTGGCCGCCAAAGCCCAGGGCTTTCAAGGGGCCAAGATCAAGGTGGGTCGCCCGCATGTGAGCGAGGACGTGGCGCGCCTGCGTGCCGTGCGCGATGCCGTGGGGGCAGGCTTTGAAATCATGACCGATGTCAACCAGGGCTTGAACCGCCCCGAGATCGTGCGCCGCGCCCATGCGTTTGACGGACTGGACCTGGCCTGGCTGGAAGAACCTTTGCCCGCTGAAGATGTGAGCGCCCATCGGCAGTTGCGCGAGCACACCAGCATCCCCATTGCCGTGGGCGAATCCATGTACCACCTGGCGCAGTTTCGCGAATACCTCGAGCAAGGTGCCTGCAGCATCGTCCAGCCCGATGTGGCGCGCATCGGGGGCATCACCCCGTGGATCAAGGTGGCTCACCTCGCCGAGGGCTTTGATGTGCCCGTGTGCCCCCACTTCCTCATGGAATTGCATGTGAGCCTGTGCGCGGCTGTGCCCAATGCGCGCTGGGTGGAATACATCCCCCAGCTTGACGACATCACCCATTCCCGCATCCACGTGGCCGATGGATTTGCCCACGCGCCCCACACGCCCGGCCTGGGCATCGACTGGGACTGGGACGTCATCGCCCACCGTCAGCTTTTTTCACTGGAGGTCAAACCAACATGAGACTCAAGGACAAACAGGTGCTGGTCACCGCAGCCGGTCAGGGCATGGGGCGTGCAGCCGCCGTGGCCATGGCCCAGGAAGGGGCGAAGGTCCTGGCCACCGACGTCAGGGCAGAGTTGCTCGAATCGCTCAAGGGCGTGGCCAATGTCAGCACCGCCGTGCTGGATGTGACCAAGAAAAGCGACATCCAGAAGGTGGTGACCAGCCTGCCCCGGCTCGATGTGCTGTTCAACTGCGCGGGCTTTGTCCACCACGGCACCATCCTGGAGGCCACCGACGAGCAGTGGGACTTTGGCTTCAGCCTCAATGTGCGCTCGCAGTTCTGGGCCATCCAGGCCGCGCTGCCCCTGCTGCTCCAAGGCGGTGGCGGCAGCATCATCAACATGGCCAGCGTGTGCGGCAGCATCAAGGGCTTGCCCAACCGCTTTGTGTATGGCGCGACCAAGGCCGCCGTGATTGGCCTCACCAAGAGCGTGGCTGCTGACTACGTGCGCCAGGGCATCCGCTGCAACTGCATTTGCCCCGGCACGGTGGAAACGCCTTCGCTGCACGACCGCATCAATGCCTTTGCCGACCCCGAGCAAGCACGGCGGGACTTCATCGCCCGACAGCCCATGGGGCGATTGGCGCAGCCCGAAGAGATCGCGCCCCTGATCGTGTTCCTCGCCAGTGACGAATCCCAATTCGCCACCGGCAATGCCTACATGATCGATGGCGGGATGACCATTTGAAAAAAGGTCAATCAAGTGACAGCCCCCTGCAATGGGGCATCAATCTTTGTTCAAATGACGAGCCTGTTTGGGTGCAAGGAAGCGCCCTGACATCGTCAACACACTGGAGTGATTCATGAAACTGGTTCGTTATGGCAACCCTGGAAAAGAAAAACCCGGCCTCATCGATGCCGATGGCAAATTGCGCGACCTGAGCAAAGTGGTCAAGGACATCACGCCCGATGTGCTCGACGCCAAGTCACTGGCCAAGCTCTCCAAACTCAACACCGCCAAGCTTCCCCTGGTCAAGGGCAAGCCCCGCATGGGTTGCCCCGTCAATGGCATCAGCAAGTTCGTGGCCATTGGCCTGAACTATGCCGATCACGCTGCCGAAGCCGGCATGCCTGTGCCCAAGGAACCCATTGTGTTTTTCAAGGCCAACAGCTGCATCCAAGGCCCCAACGATGACGTGATGCTGCCCAAGGGCTCGGTCAAGTCCGACTGGGAAGTCGAGTTGGGCGTGGTGATTGGCACGCGCGCTTCCTATGTCTCGCAAAAAGAGGCGCTGGACCACGTGGCTGGCTATTGCCTGATCAACGACGTGTCCGAGCGTGAACTGCAAATCGAGCGTGGCGGCACCTGGGACAAGGGCAAGGGCTGCGACACCTTCGGACCCATTGGCCCCTGGCTGGTGACCCGCGACGAAGTGCCCAACCCGCAAAAGCTCGGCATGTGGCTGGACGTCAACGGTGAGCGCATGCAAACGGGCAACACCAAGACCATGATCTTCAACGTGGCCAAGCTGGTGAGCTATGTCAGCTCGCTCATGACCCTCATGCCAGGTGATGTGATCACCACCGGCACGCCGCCTGGTGTGGGCATGGGCAAAAAGCCCCACGCCATCTTCCTCAAGCGAGGCGATGTCATGACCCTGGGCATCGATGGCCTGGGCACGCAAACGCAAAAAGTCGTGGCTTACAAAAAGTCCTGAGGCCGGATGACGGTCACGGAAGGGTCGGACAAGGGCTCGACATCGAAGACCTTGTCGCCTTCCGGGTCGGCCACGCCCGTGGCCTTGAGACCCACAAAATCAAATTGCTTTGAATCCATGAGGTGCGAGGGCACGGTGTGCTGCAAGGCGTGCAGCATGTTGTCCAGCCGCCCCGGGTGGCGGCGTTCCCACTCGCGCAGCATCTCGCCCACTTGCTGACGTTGCAGGTTGTCCTGGCTGCCGCACAAGGTGCAGGGGATGATGGGGAACTCGCGATGCTCAGCCCAGGTGCTCAGGTCGTCTTCGCTCACCAGCGCCAAAGGCCGGATGACCACATGCCGCCCATCGTCGCTCATCAGCTTGGGGGGCATGGCTTTGAGCTTGCCGCCAAAAAACATGTTGAGCAACAGGGTTTGCAAAATGTCGTCGCGGTGGTGCCCCAGTGCGATCTTGGTGGCGCCGAGTTCATCGGCCACCCTGTACAAAATGCCCCGGCGCAGGCGGCTGCACAGGCTGCACATGGTTTTGCCCTCGGGGATCTTGTCCTTGACGATGGAGTAAGTGTCCTGGGTTTCGATGTGAAACGGCACACCCAGCTCGGTGAGGTAGTTGGGCAGCACATGGGCCGGAAAGCCGGGCTGCTTTTGATCGAGGTTGACCGCCACCAGCTCGAAGCGAATGGGCGCGCGCGCTTGCAGCTTGAGCAAGATGTCGAGCAGGCCATAGCTGTCTTTGCCGCCCGAGAGGCAGACCATGACCTTGTCGCCCTCTTCGATCATGTTGTAGTGAACGATGGCCTCGCCCACCAGACGGCACAAGCGTTTTTCGAGCTTGTGCATTTCGCGCTGGTGTTTGGCCTGGGCCTGGGCGGAGCGAGCGGGTGGAAGGTCTTGGGGATGGTTCATGGGATCACCACAAGCCGGTTTCCATGCGAATCGCCACTTCGCAGTCGTCAAAGATTTCAAGCTTGGCGATGCGCACCCGCACGCCCACCACGCCAGGCAATTGCATGAGGCGGTCGGCGAGTTTGCCAATCAGGGTCTCGAGCAGGTTCACATGCTCGGCGGTGCATTCATCAATGATGATGGCGCGCACCTTGCGGTAATCGAGCACATGGGTGATCTCGTCGTCCTTGGGGTGCAGCGGCTGCGAGCCCATGTTGAGCTCGGCATCGACCTGAATCGGTTGGGGCGAGGCCTTTTCGTGGTCCAGGATGCCCAGGTTGGCATCAAAGCGCAGGCCGCTGAGGCTGAGGGTTTGGTGGCCCTTGGTCATCATGATGAAGACCCCATGAGTGAAAAATCGCGCTCAAAGCGCATGAGGTGTTGACCACCATCGACCAGCAGCGTGGTCCCCGTGATGGCCGGGTTGGCGAGGGCAAAGGCCACCGTCTGGGCCACATCGTCGGGGCTGGACGAGCGACCCAGCGGCGAGAGCCGATGCAGGCGTTCGAAGTCCTCGGGCGAGAGCATCTGGCTGGTGAGGGTGAGGCCAGGCGCGACGCCCACCACGCGCAGCGTGGGCGCGAGGGCTTGCGCGAGCAAGGTGTTGGCCGATTCCAGGGCGGCCTTGGACAAGGTGTAGCTCAGGAAGTCAGGGTTGGGGTTCCAGAGTTTTTGATCGAGCAGGTTCACCACCGCCCCCCTGGCTTGGCGCTCGCTCAGGTGGCGATGCAAGGCCACGGCCAGCAGCACGGGCGCAGCCGTGTTGCAGGCCATGTGGGCGTGCAAGCTGGCATGGCCAAAACTTTGGGCGTCGTCGAAGTCAAAGAGCGAGGCGCTGTTGACCACGGCATCGACCTGCCCCAGGCCGCTGATGGCGTTGGCCATGAGCCCTCGGGTGGCGGCCTCGTCGCTCAAGTCGGCTTGCAGCACCAGGCTTCGCACCCCCAGCGCCTGGCACTCCTGTGCGGTGGCTTGCGCCTCCTCGGGCGATCCGCGGTGGTGAACCACCACCGACCAGCCCTTGGCCGCGAGGGTCAGCGCCATGTGGCGACCCAGGCGCTTGGCCGCGCCGGTGACGAGCACCACGCCGGGTTGGGGTTGGGCAGAAGAAGAGGGGTTCATTCGGGGACAATCGCCAGCTATGAAGTCAGCGCCAAGTGTACCGACCCCCTCGAGTGAGCGCGGTTCCACGCCTTTGCAACAGCACATCGCCAAGGCCATGGCCGAGGCCGGGGGCTGGCTGCCGTTTGACCAGTTCATGCACCTGGCCTTGTACGCCCCTGGCATGGGTTACTACAGCCGCGCCCATGCGCAAAGCCGGCGCATCGGCCACATGCCCAGCGGCGGCAGTGACTTTGTGACTGCGCCCGAGCTCTCGCCCTGGTTTGGCCAGGCGCTGGCTCGCTCGGTGGCGCAGGCGCTGAAGGTCACGGGCACGCGGCGCGTCATCGAATTTGGCGCAGGCCAGGGCACCCTCGCCGCCCAGTTGCTCACGCACTTGGGCGATGCGGTGGATCACTACGACATCGTGGAGGTGTCAGCGGGCATGCGCAGCTTGCAGCGCGAAGCCCTGCTGGCCTGGGGTCCCAAGGTCAACTGGCTGGATGCCTGGCCGCAGGCGGCCAGGGCGGTGGTCGTCGCCAACGAATTGCTCGATGCCATGCCCGTGAAGTTGCTGCAACGTCGCGCGGGCGTGTGGCATGAGCGCGGTGTGACTCTGGACCCGCTGAGCGGAGCCTTTGTGTGGGCTGAGCGCTTGACCGACTTGCGCCCGCCCTGCGAGATTGCGGGCGACCATGACCATGTGTGCGAAATTCATCCTCAGGCGCAGGCCTTTGTGCGCAGCCTGGCCGAGCACTGGCAACAGGGTGCGGCCTTTTTCATCGATTACGGATTCCCCGAGGCAGAGTACTACCTGCCCCAGCGCCACATGGGCACGGTGATGTGTCATCAGGCGCACCGCAGCGACCCCGATCCCTTGCAGGCCGTGGGCGAGAAAGACATCACCGCCCATGTCAATTTCAGTGGCCTGGCCTTGAGCGCCCAAGAGGCGGGACTTCATGTGCTGGGTTACACCAGCCAGGCGCACTTCCTGCTCAACAGCGGCCTGCTTGAGGGGCTGGATGCCGCGCCGCTGGCCGAGCAGGTCATGGCCATGAAGCTGGTCAACGAGCATGAAATGGGTGAGCTCTTCAAGGTGCTGGCCCTGGGCGTGGGCCAAGCCTGGTTGCCCATGGGGTTTGAGCGCAACGACCGCAGCCACCGGCTATGACCCCGCCCACCCTGCTTCACATCGCCAAAGGCACAGGCTAAACCATGTGGCGCTGGTTGCTGGTTGTGTTCATCAGCCTCTTGCTCTTGCAAGGCATTTGGCCCTGGCTCAGGCGCTTTGGCCTGGGTCGTTTGCCGGGCGACATCCACTTTCGCGTGGCAGGCCGTGAGTTCCACCTGCCCATCACCACCACACTGATCCTGAGCGCCGTGTGTGCTTTGCTGGCCAAGCACTTGTAGCGGTGAATGCCCTGTTCGCTTCAGGTTCACGCATCGCGCTTAGCATAGGCAAGGATTGAGGACGAGAACATGAGTGAGCCCACCCCATTGCAGAAGAGACAACGCAAAACCCCCTGGTCGGTCTGGATCACGGCCATCGTGCTGCTGGCCGCTGCGGCCGGTGGTGGCTGGCTGGTTTACCAGCGCATGAATCCC
>JACCDJ010465809.1_pt1 | contig 48738 bp, 44 predicted proteins | sample 7444481 | NCBI WGS metagenome assembly JACCDJ01 (sample SAMN15323435, study PRJNA562643) | freshwater metagenome | isolation source: river surface water | place: USA:Blue River Watershed | collected 2017-08-15
AGCGCGCAAGGCGCTGGGCCTGCCGCCCACCGCAACGCCGCATGCGCTGCGCCACTCCTTCGCAACCCATCTGCTTAGCGCGGGGGCTGACTTACGCAGTTTGCAGGAACTACTCGGCCACGCCAGCCTGGGGTCGACCCAGATCTACACCAAAGTCGATGCGGCTGTGCTGTTGGATGTCTATCGCCACGCGCACCCGCGCGAGGTCGGTTAACCCTTTGGCTTCCAGGTAATCACGCGCCAGAGATAGGCCGCGACCGCCAATCCCATCATTCCGGTCACCGCCGGGCCGATCAGGTCTTGCTGGGTAGCCAGCCATTGCCCGCCCAGGATCAGGGCGGTGTTCCAGATCGCAGCGCCGGCAAAGGTAAACACCAGAAACCGGATATGGCTCATATGGGCCAGGCCGGCGGGCAAGGAAACGACGGTCCGCAGCAAAGGTGAAAAACGCAGGAAGAAGACAACCCACTGGCCGTGTCGCCGGAAGAATTCGGTGCCCTTCTCGATATCGTCCCACTCCACCGTAAGCCAGCGCCCCCAGCGAACCACGAAAGGCTCAAGCCGTTTGTAGGACAGCCGGTCACCCAGCAGGAACCAGACGTAATTGCCCAGAGTCGAGCCAATCGTACCGATCAGCAGCAGCGGCCAGAAGGCAAATGTGCCCCGCGCCACGCCGACGCCGCCCAGCCCCATAATGACCTCTGACGGGATCGGCGGGAAAATGTTCTCCAGGAACATCAGCAGAGCGATGCCCCAATATCCGCCCTGCTCGATCAGGCGGAGAATCCACTCATGCATTATCCGGGTTCCCTAACGGTGCTGCAGCCGCGCCTCGATCGCGTCCCAGATCCTGCCCGGCGTATCCGTGCCGTTGAAGCGATCGATCGCCAAGATCCCCGTGGGCGATGTCACGTTGATTTCGGTCAACCACTGTCCGCCGATGACGTCGATGCCGACAAAAATCAAACCAAGCCGCTTCAGCTCAGGACCCATCGCGGCGCAAATTTCCAGCTCGCGTGCGGTAAGCTCGGTCGCTTCCGCGCTGCCGCCAACGGCCAGGTTGGACCGGAACTCCCCCTCGCCCGGCTTGCGGTTGATCGCGCCGGCCACTTCACCGTCGATCAGCACGATCCGCTTATCACCCTGCGCCACTTCGGGCAGGAACGGTTGGACCATGTGCGGTTCTGGCCAGGTCTGGTTGAAAACCTCGAACAGGGCAGACAGGTTGTCTCCCTCGGCGGGCACGCGAAAGATTGCCTTGCCGCCGTTGCCGTGGATCGGCTTGACCACCACGGCCCCATGCTCAGCCTGAAAGGCGCGTACCTCGTCTACCGAACGCGTGACCAGCGTTGGCGGCATGAAGCGGCGATAGTCCAGCACCATGACCTTTTCGGGCGCATTGCGGACCGAGCGCGGGTTATTGACCACAAGTGTCTCATGCTCGATCCGCTCCAGCAGGTGGGTCGCAGTAATGTAGCCCATATGAAACGGCGGATCCTGCCGCATTAGCACCACATCGATATCGCGGCCCAGATCGAGCCGGACGGGATCGCCCTTGGTGAAATGATCACCGGAAACGCGCTGTACGGTTACCGGGTGCGCCACGGCGGTCAGCCGGTCATTGGCATCGAGCGTAAGCGCATTCACATCGTAGTGATAGACGCGGTGCCCGCGGGCCTGCGCCGCCAGCATCAGCGCAAAGCTGGAATCGCCATGGATGTTGATCGTTTCGATGGGGTCCATCTGGACCGCGACACGCAGGGTCATGCAAGTTCCTCAAGCCACCAGGGCGTTTTCCAGATGGCGCGGGAAGCGCCACGGCGCAAGCAGGAGAACGTCGATCCGGACAAGATCACCCTGTTTGGCATAACGGTGTGCCACGGCCTCGGCCGCAGCCGCCACCCGCCGCAACCGCCATGGATCAACCGCCTGATCGAGCAGAATGGCCGAAGCGCGCCATTTCACCTCAACGAAAATCACCGTTTTGCCGCGCCGGGCGATGAGATCGATTTCCCCACGCGGCGTCTTCACCCGCCGGGCCAGCATTCGCCATCCCTTGAGCCCCAGATAGAGCGCAGCCAGCGCCTCACCGCGGCGCCCCTGTGCCTCGCGCCGCGCGCGCTCGTTCACTTGAGCTCCAGCGCGCGGGCGTAAAGCACCTTGCGGTCCAACCCGGTTGCCCGGGAAACCGCCGCCGCAGCTTGCGAAGCTTTCTCGGTGGCCAGTGCAGCGAGCAGCAGGGCGTCGACATCGTGTTCAACCGCCGGGCCTTCTCCCGGCGGGGCAATGACCAGCGCGATCTCACCCTTGGGCGGGGCAGCGGTGTAATGGGCGATCAGTTCGGCTGCGCTGCCGGTCCGGCATTCTTCAAACCGCTTGGTCAATTCGCGGGCTACGGCAATTTCGCGCGCCGGCAATTCCTCACCAATCGCAGCCAGGGCATCGGTCAACCGGGGCGCGGTTTCATAAAGCACCAGCGTGGCATTGATCGCGGCCAGTCCCCGCAGCGCTTCGCGCCGTGCCTTGTCCTTGCTGGGCAGGAAGCCGGCAAACAGGAAGCGGTCGCTTGGCAAGCCGGCCAGGGTCAGGGCCATGATCGCCGCGCTCGCCCCCGGCAGGCTGGTCACCGCAATGCCCCGTTCGCGTGCGGCTCGAACCAGCTTGAACCCCGGGTCGGAGATCAACGGCGTCCCGGCATCGCTGACCAAAGCCACTGGCTTTTCACCAGCAAGAGCAAGGATATGATCGCGGGTCGCCTCGCTCGCATGATCATCATAGCGGATAAGCCGCTGTTTTATTTCGAGATGATGCAGAAGTTTGCCGGTGACACGGGTATCCTCGCAGGCTACCGCAGCCACGCCACGCAACGTCGTGATGGCACGAAGGGTTATATCCCCCAGATTGCCAATCGGTGTGGCAACAATATAAAGTCCTGGTGAAAGCGGCGCGTCCATAATCGGTTAATGGACTGCCACGAGGAGAGCGTAAAGTGATGACCTTCAATCGGCGCAATGTCGTCATGCTGGGTGCCCTCGTTCTGCTCGCCGGGTGCAAGGTTATACCAAAGGGTGTGCCGTCTTCGGCCCCGCCGCCAGATGAGCGTCCGGGCGAGGGCCTGCCCGCCGATCAGCTGCGGCACCGGGTCGCCCTGCTGGTTCCGCTAAGCGGCCCGAATGCCGATGTCGGCCAGTCGATTGCCAATGCAACAACCATGGCTCTGCTTGATACCAATGCGCAGAACCTGCGCATCACCACCTATGATACGTCTGCCGGTCCCGCCGCAGCGGCAACCAAGGCTGTCCAGGATGGCAACAAGCTGATCCTCGGTCCGCTGGTGGGCGCTGAGGTGCCGTCCGTGGCCACCATCGCCCGCGCCGCCAAAGTGCCGATGATCTCCTATGCCACGGACCTGGGGGTGAATGCCCGCGATGTCTTCGCGATGGGCACGGCACCGGGCAATTCGCTGGAACGGACCGTGGCCTTCGCCAAAGGCCGCGGGCTTGAACGGTTCGCGCTGCTGTTCCCCAATGGCGACTATGGCGCACGGGTTCGCGTGGCCTATGACAACGCCATCAAGGCCGCCGGCGGCACCCTGGTTTCGGTTGAAAGCTATGACCGTTCCAACCCTTCGATCGTCAGCGCGGCCCGTCGCCTGCGCACGCGCGGCGGCTTTGATGCGGTCCTGATCGCGGATGGTGCCCGGTTCGCAGCCATGGCCGCGCCACAGCTCAAGGCTGCCGGCGCCGCGTCGCCGCGGATCCTCGGTACGGAACTGTGGAGCGGGGAAAGCGTGCTCAGCGCCACGCCGAACCTGCGCGGTGCCTGGTTCTCCTCGATCACCGATTCCCGGTTCAAGACCTTTGCCGAAAGCTACCAGACCCGGTTCGGCGCGCGGCCATTCCGCGTTGCGACCCAGGGCTATGACTCGGTCTTGCTGACGATCCGCGTTGCGCGTGATTGGCGACCGGGCACCCCCTTCCCCACTGCCCGATTGGCTGATGTGGGCGGCTTCCTTGGCTTGGATGGCCCGTTCCGCTTCTCTCCCTCAGGCCAGATTGAGCGTGCGCTCGAAGTGCGCGAAGTCCGCGCGGGCTCCATCGCCGTGGTTAGCCCCGCCCCAGACAAGTTCGCGGACTGACGAAAACCCTCGCCCCCGCCTTGCTTCGCGGATTCCCTGCGTTCTATAGCCATGCCCATGGCTGATGACCTGTTTGAGAAGCTGCCCCAAAGCAGCGGCGATTCCTACGATGGTTCCGCGATTGAGGTTCTGGAGGGGCTTGAGCCTGTCCGGCGGCGTCCGGGCATGTACATCGGCGGTACCGATGAGCGGGCGCTGCATCACCTTGCGGCCGAAGTGCTCGACAACGCGATGGATGAAGCCGTTGCCGGCCATGCCAACCGGATTGAAGTGACATTGGAGGAAGGCAACCGCCTGACCATCACCGATAACGGCCGCGGCATCCCGGTTGACGAACACCCGAAGTATCCCGGAAAATCCGCGCTCGAGGTGATCCTCACCACGCTGCACTCGGGCGGCAAGTTCTCGGGCAAGGCCTATGCCACTTCGGGCGGCCTGCACGGGGTTGGCGTCTCTGTGGTCAATGCGCTCTCCACCCTCACCCGGATCGAGGTGGCCCGCAACAAGGAGCTTTACGCGCAGGAATTCTCGCGCGGTTTGCCCATTGGCCCGCTTCAGCACCTGGGCGGCACCCCCAATCGGCGCGGCACGTCCGTCACCTTTGTCCCGGATCTCGAGATTTTCGGTGAGGATGCAAAGTTCAAGCCGGCCCGCCTGTTCAAGCTGGTCCGCTCAAAGGCCTACCTCTTTGCCGGGGTCGAAATCCGCTGGAAGTGCGCCGCCAGTCTTGCCAGCGAAGACGTGCCGGCAGAGGCCGTGTTCCAGTTCCCCGGCGGCCTGGCCGATCACCTGAAGGAACAGATTGGCCCGCGCGAATGCGTTACCAGCCAGTTCTTCTCCGGCTCGCAGGACTTTCCCGGTGAAGAACAGGGACGCGTCGAATGGGCTGTCGCCTGGCCGCTGTGGAGCGACGGCGCCTATTCGTGGTACTGCAATACGATCCCGACCCCCGATGGCGGCACCCACGAAGCCGGCCTGCGCGCCGCGCTGACCAAGGGCATCCGCGCCTTCGCAGATCTTGTCGGCCAGAAAAAAGCCAAGGATATCACACCCGAAGACGTGATCACCGGCAGCGAGATCATGCTTTCGGTCTTTATCCGCGACCCCCAGTTCCAGAGCCAGACCAAGGACCGCCTGACCTCACCCGAAGCGGCGCGACTGGTCGAGAACGCGGTGCGCGATCACTTCGACCATTTCCTGACCGACAACATGGAACGCGGCAAGGCGCTGCTCGGCCATGTGCTCGAACGGATGGATGAGCGCCTGCGCCGCAAGCAGGAGCGCGAGGTTAAGCGCAAGACCGCAACCAATGCCCGCAAACTGCGCCTGCCCGGCAAGCTGACCGACTGCACCGGCGAAGGCGATGCCGAAACCGAACTGTTCATCGTCGAAGGCGATAGCGCCGGTGGCAGCGCCAAGCAGGCCCGCGATCGCAAGACCCAGGCGATCCTGCCGATCCGCGGCAAAATCCTGAATGTCGCCAGCGCCACGGCCGACAAGATCCGCGCCAATACCGAAATCTCTGATCTAGGCCTGGCACTCGGCTGCGGCTTCCGCAAGGACTGCAACCCGGACAATCTGCGTTACGACCGCATCATCATCATGACCGATGCCGACGTAGACGGGGCGCATATCGCCACGCTGCTGATGACCTTCTTCTTCCAGGAGATGCCGGAAATCGTACGCCGCGGACACCTTTATCTGGCGCAGCCGCCGCTCTACCGCCTTACCGCTGGCAAGGAGAGCGCCTATGCCCGCGACGATGCCCACCGTGCCGAACTGGAAGCAACCCGGTTCAAGGGGAAGAAGGTTGAAGTCGGCCGGTTCAAGGGCCTGGGGGAAATGAACCCTGGCCAGCTGCGCGAAACGACGATGGACCCGGCCAAGCGCAGTCTGATCCGCATTACTCTGCCTCCCGAATACGAAGGCCGCGCGGCGGTAAAGGATCTGGTTGATCGCTTGATGGGACGCGATCCTGCGCAGCGTTTCATGTTCATCCAGAACCGCGCAGCCGATATCGATCCGGATTTAATCGACGCCTGATCCGAATTTCAGTCTGACGGCGCCAGAGCGGCCACTGCAAGCTTAAGCCGCATCTGGCACTTCACTCCGTCAGGCTCAAAGGACAGGATCGCCGGCCCAAGGCTTGGGTGCAACAAAAGTGCGCTGCCGAGACCTTGATGCACAGGACGGCCCACGGCAGGGCCGCCAGTCTCCTTCCAGAGAAAGCTCGCTTCATGATAGGTCTGATCGATCTCAAGTTCGATTGTGACCCTTCCACCAGGCACAGAAAGCGCCCCGTGCTTTAACGCGTTGGTGCACAGCTCGTGAACCGCCAAAGTCAGCGGAACGCAGCTCGCCCCTGCCAAATCACCCGTTGATCCAAGCAATTCGATACGGTTGTCCTGCATGAATGGTTCACACGCGATCTCCACTGTTTCGCGCAGATCGCATTGATCGGCGCCATTGCGCGACAGGATATCCAGACCGCGCGCCATAGCGTTCATGCGCTTGGTAAAAATGGGCATGAACCCTATCGGATCAGACTTGTAAGTTAGCGCGGCCAGGGCGTTTACGATGACCAGTGAGTTTCGAACCCGATGCATCAACTCGCGGTTGAGAAACTCTGCCCGATTGTTGGCGTCTTGCAACCGTGCGACGGTAACACGCAAGGTTTGTGCAATCGCAACGAGCATCAGGCAAGACAGGACAAACAGCCCCATCATCGCCATCATCTGCCAATCGCCGAATACAGCGTACGGCGCTCGCCAGAAAACCAGCTTCACCACGGCCATTGAAATGAAGATGCTGACAACACCAGCGCGCCAGCCAGCCAGCAGCGCAACAATCACGATAGCGGGGAAATAGGTGACAAATGGAAGACGATCTGCGGCCATTCCGAATGCCAGGCGCAAAATGGACGCACTCGTAATCAGCACGGCCATTATCACAGCGCTGCGCCATGGGCTCGGAGCCCGCAAAAGCTGAGATTGCACGAATTCTTGTCGCGTCATCACCACCACTCCGTGCGGCTCGTCAAAGGACTAGCTCGGAATGGGGATGGCTGGCAATGACATCGCACCGCAGCAATCTGATGATCGAAGGCCGCGCGGATTAAACTGCGCTATTCGCGCTTGCCTAGCCCGGCTGGTCTGCTTATCGTTTAACCGAACGATTAATGACCGGGGATGACCATTTCCATGCAGCGCTTTGAAGGGACTTCGAACTACGTCGCCACCGACGACCTGAAGGTGGCGGTCAATGCAGCAGTTGTTCTGCGCCGCCCGCTGCTGGTGAAGGGTGAACCAGGCACGGGCAAGACCGTATTGGCCCACGAAATCGCCAAGGCTACCAACGCCCCGCTGATCGAGTGGAACATCAAATCGACCACCAAGGCCCAGCAGGGTCTCTATGAGTATGATGCGGTTGCCCGCCTGCGCGACGGCCAGCTGGGTGACGAGCGGGTTCACGATATCGCCAATTACATCAAGAAGGGCAAACTGTGGGAGGCCTTCACCTCACCCCAGCTTCCGGTTCTGCTGATCGACGAGATCGACAAGGCCGATATCGAGTTCCCGAACGACCTGCTTCAGGAACTCGACCGGATGAGCTTCGACGTTTACGAAACGAAGGAGCGGATCGCGGCCAAGGAGCGCCCGATCGTCGTCATCACCTCGAACAACGAGAAGGAACTGCCCGACGCCTTCCTGCGCCGCTGTTTCTTCCACTATATCAAATTCCCTGATCGGGAGACGATGCAAGCCATCGTCGATGTCCACTTCCCCGGTATCCAGAAGACCCTTGTCGCCAAGGCGATGGACATCTTCTATGAAGTGCGTGAAGTGCCCGGCCTGAAGAAGAAGCCCAGCACCAGCGAACTGCTCGACTGGCTCAAGCTGCTTCTGAATGAGGACATGCCGCTTGATGTCCTCCAGAACCGCGATCCGGCCAAGGCTATCCCTCCGCTCCACGGCGCGCTGCTCAAGAACGAGCAGGACGTTATGCTGTTCGAACGACTGGCCTTCATGGCCCGCCGCCAGAGCTGATCGGGAACGGCCGGGCCCATGTTCTTCAATTTCATCGACGAGCTGCGCAGCGCAGGCATCCAGGCCTCCTTCAAGGAGCACCTGGTTCTGCTCGAAGCGCTCGACAAGGATGTGATCGAACAGACGCCCGAGCAGTTCTATTACCTGTCACGCGCCATTTTCGTGAAGGACGAAGGTCTGCTCGACAAGTTCGACCAGGTCTTCAACAAGGTCTTCAAGGGCATCCTGACCGACTATGGCCAGAACCCCGTCGACATTCCCGAAGAATGGCTGAAGGCGGTCGCTGAAAAGTTTCTGACGCCCGAGGAAATGGAAGCGATGAAGTCGCTCGGTTCCTGGGAAGAGATTATGGAAACCCTCAAGAAGCGGCTCGAGGAGCAGCAGAAGCGCCACGAAGGCGGCAACAAGTGGATCGGCACCGGTGGCACCTCGCCCTATGGTAACAATGGCTACAACCCCGAAGGCGTCCGGATCGGCGGCGAAAGCAAGCACAAGCGCGCGCTGAAGGTTTGGGAAAAGCGCGAGTTCCAGAACCTCGACAACACGCGGGAGCTGGGCACCCGCAACATCAAGGTTGCGCTCCGCCGCCTGCGCCGCTTCGCCCGCGAAGGCAACCCGGATGAGCTGGACCTTGAAGGCACGATCGAAGGCACGGCCAAGCAGGGCTGGCTCGACATCCGCATGCGGGCCGAGCGCAAGAACGCGGTCAAGGTGCTGCTTTTCCTTGATGTTGGTGGCTCAATGGACCCCTTCATCAAGCTGGTCGAACAACTGTTCAGCGCAGCCACCACCGAGTTCAAGAATCTGGAATTCTTCTACTTCCACAACTGCCTCTACGAAGGCGTGTGGAAGGACAACAAGCGCCGCTGGAGCGAGCGGACCAACACCTGGGACATCCTCCACAAGTACGGCCACGATTATAAGGTGATCTTCGTCGGCGATGCGGCGATGAGCCCCTATGAGATCACCCATCCGGGCGGCTCGGTGGAGCATTTCAACGAGGAAGCCGGCTCGGTCTGGCTTCAGCGCATGGCCCATGTCTATCCCGCCACGGTCTGGCTGAATCCCGTGCCCGAAAAGCAATGGGGCTATTCGCAAAGCACCAAGGTGATCAAGGAACTGATCGGCGGCAACATGTTCCCGCTGACCCTGGATGGCCTCGACGGCGCGATGCGCGAGCTAACCCGCAAGAAACATTAGACCATCGGGAAACTGTGGAGCGATGAGGCCGCTGCTGGCCCATCGCGATCCGGCCCGCTAGAAGCGCGCCATGGATAGTCAGCTCCTTGTCATCTGCCTGCTTACGGCAGCGATCAACCTGATCGGCACCCTTGCCTATGCCGCCCGCATTGCCGGAGTAAGAACGCGCCGCATCGCGATGAGCTTTGCCCTGTTCAACATCCTGGTGCTGGTCAGCCGGACATCCAATTCCTTCCTTGGGCCGTTCCTGGCCAAGCGGATCGAAGTCCGCATTACCGAAGGCGGCGGCGAAGCCCTGTTGTTCGATTTCCACCTGGTGCTGGCGTCGGCCTCGCTGGCGGTGCTGATCGGCATCCTGCTGGTGCCAACCGGTCAACGGCTATTCGCTGCGGCAATTGGTCATTTTCAGGAGCATCGCTCCACCACCCGGATGTTGCTGCGTACGGCCACGCCTGCAGGGCTCAATACTTTGCGCACCGCGCTTACTCCGCCCAGCCCGAAAATCATCCGGGAACTGGTCAAAGAGCGGGGCGTAAGCTGGAGCGTTTTGCTAGCCAACTGCCTGGCCCAGGCGCTGATCACCGTTGGCGTGGTCGCCTCGCTCTATGCCGGATATCTCAATCCCGATTTCCGCGTGACGGCATCGCAGCTGTCAGCCGTGGTCAATGGCTTCGCCACGATCCTGCTGTTTGCGCTGATCGATCCGCAGCTGTCGGTCATGACCGATGACGTGGTCGAAGGGCGGGTCAGCGAGCCGTTGTTCCGGCGCACCATCGTCTGGATCAGCCTCAGCCGCCTCGCTGGCACCCTGCTGGCGCAGCTGCTGTTCCTGCCTTCCGCCCAGGCAATCGCCTGGGTGGCCAATTACGTTTGAGCCCTCACCCCTTCTGATCAAGCTCGGCATTCAGACGAAGGCTGCAGCGCCAGAAGAAGAAGGCCGGGACGAGCCCCAGCCAAGCCGCGCCAAACAGCACGTAGCGTACCGAATCCGTTCCGTATTCCGGCTTCAGCCATTCTGACAGCATGCCGAAGAACAGCGGGCCGAACCCGAGCCCAATCAGGTTCTGGCAGAACAGCATCACTGCTGCGGCAATGGCCCGGGCGCGCATCGGCACCAGCCCTTGGGTGCTGGAATAGCAAGGGCCGTAATACAACGAATTGAGCACTGTCGGAACCATCAACAGCAACAGGGCCAGGCGCCAGTCTGTCATGAAATAGGCCGCAAAGGCCATTGGCGCGGCAATTACCATCCCGATGGCCGGTGCCGTCATCACATGGCGGCGATTGTGCTTGCCATAGCGATCAGCCAACCAGCCCCCCAACCACGTGCCAAAGGCCCCGGCGATCCCGCCCCACAGGCCAAACCAGAACCCAACCTCACCCGGGGTCAGGCCGTGGCTGCGCTGGAAGAAGATCGTCGTCCAGGTCGATTTGCCGTAAGACAGGAACGAAGCCGATGAACCTGCGGCCAGTAGCAGGATAAACGCGCGCGACCCGAAGATGCTCTTAAGCGCGTCCCACGTTGCCATCGTCGGCGCGGAGCTGCCCATGTTGAGCGAGGTTCCGTCGCGCCGGGGCTCCTTCAGCAAGACCAGCACCACCAGCGCGAGCAAAAGACCCGGGATGCCGACCCAGACGAAAGCGCCACGCCAGCCAACGGTGTCGGCCAGCACCCCACCAATCAGCATGCCCAGCAAACCGCCGAGCGGAATACCCAGCGAATAGAACGCCAGCGCAGAGGCGCGACGGTTGGCCGGGACCTTGTCTGCAATCAGCGAATGAGCCGCCGGGGTGCAGCCCGCCTCCCCAACCCCAACCCCGATCCGGGCCAGGAGCAGCTGCGCATAAGTGGTCGCCATGCCGCTGACCGCCGTCATGGCTGACCATAGTGCCAGCGCCCCGGCAATCATGCGGCCCCGATGCGTGCCAGGCCGATCGGCATAGCGCGCGATCGGCAATCCCAGCACAGTATAGAACAGCGCGAAAGCGATGCCCGTCAACAACCCGATCTGGGTATCGGAAAGGTTCAAATCCCTCGCGATCGGCTCGGCCAGGATATTGACGATCTGCCTGTCAATGAAGTTGAAGATGTAAACGACCAGCAGCAACCACATGGTCAGCCGCACAGAGTCCCCGGCACGAACCGAAGAACGGGCCGAACCCGCCATCGCATCGCTCATTAATCATCCTCTCGCCGGGCGGTCGTTGCCGCCTTGATTCCCATCCTCGGTCAAGGTGACGGGCAGGCGCGACCGGGTCAACCCGGCTCAGGGATAAAGCAGGTATGCCTGCGAAGTTTCGGCCCAGGCGGCCTCATCATGGCCGGCAACGGCCTCAAGATCGCCCGCCTGTGCTGCCGGATCGTCAACCCATTCCCGCAGCGCAGGCCCGCCATTGATCACATCGATCGCAAGGCGATTGAACTCATATTCATAGGGGAAGTCCCGCCACAGCGCATATTCGGGATAGAGCTGGCGGATCGCCTTGAAGGCCAGCGCCTGCAATCGCCACGGGCGGAACGCATGGTGCTCGTAAAAGCCACCCTCGGCGTGGATCATCAGCCCATTGCACAGCGTCTTGGCATGCTTGTGAAACGTCGGTTCAAACCAGCATTCGCGCAAGGCGCAGCCCGCCAGCCAATGCGGGGCCAGTCGCTGCATTTCGGCATGGACCGCCTTGGCATCGACATCGGGTGCGCCAAACAGCACTTCCAACGGACGGGTGGTGCCGCGCCCTTCAGACAGGCTTGCCCCTTCCAGCATCACCGTGCCGGCATAGGCGCGCGCCATGTTGAGGCTTGCCGCGTTTGGACTGGGGTTGATCCAGATCCGGCTTTCCGGCCAGCCCCACCCCGGCCCACTCTCAGGCGTCCAGCCTTCCATCGTGACCACGCGGTAGGGAACGTCGAGCCGGTTCTCCGCGATGAACCACTGGCCCATCTCACCCAGCGTCAACCCGTGGCGCATTGGCATTGGCCCTGCACCAACAAAGCTTTCCTGCCCCGGCACCAGCAGCGTCCCCTCAACCGGACGTCCGGCTGGATTGGGGCGATCAAGCACCCACACTTCCTTGCCGGTGCCCGATGCAGCCTCCAGCAGGTAAAGCAACGTGGTGACAAAGGTGTAGATCCGGCAGCCCAGGTCCTGCAGGTCGAACAGGAAGACATCGGCCGTGGACATCATCTGCCCGGTCGGGCGCCGGACTTCACCATAAAGGCTAAAGATCGGGATGTTGTATTGCGGATCGAGTTCATCCGCCGTCTCGACCATGTTGTCCTGCTTATCGCCCTTAAGCCCGTGCTGCGGGCCAAAAGCCGCAGTCACGTTGATCCCGGCGGCGATTAGCGCATCAAGCGAATGGGTCAGGTCCGCGGTCACGCTGGCCGGGTGCGCCACCAGTGCCACGCGCTTGCCCACCAGCGGCGCGCGCAGCGCAGGATCGGCCAGCAGGCGATCGATGCCGAACATCACGCTCATGCCGCCAGCTCCAGCGCGCGGCATTCACTGGCGTGAAATTCGGGCGCGCCGGGTCGGAAGGCCAATGCCCAATAGCGGTTGATGCCGTCTTCATCCTCGATGATCGCGTTCAGGGCCACGGTCGCAGGAAGCGGCAAAGCGGAGCGAATGTCCGCAACCAGCATCAGCTCGCTCGCATTCGCCGTTACCGCAATCTCCACCGCGGCGGGCGCATCGCGCATGCCTTCCCGGAAGGCGTCAAAGTCATAGCAGGCCCAGCGCGTGGACGGGGAAAGGTTGAACTCACGATAGCTGGTGCCGTCGTGGCTCCAGAAAATCTCGAAGCAGGTCGTTTTCCATAGATTATCAAACCGGCCGGGTGCGGCGACGGCCGGAACGGCGATCTTTGCCACAGCGCCCTGCGCCACAAAGGTTGCGCGGCAACCGTCGGCGGTGGGGACAATATCGGCCGTGATCGAATGGATCGATCCCGGCGCGCAATCGGGGTGGAGAACCAGCGTCTGCATCGCTGCCTAATGCCCGGAGCCACCCTTGGCATCAAGCCGCTCTTCATGCAGCACTTGGGCTTGTCCGCAACCGCTGCTATGGGCCCGGCGCGATGACATACCAATCCAGCCTCCTGCGCCTGCTCGAAGAGCGTGGCTACATCCACCAGCTGACCGATGCCGAGGGCCTTGATGCCCTTGCCAGCAAGCAGATCGTGCCCGGCTATATCGGCTTCGATGCGACCGCGCCTTCGCTCCACGTCGGCAGCCTGGTGCAGATCATGCTGCTCCGCCGGCTTCAGCAGGCCGGGCATAAACCCATCGTGCTGATGGGCGGCGGAACGACCAAGGTGGGCGACCCATCGGGCAAGGATGAAAGCCGCAAGCTGCTGACCACCGAAACGATCGCAGCCAACATCGCTTCGATCCGCCGCGTCTTTGAACGGTTCCTGACCTTCGGTGATGGCCCAAGCGATGCGATCATGGTCAATAACGATGATTGGCTGGGGCAACTCGGTTACGTTGACCTGCTCCGCGAAGTTGGCCCGCACTTCACGATCAACCGGATGATGACCTTTGATTCGGTCAAGCTCCGGCTTGAGCGTGAACAGCCGCTGACCTTCCTCGAATTCAATTACATGATCCTTCAGGCCTACGATTTCCGCGAACTGGCCTTGCACCAGGGCTGCCGCCTGCAAATGGGTGGCAGCGATCAGTGGGGCAATATCGTCAACGGGATCGAGCTGTCGCGGCGGATGAACGGGATCGAGGTGTTCGGTGTCACGACCCCGCTCCTGACCACGGCCGACGGGGCCAAGATGGGCAAGACCGCCGCGGGCGCCGTCTGGCTTAACGAAGATGCCCTTCCCGGCTACGATTTCTGGCAATACTGGCGCAACACCGATGATCGCGATGTGGGCAAATTCCTGCGCCTGTTCACCGACCTGCCGCTGGAAGAGATCGCGCGGCTTGAAGCCCTGCCAGGGGCCGAAATCAACCAGGCCAAGATCGTTCTGGCCAATGAAGTAACCCGCCTGTGCCGCGGCGACGAAGCCGCCAAGGCTGCCGAAGCAACGGCCGCGGCAACCTTTGCTGGCGGCGGTGTCGGGGAAGACCTGCCCGAACTTTCGTTGCCGGCGGAAGGTCTGGGGCTGATCGATGCCATCGTCGGGATCGGCTTTGCCGCCAGCCGTGGCGAAGCCAAGCGGCTGATCGCCGGTGGCGGCGCCCGGGTTGATGGGGAAAGCATTACCGACGAATCGCACCACATTTCGGGTGGGTCCGAGGTCCGCATTTCAGCGGGAAAGAAGAAGCACGGCGTGCTTCGCCCGGCCTGACATGCTCAAGAGGAAATAAGCGCCTCAAGTTTACGCTTTCTTTGTCCATTTTCGCCAGAATGCGGGCCTACCAACCTTCATGGAGGCGGACTGGGCATGGGATCGGGAGCGCAATTGACAGTAACCGATCTGCGCCAGGCAACCCGGCACCCTGTGGAATACAGGGTGACGGGCGAACACCGTCGGCTTGGAGACGTCGATCTCAAGATCATCAATATCTCAGCCCACGGGTTCATGACCGAAGGCGATTGCACCCTGCAACGCGGTGAACGGATTGTTATCCGCCTGCCGCAATTGGGGCAGATTGAAGCGCACATGATCTGGATGACCAACGGTCGAGCCGGCTTCCAGTTTGAGCGCATCATCCGGCTTGAAGACTTTATGAAGCTGGTTGACGCGCTCCAGCCCAATCCACGGCTTCGCCCCCTACGTCGGTGACAAGCTGTTGCCAGCAATCGACGAAGCACACGTTTCTAGCTTGATATAGTATAACATAGCGTGTAAATCGCGCACCATGTTGAAACATACCCTGAGCCTTGCCGCACTGGCCATCACCCTTGCTCCCCACACCGCATTCGCTGGCGAGGAACACGGGGCCGGACCCCACGACGATGCCCATTCCGATGACCAGGGGATCGTGGTGGTTGGTCACCCACCGGTCGATTTCAATCTGCTCAACAGCACCAGCACCATCGAGGGCGACACGCTTGATGTCAGCCTGCGCGGACAATTGGGCGAGACGCTTGCCAGCCTCCCCGGCGTTTCGGCCACCTCGTTTACACCCGGCGCCTCGCGACCCGTGCTCCGCGGCTTTGATGGTGACCGAATCCGCGTCCTGACCGACGGGATTGGCGCGATTGACGCCTCCAGCGTATCGGCTGACCATGCAGTGGTCTTCGATGCCCTGACGGTCGATCATATCGACGTGCTCCACGGCCCCGCAGTGCTGTTGTTCGGTGGCCAGGCAATCGGCGGAGCCGTCAATGCACTCGATAAGCGCATACCACGCGCGGTTCCCGATGGCGTCAGCCTTGATGTGCTGGGATCCTATGGCTCGGCAGCGAATGAGCGCGCGATGTCCAGTGCCGCGCAGTTCCGGCTTGGCGATCGCTGGGCCGCCAGTGTCGACGCGGCCTGGCGCAAGAGCGACGATCTTGAAGTACCCGGCTTTGTCAATTCGCCCAGTCTGCGGTCGGATCTGTTGACTGAGGCAGCCGAATACCGCGCCCAGGGTGATGCTGCCGAAGCCGACGAATTTTCCGAACTTGCCAACCTGACCGGCAAGGTGCCCAACACGGCCACCCGCAGCACCACCTTTGGCGCGGGCCTGGCCTTTATCGATGCCGGTGGGAACCTGGGCATATCGGTGCAGCGTCAGGACATGCGCTATGGCCTACCGTCACGCCCGGGTGCGGGCCATCACGATGGCGGCGACCATGGCGGAGCCCCGGTCTCGATCGACCTTGGCCAGACCCGCGTCGACCTGCGCGGCGCCGTTGAGCTTGGCGACGGGCTGTTCGACTCGATCCAGGTGCGGGGCGCCTTTGGCGACTATCAGCATATTGAATTCGAGGGCGACGAGGTTGGCACGACCTTCGCTGGGCGCGGCGTTGAGGCCCGCGCCGACCTTGTCCAGAACAGCAACGGCGGCTGGCGTGGACGCAGCGGAGTGCAATACTTCACTCGCAACCTTTCGATCGTCGGCGCCGAAGCTTTCGCTCCGTCGAATGACGTCACCCGATTTGGCGTGTTCACGCTGCAATCGATCCGCCTTGGCCAGATCGAGCTTGAAGGCGCAGGTCGCTATGAGCGCGCCACTGTTCGCGCAAACGCGGTAGGCTTCCAGCGCGCCTATGACCTGTGGAGCGGTTCGACCGGGGCGACCTGGCGCTTCGCCCCCGGCTGGAAGCTGGGTGCCAGCTACATTCGCGGCGCGCGCGCTCCTGCGCCCGAAGAGCTGCTATCCGATGGGCTGCACATCGCAACGCAGTCATACGAGCGCGGCAATTCGACCTTCCGCCCGGAGACCAGCAATGGCGGCGAGATCTTCGTGCGATACGATGGCGGTAAGACCAGCCTCTCCGTTACAGGCTACCTGACCGATTTCGACAGCTTCATCGCCGCCTTGCCCAACGGCACTGAGAACGATGGTTTCCCAGTGTTCGAATATCGTCAGGGCGGTGCTCGTTTCCAGGGGTTCGAGGCATCGGCCAGCGCCAAGCTCCTCGACTGGACCAACGGTGGCCTGACGATCGATGCCCAAGCGGATTACACCCATGCCGAACTTAAGGGTGTAGGCCCGGTGCCGCGCATTCCGCCATTGCGGCTACGCGGTGGGGCCGGGCTTGAGTTTGGCCCATTGCACCTGCGTGGAGAGGTGGAATGGAACGACAAGCAAGACCGGGTTGGCAGTTTCGAAACCCCGGTTGCCAGCTTTACGCTCGTCAATCTCTCTGCCGTCTGGCACGCCATGGGGGATGAGGGTCCGTTGACCCTCAGCCTGTCGGGCAACAACCTGTTCAACGTGTCCGCCCGACGCGCCGCCTCGTTCACCCGCGATTTCGTGCCGCTCGCCGGCCGCGACATCCGGTTGAGCGCGAAGCTTTCCTTCTGAGGAAAGAAGCACGTCCCCGCTTGGCAAGCGTCTTTGGCGCTGCCATGCCGCGGGCGTGAGTATTCCGACCCATCCGCTGCAGATCCGCGACTATCGCCTGGTCTGGCTTGCGCGGTTCGCATCGGTTGCTGCCACGACTGCGATGGTCGTGGTCGTGGCAGCGCAAACCTATCAGATTGCGCGAACCGACTATGGTTACGATACCAAACAGGCGGCCTTCCTGATCGGCACGCTGGGGCTGGCCCAGTTCATTCCATTCCTGCTGCTGACTCCCATTGCCGGACTGGTGGCCGATCGCATGGATCGACGCTTCGTCGGTGCAGCATCGATGCTGCTCGATCTGATTGTGGCAATCGGCCTGATTGCGGCCAACACGCTTGGCCTGGTCAGCCTGCCGCTGCTGTTTGTCATGGCCGCACTGCACGGGGCCGCGCGCGTATTCATCGGGCCGGCCATCAGTTCTATCGTGCCCAATGTCGTACCCGCAGAGCTCTTGCCAAAGGCTGTCGCGACCGGCTCAATCGCCTGGCAGAGTGCCTCGGTACTCGGCCCGGCGCTGGGGGGCTTCCTCCTCGCGCGCGGTGATGCCCAGCCCTATGTCTGGTCGGCCGTACTCCTGACGATCGCCATTACCGGCCTGCTGTTGATCAAGCCCCTGCCGATTAAACCCAAAAGCGCCGAGCCACCGCTGCGCCAAATGGCCGAAGGCGCCCGCTTTGTCTGGCGTGAGCGGTTCCTGCTGGGTTGCGTCTCGCTCGATCTGTTCGCCGTGCTGCTGGGCGGGGCCACCGCCATGCTGCCAGCCTTTGCCTATGACGTGCTCCATGTCGGCGATGAAGGCCTTGGCCTGCTGCGCGCGGCGCCGGCGCTGGGCGCCGCCTTGGTGGCGCTGTTCCTGGCGTTCTTCCCGCTCTCGCGCAATGTCGGCCCGAAGATGCTGTGGGCCGTGGCCATATTTGGGCTGGCAACGTTGGCCTTTGGTCTGTCCAAGAGCTTCCCCTTCTCGCTCGCCATGCTGGCGCTGCTCGGCGGGGCTGATCAGGTTTCGGTTTTCGTGCGCGGCACGCTGGTCCAGCTCAACACGCCGGATGACATGCGCGGCCGGGTCTCCTCGATCTCGGGCCTTGCGATCTCAGCGTCCAACGAACTGGGCGAAATGCAGTCCGGCCTGGCTGCCGGGCTGTTTGGCGCGGTCTGGGCCGTTACCCTGGGCGGCGTTGGCGCAATTGTGGTCACAGTGGCCTGGGCCATGCTATTCCCCGAACTGCGCCGCGCAAAGACCTTTGCCCCGCAGTACCGTCATGTTCCCCAAAAGAAGGATCCGCACCATGAAGGCTGATTCCGTCCTCGCCACGATCGGCAACACCCCGCACATCCGCTTGGCGCGCATGTTCCCCAACCATGAAGTTTGGGTAAAGTCTGAGCGCACCAATCCTGGTGGCTCGATCAAGGACCGCATTGGCCTGGCCATGATCGAAGCTGCCGAGGCTGATGGCAGCCTGAAGCCGGGTGGCACGATCATTGAGCCGACCAGTGGCAATACCGGGATTGGCCTCGCCATGGCCGCCGCGGTCAAGGGCTACAAGCTCGTCCTGGTCATGCCGGAATCGATGTCAGTCGAACGCCGCCGTCTGATGCTGGCATATGGCGCCACCTTTGACCTGACCCCGCGCGAAAAGGGCATGAAGGGCGCAATCGAACGGGCGCACGAACTGGTAGCCACCACCGCCGGGGCGTGGATGCCGCAGCAATTCGAAAACGCCGCCAATATCGCGGTTCACGTTCGCACCACGGCGCAGGAAATCCTGGCTGATTTTGCCGACACCCCCATCGATGCGCTGATCACCGGGGTCGGCACCGGCGGCCACCTGACCGGCTGTGCCGAAGCGCTCAAGGCCAAGTGGCCCGCGATGAAGGCCTGGGCGGTGGAGCCTACTCTGTCACCGGTCATTTCGGGTGGGCAGCCCTCGCCCCACCCGATCCAGGGCATTGGCGCGGGCTTTATCCCGGCGAACCTGCACACCCAGGCCATCGACGGCGCGATCCAGGTCGATCCCGCCGACGCCAAGGAAATGGCCCGCCGCTGCGCCCGCGAGGAAGGGATGCTGGTGGGTATCAGCTCGGGCGCAACTCTCGCCGCAATTGCCCAGAAGCTGCCAGAACTGCCCGCCGGGTCGCGCGTGCTAGGCTTCAACTATGATACCGGTGAGCGCTACCTTTCGGTCCCGGACTTCCTGCCCGAGTAGCCGGCCTAGAGGTCACGCGGTAGCAAAAGCCTCGACCGGCAGGGCCATGACCGCCTCGCTGCCCGCCTCGATCTTGCGGCGCAGCGCGGCGGCATCGGGGCAGAACCGCTCACCATAATAGCGTGCGGTGGTCAGCTTGGCTTCGTAGAACGCCTTGTCCCCCGCACCGCCGGCCAGAGCCGAAAGCGCTGCTTCACCCATCCGCAGCCATTGCGCGCCCAAGGCGACGATGCCCATGATGTGCATGTAATGGTGCGCACCGGCACCGACCTGGTTGGGGTTGGCCATGCCATTGGCCATGAACCACATGGTCGCGGCCTTCAGCTCGCCATTGGCAGCCTCAACCGCAGCCGCAAGGCTGGCCAGCTCCGGCTTGCCCTTGGCCGCTGCACAATCGGCATCGACCAGCGCAAAGAAAGCCTGGACCGCGCGCCCGCCGTTCTGAGCCAGCTTGCGGCCAACCAGATCCATCGCCTGAACGCCGTTGGCACCTTCATAGATCATGGCAATGCGGGCATCGCGCACGAACTGGCTCATGCCCCATTCCTCGATGTAGCCGTGGCCGCCGAAGACCTGCTGCATGTTGGTGGCCACGTCATAGCCTTTGTCGGTGCCATAGCCCTTGATCACCGGGGTCAGCAGGCTGATCAGATCATCCGCCGTCTGGCGCTCTTCCTCGCTCGCAGCCTTGTGGCTTAGGTCAACCTGAAGCGCACCCCACAGGCAGAGCGAGCGCATGCCTTCAGTGAATGCCTTAGCATCCATCAGCATCCGCCGCACATCGGGATGGACAAACAGTGTGTCGGCCTTCTCGGCCGGTTCAGCAGCACCCGTCAGCGCACGGCCCTGGCGGCGATCGCCGGCGTACTTCACCGCGTTCTGGTAAGCCACTTCAGCCTGGGCCAGGCCCTGGATCCCCACGCCAAGCCGGGCCGCATTCATCATGATGAACATGGCAGCCAGACCCTTGTTCTCCTCACCCACCAGGTAACCGGTCGCGCCGTCGTAGTTCATCACACAGGTGGCATTGCCGTGAATGCCCATCTTGTGCTCGATCGAACCACACGAAACCGCGTTGCGCGCACCCAGGGTTCCATCATCATCGACCAGCACCTTGGGCACGATGAACAGCGAAATGCCCTTGGTCGAATCCGGGGCATCGGGCAGCTTGGCCAGGACCAGGTGAATGATGTTCTCTGCCAGATCGTGCTCGCCCGAAGAGATGAAGATCTTGGTGCCGGTGATCGCATAGCTGCCATCGGCCTGCGGCACAGCGCGGGTGCGGATCAGGCCCAGGTCGGTGCCGCACTGCGGCTCGGTCAGGTTCATCGTGCCAAGCCACTCGCAGGTGACCATCTTTGGCACGTACTTGGCCTTCTGCTCAGGCGAGCCCTTGGCGAGAATGGCTGAGATCGCCCCGGCAGTCAGGCCCGGATACATCGAGAAAGCCTGATTGGCGGAAGACATGAACTCTTCCATCATCATGCCCAGCACGTGCGGCAGCCCCTGCCCACCAAACTCTTCCGGCACCGACAGGGTTGACCAACCGGCCTCGCGGAACTGGGCAAAGGCTGGCTTGTAAACCGCAGGCACCGTGACCGACCCGTCAGCATGGCGTGTGCAGCCTTCCTGGTCACCGGCCAGGTTGATCGGGGCGAGAACTTCGCCGCAGAACTTGCCGGCTTCCTCAACCACGGCCTCAACCATGTCCGTTGTCGCACCGCCAAAGCCGGGCAGCGCTGCAAAGTTCTGGATACGCAGAACCTCGTTGATCAGGAAACGGGCGTCGCGCGTGGGAGCCTTGTAAACCGGCATGAGATCCTCGTTTGGATTGGTCGATCAGCCGCGAGGGGCGCGATCGATGTTTTCGACAAGCGTGATGAAGTCAGTCAGTTCCTTGATCGCCGCATCAATGTCCGCACGTTGCTGCTGCATGCGATCAACTTGCTGCTTGCAGCGGGCCACCGTTACGCGGCGCTGCTCGACCCGGCCATCGCCAAGGTCGTAAAGGTCGATCATTTCCTTGATCTCGGTCAGGCTGAAGCCGACATTCTTGGCGCGCATGATCCAGGCCAGGCGGGCCCGATCGCGCTTTGAATAGATCCGGCTCAACCCCTGCCGCGCTGGAGCAATCAGCCCTTCATCCTCGTAGAACCGAAGTGCGCGGGCGGTAAGCCCGAATTCCGCCGTCAGATCCGAGATGGTAAAACTTTCCCGAGCAAGCGCGTCGGGGCGCTCAAGGTGCGCACCATCGTGGGCGGGAGGTAAGGAAAGCGGCGAGTCCATCGCGGCCTCCTCTAGGTTCCCTTTACGTAAGCGTCAATTGTCGATCCGGATCAGGCGATCCCCGTCCAGTTTACGATAAAAGCAACTGACGGCCCCAGTGTGGCACGCCGGCCCCGCCGGGCGAACCAGCATGACCAGCGCATCCTGATCGCAATCGACGCGGATCTCCTCAACCTTCAGCACATGGCCAGAGCTTTCACCCTTCATCCACAGCCGCCCGCGCGAGCGCGAGTGAAAATGGGCCAGGCCGGTCTCACGGGTTTTCGCCAAGGCCTCGGCATCCATATGCGCCAGCATCAGGATCTCGCGGCTTTCTGCATCGACTGCAACCGCAGTCATCAGGCCTGTTGCGTCAAAGCGAGGCTGGAACGTTGTGCCCTGCTCGCGGTCATCGGTCTCGGTCATGGTCGCTTCTTGTTGCACGATAACCACATGTGTCGACCAAAAAGTGCACGGCAATGGCTTGAAGCTTCCCTGCACGCGCAACTTCGGGGAAACAGGCGCTGCGGATAAGCAAGCGGCCAAGGTTCAGGGACCGGGCCGGCTCCCCACGATGGAGCCACCGCATGAGGGATTGGCGAGGCAGTCAAAGGGGGACTGCCTTATCGTGCAAGCGGCGCCAGACAGTTTCGTCACGAGGACGCCCGGGGCCATGCTCCGGGCGTTTTCTTTTCAGACCACGTCCAGCGCCTCGTCGAGCACACGGGCAAAGCAACCAACCACAACCCTGCCTGCACCGGCCCGTTTGAGCGCCTTGACGCAGGCATCGCTGGTTGAACCACTGGTAAGCACGTCATCCACCAGAAGGACCGACTTGCCATGTAAAGACCCAGCCTGCCTGGGATTGACCGTTATGGCGCCGCTCAGCGCCCGCATCCGGGCCGCGCGCCCCATGCCGCCCAGCATCGGTGTCGGCTTGCTTCGCGCCAGTCCATCGACAAGCAGCGTAGCCCCCGTTGCCTTAGCCAACTCGCGCCCCAGCAAGGCCGACTGGTTGAATCCACGCCGCCAGAGCCGCCAGCGGTGGAGCGGGACCGGAACAATCACCCAATCCGCCTTCACCATGCTAAGCCTCTGCGCAATCAGCCGGGCGAGCAGCGGTGCAAGCGCGATCTTGCGCCCGTGCTTGAACCCCAGCACCAGGCGTCGCGAACCTTCGGTATAAAGGGTTGCCGCAGCAATCCCATCGTGCAGCGGCGGGTTCGCCAGGCATGGCGCGCAAACCGCCCCGTCGGGTGTGCCCTCGGCAAATGGGCGCTGGCAAAGGGCGCAACACGGGTCCCCCGGGATGGCCAGGTCCGACCAACAATCACTGCAAAGACCGCCCTGCCCCGCCAAGGCCGCTCCGCACAGCGGACAGCGCGGCGGGAACACCAGATCGACAAGCGGGGCAAGAGCGGCTGGAACCTGCATCAGCGGCAGACTATCGCTTGCACCTGCGCCGCGCGCAAGGCAGTGGCGGGACCGTGACTGGCCAGACCCCTCCCCAGATCTTCGCACCGCAGCGGCGATTGGCCGTCCGGCGGCGCGCCCTGGCACTTCAAGCCAGGCCAGGTGCGGCCGATTACCTCATGGCCGATATGGCCGAGGACTTGATCGAACGGCTTGGTTTCCTGCGCCACGCACCCAAGCGCGCCCTGTTGATCGGCATGGTTCCAGATGGTCTGGTGGCACAGCTTCGCGCCCAGGGGGCAAATGTTACTCTGGCTGAACCGGCCAGCGGATTTGCCGAAGAGGAACCGTTCCCGGAAAGCGGGTTCGACCTGATCGCCAGCCTCGGCACGCTCGATACCGTGAACGACCTACCCGGCGCTTTGATCCATATCCGCAATGCCCTGGCCCCGGGAGGGCTGGCCATTGCCAGCTTTGTCGGCGCCGGCAGCCTGCCGGCGCTGCGCGCCGCCATGTTGGAGGCAGATGGTGATCGCCCAGCTCCGCGGATGCACCCGGCGGTTGACGTCCGCGCTGGCGGACAATTGCTCCAACGCGCCGGCTGGGCCGATCCGGTAATCGACAGCCGTCCGCTCGACGTGCGTTTTCGCCACCTCTCGAGCCTGATCGATGATCTTCGCAGCCAGGCCCTGACCAATGTGCTGAACCACCCCGGACCGCCACTTGGTAAGCGGCAGTTTTCAACTGTAGAAGAGCAGTTTGACCGCGGTATCGTAGAACGATTCGAGATCGTGACGCTGAGCGGGTGGCGCCCTTCGGCAAGCTCAGGATGAACGGTTAAGCGCTGCCTGGGCCGCTGCCAACCGCGCGATCGGCACCCGGTATGGCGAAGCGCTGACGTAATCGAGCCCCACAGCCTCGCAAAAGACGATCGAAGCCGGATCACCGCCGTGCTCTCCGCAGATCCCCAACTTCAGGTCAACCCGGGTCTGGCGCCCGCGCTCCGCAGCAAGTTCGACCAGTTGGCCAACACCCTCGACATCAAGGCTGACGAAGGGATCGCGAGGATAGATCCCCTGCTCGACGTACGGCGTCAGAAAGCGCGCCGCATCATCCCTCGAAACGCCAAGAGTTGTTTGCGTCAGGTCATTGGTTCCAAATGAAAAGAACCTTGCCTCCTCCGCAATTTCCCCCGCCATCAAGGCAGCACGCGGTAGTTCGATCATGGTTCCGACCAGATAATCCACCCGGCGCCCCTGCTCGGCAAACACGGCCTCGGCCGTGCGCTCGACCAACGCCTTCAGGATCGCCAGCTCCTTGCGGGTGGCAACCAACGGGATCATTACTTCAGGCACCGGCGCCTCGCCGCTTTCCGCAGCGACTGCACAGGCCGCCTCGAAGATCGCCCGCGCCTGCATTTCGTAGATCTCGGGGAACGTAATCCCCAAGCGGCAGCCGCGGTGCCCCAGCATCGGGTTGAACTCGTGCAGCTCGCCGGCCCGGCGCTTGAGCGTTTCAACACCGATGCCAATTGCTTCGGACAGGTCGACAAAATCCGCCTCGCTGTGCGGCAGGAATTCATGCAGCGGCGGATCGAGCAGCCGGATGGTGACCGGAAGCCCGGCCATGACAGCAAAAATTGCCTGAAAATCGGCACGCTGCTCGGGCAACAGCTTGGTCAGCGCGGCACGGCGGCCGACTTCATCCTCGGCCAGGATCATCTGGCGCACGGCAGAGATGCGACTCGCTTCAAAGAACATGTGCTCGGTGCGGCACAGGCCGATGCCCTCAGCCCCAAACTGGCGCGCCATACGGCAGTCATCGGGTGTCTCCGCATTGGTGCGAACCCGCATCCGCCGGTGCTGGTCGGCCCAGGCCATCAGCGTCCCGAAATCGCCAACCAGTTCGGGCTCGATCGTCGCCACCTTGCCGGCCATGACCTCGCCGGTGGTGCCATCAAGCGTGATGACATCACCCTCTTTCAATTCGCGCGCACCGACCTTGATCGTGCGGCTGGCCAGATTGATCGAGACGGCCGATGCACCGGACACACAGGGCCGCCCCATCCCGCGGGCAACCACTGCCGCGTGCGACGTCATGCCGCCGCGCGCGGTCAGAATACCCTTGGCGGCGTGCATGCCGTGAATATCCTCAGGGCTGGTTTCAACCCGGACCAGAATCACCGCTTCACCCATGCCAGCGCGCTTTTCCGCGGCATCGGCATCGAGAACGATCGCACCCGAGGCGGCGCCTGGGCTGGCCGGAAGCCCCCGGGCCAGCACATCGCGTGGAGCCGACGGATCGAGCGTGGGGTGCAGCAGCTGGTCAAGCGCCATTGGATCGACGCGTCCGATCGCTGTCGCTTCATCGATCAGCCCTTCGCTGACCATATCTACCGCCATTTTGAGCGCAGCCTTGGCGGTGCGCTTGCCCGAGCGGGTCTGAAGCATCCAAAGCTTTCCGCGTTCGACGGTAAACTCGATATCCTGCATGTCGCGGTAGTGCTTCTCAAGCAGTTCGAACACGCCAGCTAGCTCGGCATAGGCACTAGGCATGGCCTCTTCCATGCTCAGCGGCTTGGCTCCGGCCCGTTCCCGCGCAGCCTTGGTCAAATACTGCGGGGTGCGAATACCTGCGACAACGTCCTCACCCTGGGCATTGACCAGCCATTCGCCGTAATAGGCCTTCTCGCCCGTTGCCGGGTCGCGGGTGAAGGCGACGCCGGTGGCGCTGGTATCGCCCATGTTGCCGAAGACCATCGCCTGAACGTTGACTGCGGTACCCCAGTCCCCCGGAATGTCGTTGAGACGGCGATAGACCTTGGCCCGATCGGAATCCCAGCTATCGAACACCGCGCGGATCGCGCCCCACAGCTGCTCATGCGGATCCTGCGGGAAGGAGCAACCCAGCTCACTTTGCACGATAGCCTTGTACTCGCTTACCAAAACCTGCCAGTGCGAAGCCTCCATATCAACATCGGCATGGAAGCCGTTGTCTTCCTTGGCAATTTCAAGGGCATCTTCGAAGAAGTGGTGATCGATCCCAAGCACCACATCTGAATACATCTGAATAAAGCGCCGGTAGGAATCCCAGGCAAAACGGGGATCACCCGATGATGCCGAAAGCCCCTCTACCGTCGCATCATTGAGGCCCAGGTTAAGCACCGTGTCCATCATTCCGGGCATAGAGACCCGCGCGCCCGAGCGGACTGAAACCAGCAACGGATCGGCCGGATCGCCAAACCGTTTGCCTGCCGCCGCTTCGATATGCCCAAGCGCAGTTTGCACGTCGGCCTTCAGGCTGGCTGAAAAGTCACCGCCTTCTGCCAGGTAGCGAACGCATTCCTCGGTCGTGATGGTGAACCCTGGCGGCACCGGCAGGCCAATTCCAGCCATCTCGGCCAGGTTGGCGCCTTTTCCGCCGACTACAGTCTTGTCCTTCGCCCGGGGATCACTGTGGCAAACGCCGCCGCCGAACGCGAATACGTATGTAGTCATGGAAAACCGCCATTGCTGAAACCGGCGATTCGCTTGCCGGTGTGCGGTGTCCCTAGCCCTCGATCTTTCCGAAGTCAGCCACTTTGTGCACTGCAGCACGGAAAGCCGCAAGCAAGCCTAACCGCGCTGCGCGCTTGGCCGGATCGGCATCGTTGACCGTCACAGAATCGAAGAAGGCGTCGATTGGCGCACGCAGCGTGGCCAGCGCAGCCATCGCGCCGGCAAAATCCTCGACCGCGATTGCAGCATCAGCCTGCGGCCCCGCCGCATGCAACGCCGCCGACAGGGCCGCTTCAGCCGGTTCAGGGGCCGAATTGGTCACGCCGGCTTCGAACTCCTCCTTCTTCAGGATATTGGCGGCGCGCTTGTAGCCGGCGAGGAGGTTGGCGCCATCCTCGGTCCCGACGAAGGCTTGAAGCGCATGGACGCGGGCCAGCAGGCGGACAAGATCATCCTCGCCGCCGAGGGCGAAAACCGCATCGATCAGGTCGTGGCGCACGCCGGCTTCACGCTGCTGGACCTTGAGGCGATCAGCGAAGAAAGCCAAAACATCACCCTCAGCCACGCCAAAGCGCAACGCATTGACAGTCACGATCTGAATAATGCCCAGCGCAGCACGGCGCAGCGCGAAGGGATCCTTTGAGCCAGTCGGCTTCTCATCAATCCCGAAGAAGCTGCGGATGGTGTCCAGCTTGTCCGCCAGCGCCACAGCCACAGTTACCGGCGCAGTCGGCACGTCATCGCCCTGCCCGACCGGCTTGTAGTGATCGCGGATCGCGTCAGAAACGGCATCACCCAATCCTTCGGCACGGGCATAGTAACCACCCATCAGGCCCTGAAGCTCGGGGAATTCGCCAACCATTTCGGTGACGAGATCGGCCTTGCACAGGCGCGCTGCCAGTTCGGCCTCATCGGCGCTGGCGCCCTTGATTACGCCCTCATCCACCAGCCAACGCGCCAGCTTGGCGACCCGCTCAACCTTGTCGGCGACGGTGCCCAGCTTTTCGTGGAAGGTGATCCGCTCAAGCTTTTTCGCCTGATCCGACAGCGCGGTCTTGCGATCCTGCTGCCAGAAGAACCGCGCGTCTGACAGGCGCGCGGCCAGCACCTTGCGATTACCGGCGACAATCGCCGCGCCGCCATCGGCAGCGGCAATGTTGGCGGTGCAGACGAAAGCATTGGCCAGCTTGCCGGCCGCATCCTCGCAAACGAAATACTTCTGGTTGGTCCGCGCGGTCAGCTGGATCACTTCGGGCGGCACTTCGAGGAACTGTTCGTCAAACCGGCCCAATAGCGGCACGGGCCATTCAGTCAGCCCGGCGTTCTCGATAACCAGGCCTTCGTCCTCAACCAGCTTGAGGCCCGCCGCAGCGGCAGCCTCGCTGGCCTTGGCGCGGATCGCATCCTGGCGCTCGACATGGTCGACGATGACATGGGCAGCGCGCAGCTTGACGGCGTAATCATCAACACCATCGATGCTGATTTCGCCGCTGGAATGGAAGCGGTGCCCCTTGGTCAGGCGTCCGGCCTTGATCCCGCCGACTTCGCAATCGACCACCTGCCCATCGAACAGCGCGACAATGGCCGAAAGCGGCCGCACCCAGCGCAGGCTTTCGGTGGAGATCGAGGGAGCGCCCCAGCGCTGTGACTTGGGCCAGGGGAAAGCGCGGACGATCGCCGGGATCGCTTCAGCCAGAACTTCAGCCGTGGCACGGCCGGGCTTTTCGGTGACCGCGAACAGCACGCCGTCGCGCTCGGTCAGCTGGTCTTCGGTCAGCCCGGTCTTGCGCAGGAAACCTTCGAGCGCCTGCGGCGGGGCACCGACGCGCGGCCCCTTCACTTCTTCCGAGACTGCTGCCGTCGCTTCTGGCAGACCACGCGCGATCAGCGCCAGGCGACGCGGGGTTGACCAGACGGCGACTTCGCCTGCGGTAACGCCGGCAGCTTCCATTTCCTTACGGAACAGCTTTTCCAGATCGGCGCGCGCACCGGCCTGCATCCGCGCCGGGATTTCCTCGGAGCGGAGCTCAAGCAGGAATTCGCTCATACCGTCCACCCCGGATACTTGGCTTCCCATTCGGCCTTGTTCTTTTCGATCCACGCCTGGCACGATCCCTTGGCAAGATCGCGGACCCGGCCAATGTAGCTGGCGCGTTCCTGGACCGAGATCACGCCGCGTGCCTGCAGCAGGTTGAACAGGTGGCTGGCCTCGATCGCCTGATCATAGGCGGCCAGCGGCACTTGCGCCGCGATGCAGCGCTGGCACTCCGCCTCGGCGTGCTGGAAGCCCTTGAACAGCTGTTCGGTGTCCGCCACTTCGAAGTTGTACTTCGAATGCTCCTGCTCGTTCTTCAGGAACACGTCGCCATAGGAAACGCCTTCGGCATTGAAGGCCAGGTCATAAACGTTGTCGACGCCCTGGATGTACATGGCGAGCCGCTCAAGCCCGTAGGTCAACTCACCTGCAACCGGCTTGCAGTCAAACCCGCCAACCTGCTGGAAATAGGTAAACTGGGTTACTTCCATCCCGTCGCACCAGACTTCCCAGCCCAAACCCCAGGCGCCCAGCGTCGGACTTTCCCAGTCATCCTCAACAAAGCGGATATCGTGCGCCAGCGGATCAACGCCAATTTCGGCCAGCGATTGCAGGTAAAGCTCCTGCAGATTTTCCGGGTTCGGCTTCAGGATCACCTGGTACTGGTAATAGTGCTGCAGGCGGTTAGGGTTCTCACCATAGCGGCCGTCAGTCGGGCGGCGGCTTGGCTGCACATAGGCAGCTTTCCACGGCTCTGGCCCCAGTGCGCGGAGCGTGGTCGCAGGGTGGAAGGTGCCGGCGCCCATGCGCATGTCATAGGGCTGCAGGATCAGGCAGCCCTGCGCGCTCCAGAACGCATGGAGCCGCAGGATCATCTCCTGGAACGAGAGCGGGCGGGTATTGTCCGTCATGGTCGAGGCCTTTGGCGGATGGGCGGTTTCTGGTCAACCGGAGAGCGGCAAGGTTGCGTCAACTGCGATCATTCATCGACGGGCATGAAAGCTGCGCTATAGCTGTGCCATGTTTGCGCGCCTGATTGCCCCTGTCGTCCTGCTGCTAGGCACTGCCGCCAGCGCCCAGCAATCGCTGCCCACGCCGCAGCCGGTGGTGGCAGAGCCGGTGCCGGCTGATGCCCACCCGGCAATGTGGAAGGTCAGCGATGCCGATACCACGATTTACCTCTTCGGTACGATCCACTTGCTCCCGACAGGGCTCGACTGGTTCCGCGGCCCCGTCGCACAGGCTTTTCGCAGAGCGGATGAACTGGTGACGGAAATTCCCGCGGTTGATCCTGCCGATAGCCAGGCCGTGCTGCTGAAGCGCGGAATTTTGCCGGCCAACCAGAGCCTGCGCGATCAGATGTCACCAGCCGAGCGTGCCAGGTTTGAGCAGACCCTTGCTGGGTTTGGCCTGCCGCCCGCAGCCTTTGACCGCTTCAAGCCTTGGTATGCTGCTGTCGTACTCACCACCTTGCCGTTGAATCGCGGTGGCTATTCACTGGCTAATGGGGTGGAAACAGAACTTGCCGCCCGTAATCAGGCGTTGGGCCGCCCACGGATCGGGCTGGAAACGCTTGATTACCAACTGGCGCTGTTCGATGGCTTCCCGGCGAAAGTCCAGCGCCGCTATCTGTTCGAGGTTATCACTGCGCTCCCCCGTATCGACAAGGATGTTGGCGAGATGGTCGAAGCCTGGCGGACCGGCGACGCCGCCAAGCTGGCCACGCTGATGAATGCCGAGGAAGACGATCCCGCCATGGTTGAGGCATTGCTGGTCAGGCGCAACAAGGCTTGGGCGCAATGGATCAGGGCGCGCCTTGATCAGCCTGGCACCGCATTCATCGCGGTGGGCGCAGGGCATCTTGGTGGCGAGGGGTCGGTCCAGGATCAACTCAAGGCATTGGGGGTCGAGTCGGCTCGTGTTCAGTAGGTTGGCCGCAGCGCTGTTGGCGCTGCTGCTGGCGGCCTGCCAGCAAATTGAGAATGCCCGCCCCGCCTTGTGGCAGGTCGATGGCCCGAACGGCGAGCGCGCTTGGCTGCTCGGCACGATCCATGCCCTGCCGATGCCAATCAGCCTGGATAGCCCTGCCTTTGACCGCGCCATAACCCAAGCCAGCGGCCTTGTGGTTGAAGTCGCTGCGCTTGAAGATGACAAACGCACCGCGCTGATCTTTCATAAGTTGTCGGCGGTTGCCTCTGCCCAGCCGATTGCGGATCGGGCGAACCCGGCAGACCGCCCCCCCCTGGCAAAGCTGCTGGCTGACGCCAAGATTCCACCCGATCGCTTAAGCCAGATGGAAACCTGGGCTGCCGCCTTGGCGCTGGGCCAGGCGATCTCGACCCGCAGCGGCGATGACAGCGGCAATGGAGCCGATCGGCTCGTCCTGAAGGCAATGCGCGGCAAGCCGCTGACCGAGTTTGAAGGCGCCGAGCGTCAGCTGGCGATTTTTGACGCCCTGCCCGAAACTGAACAGCGCGACCTGCTTTCCGCGGTGATCCGCTCTGCACAGAATGCCCCTGCGGATGGCCTGCGCCTGCAACAGGCCTGGCTCAGCGGCGATATTGCCGCGCTTGAGTCGCTCGACCACCAGGGGCTGCTGGCCGATCCAGAACTGCGCGAAGCACTGCTGGTACGCCGCAATTCGGCGTGGATCGCGCAGCTCTTGCCGATGCTTCAGCGCGGCGAGCAGCCTCTCGTCGCGGTTGGCGCATTGCACTTGGTCGGGAAAGATGGGCTGGTTGCCCAGCTTCAGGCAAAGGGATTCAAGGTTTCCCGCCAGCAATAGCCTTGCATTTCCTGCCCATTGCCGCTAACGGCCCGCGCTTCCCGTCATGGTCATCCCTGGAGGCGTGACGGAGAAGAACTGTAATCCAGAGTTTTGAAAGGCAATGCAATGAGCGATACGCTGCACCTGCCGGCCGAGACGCGCGAACGGGCTGGCAAGGGAGCCTCCCGTGAACTGCGTCGTAATGGCCGCGTCCCCGCCGTCGTCTATGGTGGCAATGAAGAGCCCCTGGCGATCCACGTCGAAGAAAAGCTGCTGGTCAAGCAGCTTGGCACCGGCCACTTCTTCAATTCGATCGTTGAAGTCGAAGTCGGCGGCAAGACCGTGCGCACGCTCCCCAAGGACGTTGCCTTCCACCCCGTCACCGATCGTCCGATCCACGCGGATTTCCTGCGCGTTTCGAAGGACCACAAGGTTCACGTGAACGTGCCGGTGCACTTCGCCAACGAAGATGCGTCGCCGGGCCTGAAGCGCGGCGGCGTGCTCAACATCGTGCTGCACGATCTTGACGTCGTCTGCTCGCCCGACAACATCCCTGACGAAGTCGTGATCGACGTTACCGGCCTCGAAGTTGGCGCCTCGATCCACATTCACGACATCAAGCTGCCCGCCGGTGTCACCGCTGCCCACGCCGATCGCGACGACACCGTTGCCACGATCGTCGCGCCTTCGGGCCTGCGCAGCGAAGAAGGCGACAACAGCAAGACCGAAGCCGGCGAATAAGCCCTTCAGGTTGACCGGGGCGGCCCTGCTGCCCCATCAGAAGCCGGACCGCAGCGATGCGGTCCGGTTTTCTTTTGACCATACCAGTTTGGGAGAACACGCGTGCAGCTTTGGGTCGGCCTTGGCAATCCGGGTCCGCAATATGCCCTGCACCGGCACAATGTCGGCTTCATGGCGATCGATGCGATCGGCGAGGTGCATGACTTCGGACCCGAGACTAAGAAGTTCCAGGGCTGGCTGCGCGAAGGCCGGATCGGCGGGCAAAAGGTGCTGCTCTTGAAGCCGGCAACCTTCATGAACGAGAGCGGTCGCGCGGTCAGCGAGGCGCTGCGCTTTTACAAACTCGGTGTCGATGCGCTGACCGTGTTCCATGACGAGCTCGACCTTGCGCCGTTCAAAGTCAAGGTCCGCCAGGGCGGCGGCCTCGCCGGCCACAACGGTTTGCGGTCGATCGACCGGCACTTGGGCCCGGAATTCCGCCGCGTGCGGATTGGCATCGGCCATCCCGGCCACAAGGATCGGGTGACCGGCCATGTCCTTGGAAATTATGCCAAGGCAGAAATGGACGATCTGGCCGACATGCTGGGTGCGATCGCCGCCGAGGCCGATTGGTTGGCGAAGGGTGAGGATACCCGCTTCATGAGCGACCTGGCCCTGCGACTGCAGGACTGAGCCATCGACAAAGCGCGACGCGGGCCAGAATTACCAGTGCCCGCTAGCCAAACCGGCCCGCGGCCGCTAGTGCGCCCCGACCCCGAGTTTGGAGTGCGAGATGGGATTTCGTTGCGGTATCGTTGGCCTGCCTAATGTCGGCAAGTCCACCCTGTTCAATGCGCTGACCGAGACGCAGGCCGCGCAGGCTGCGAATTATCCGTTCTGCACGATCGAGCCAAACGTCGGCAATGTCGGCGTGCCCGATCCCCGCCTTGATAAGCTGGCCGCGATCGCCGGCAGCCAGAAGATCATCCCGACCCAGCTCGGCTTTGTTGATATCGCCGGGCTGGTGCGCGGCGCCAGCAAGGGTGAAGGCCTAGGCAACCAGTTCCTGGGCAATATCCGTGAAGTGGATGCCATCGTCCACGTACTGCGCTGCTTTGAAAACGATGACATCCAGCATGTCGACAACCGCGTCGACCCGGTGTCCGATGCCGATACGGTTGAAACCGAACTGATGCTGGCGGATCTGGAAAGCCTGGAAAAGCGGGTCCCTGCCGCCCAGAAAAAGGCCACCGGTGGAGACAAGGAAGCCAAACTGCTCGCCTCGGTCCTGACCCCGGCGCTGGAACTGCTGCGCGATGGCAAGCCCGCCCGCCTTGCCCGCCCAGAGGGCGAGGAAGAGCTGCGCCTCTTCAACCAGGCCCAGCTGCTTACTGCCAAGCCGGTACTCTATGTCTGCAATGTCGAGGAAGAGAGCGCCGCCACCGGCAACGCCTTCTCCGCGGCCGTGTTTGAAAAGGCCGAGGCCGAAGGCGCCAATGCCGTAATCGTTTCAGCCGCGATTGAAAGCGAGCTGATTGGCATGGAGCCGGACGAACGGATGGTCTTCCTCGAAGAGCTTGGCCTGCACGAAACCGGTCTCGCCCGTGTGATCCGCTCGGGCTATGACCTGCTGCACCTGATCACTTTCTTTACCGTCGGCCCCAAGGAAGCCCGCGCCTGGACCGTTCACCGCGGGGCCAAGGCGCCGGAAGCTGCGGGCGAGATCCACTCCGACATGCAGCGCGGCTTCATCCGTGCCGAAACCATCGCCTTTGACGATTTCATCGGTCTGGGTGGTGAAACGGCGTGCAAGGATGCCGGCAAGCTGCGCCAGGAAGGCAAGGAATATGTGGTGCAGGACGGTGACGTGATGCACTTCAAGTTCAACGTCTGAGGCAGCCATGGCAGACGCGCTGCAGTATTTCGAAGACCTCGTGGTGGGCAGCACGGCGCGCTTTGGCCGCTATGAAGTGACGCGCGAGGAAGTGATCGAATACGCCAGCAAGTACGATCCACAGCCCTTCCACCTTGATGACGAAGCTGCCGCAAAGACGCATTTCGGCCGCCTCTCAGCCAGCGGCTGGCACACCTGCGCCATGACCATGCGAATGCTGGTCGATAACCTGCAAGAGCACCGCCAGGCCGGCCTTGGCTCACCGGGGCTGGATGAACTGCGCTGGCTGAAGCCGGTCTATCCTGGCGATGTGCTCCGTGTGGAATCCGAACTGCTGGAAAAGACCCGCAGCCGCTCGCGCCCCGAAATGGGCAGCTTCAAATCGATCATTTCGGTCTTCAACCAAGATGACGTGAAGGTGATGACCTTCCGCTCGATCGGGCTGATTGCGGTGCGCGAACTGGGTGCAACCGACTAGCGCCGTCCAAACAGCTTCTCGACATCCTCCAGAGCCAGTTTGACCCAGGTCGGTCGGCCATGGTTGCACTGGCCCGAGCGCGGCGTGCGCTCCATTTCGCGCAGCAGGGCGTTCATTTCGGCGACGGAGAGGGTCCGTCCAGCCCGCACTGAGCCGTGACAGGCCATGGTCGCGAGGACGTGGTCAAGCCGCTCTTCCAGCAAGAGCGCCGCGCCATTTTGGGCAAGGTCATCGGCAATGTCGCGGACCAGCGCCTGGACATCGCCACCCGCCAAAGCCGCCGGGACCGCGCGGATTAGCATCGCGTCCGGGCCGAAGCGTTCCAGTGCAAGGCCGTGTGCGGCGAGTTGCGGCGCAGCTTCGGCCACCCGGTCGCAGTCGGGCTCGTCCAGTTCGACCACTTCGGGGATCAGCAGCGCCTGCGATGCCGCCATGGCTCCTTGCGCACCAGCAGCCTTAAGCCGTTCCAGCACAAGCCGTTCATGCGCAGCGTGCTGGTCAACAATCACCAGCCCATCCTCGGCCTCGGCCACGATATAGGTGTTGGCAACCTGCCCGCGGGCCACTCCCAACGGATGGGAAACGGCCGGCTCAGGCGCGGCATCGGCCGCCTCCGCCTTGGCAGCGGGGGCCAGGACCGACGCCTCGTAACCGCGCCAAGCCTGACCGGCATCGCGAACTGACGTCGGTGCGAAGGTGCGGCCGAAGAGCGAGCCAAGCGCCGGTGCGGCCTCCCGCGCAATCGGTTCAGCCTGCCAATTGGCCATGGCGGGAGCCGCCGGAGCCTGGGCCGAACGCTGCCCTGCCCCTTCCAGTGCGTGGCGCAGGCCCGAGACGATGAAGCCGCGGACAAAGGCCGGATCGCGGAACCGGACCTCGGTCTTGGCCGGGTGGACGTTCACGTCGACTTCCTCGGGCGGCAGGTCAAGGAACAGCGCCAGCACGGCATGGCGATCGCGCGCCAGCATATCCGCATAGGCCCCGCGCACCGCACCCACCAGCAGCCGGTCTTTCACCGGCCGGCCGTTGACGAACAGGTACTGGTGATCGGCCACTCCGCGGTTGAAGGTGGGCAGGCCGGCCACCCCGGTCAGCCGGACAGGACCGCGTTCCAGCTCAATAACAACCCCGTCTTCCGCCAGCTCGCGCGCTACCAGCTGAGCAACGCGGGCCGCCAGCGATTGCCCGCCCTGCACCGCCAGGACCCGGCGACCATCGTGCTCCAGCGTGAAACCGACTTCAGGCCGAGCCATAGCCAGACGACGGACGACATCGAGGCAGGCGGCGTATTCGCTGCGCGGGGAGCGCAGAAATTTGCGCCGTGCCGGGATTTTTCCGAACAGGTCTTCAACCCGGATGCGAGTTCCGGGCGGAAGCGCGGCCGGCCCATTGGCAACCTGCTGACCGTGATCAACCACCACCTGCCATCCGCCGTCAGCACCGCGCACGCGGCTTTCCATCGTGAAGCGGGCGACACTCGCGATCGAAGGCAGTGCCTCGCCACGAAAGCCCAGGGTCGCTACAAGTTCGATCGCTTCGTCAGGAAGTTTGGACGTGGCGTGACGTTCGAGAGCGAGAGCCATGTCTTCACGCGTCATCCCGCAGCCATCATCAGTCACTTCGATCAGGCCCAGCCCCCCCTCCCCCAAGCGAACGGCGATCGTGGTTGAACCCGCATCGATGGCGTTTTCGACCAGCTCTTTGAGCGCGGCGGCCGGCCTCTCCACCACTTCGCCGGCCGCGATGCGGTTGACCAAGGTCTCGGGAAGGCGGCGGATCACAGACATCGTCTTATTGCCCTAGCGATGAACCGCACCGATTTCGAGACGGAAGCGCATCGGCAATCCCCACCTTTCAGACAAATTTTTGGCCTTTGAGCGGCCCTTGCGGTAATGAGCCGCGATTCACGCCAACCTTCTCGCCTTTGACTTCTGCGATTCACGCAGTAAACGGCTGGAAAAATAACGGAAAATTCAATGGCCTCGTTCCTGTCCCGATTCTTCAAATTTGGCTCCCAGAACATGGCGATCGACCTCGGAACAGCGAATACGCTGGTCTATGTGCAGGATCGTGGCGTCGTGCTGAACGAGCCTTCGGTCGTCGCAATTGAGACGATCAACGGAATCAAGCGGGTCAAGGCCGTGGGTGATGACGCCAAAATGATGATGGGCAAAACCCCTGACAGCATCGAAGCGATCCGCCCGCTGCGCGATGGCGTGATCGCCGACATTGAGATTGCGGAAGAAATGATCAAGCATTTCATCCGCAAGGTGAACGGCAAGCGCACTTCGATGTTCTCGCCACCAGAAATTGTGATCTGCGTTCCCTCGGGATCCACCTCGGTTGAACGCCGTGCAATCCGCGATGCCGCCAGCAACGCCGGCGCCAGCCAGGTCTACCTGATCTTGGAACCAATGGCCGCAGCGATTGGGGCGGACATGCCGGTGACAGAGCCGGTCGGCTCGATGGTGGTCGACATCGGCGGTGGCACTACCGAAGTCGCCGTGCTTTCGCTGCGCGGCCTGGCCTATACTACCTCGGTCCGCGTTGGCGGGGACAAGATGGATGAAGCGATCGTTTCCTATGTCCGTCGCCACCACAACCTGCTGATCGGTGAAGCCACGGCTGAACGGATCAAGAAGGACTACGGCGTTGCCATGGTCCCGACTGACGGTATCGGCGAAACGATCCAGATCAAGGGCCGCGACCTTGTTAACGGCGTGCCCAAGGAAATCACCATCACCCAGGCGAACATCGCCGAGGCACTTTCTGAACCGATCGGCGCAATCATCGAAGGCGTGCGCATCGCGCTTGAAAATACCGCGCCCGAACTGGCAGCCGATATCGTCGACCAAGGCATTGTCCTGACCGGTGGTGGGGCTCTGATCCAGGGGCTGGACGATTACCTGCGCGAGGAAACCGGCCTGCCGGTGTCGATCGCGGAAGATCCGCTGTCCTGCGTTGCGCTGGGCACTGGCCGGGCGATGGAAGATCCGATCTATCGCGGCGTGTTGATGACGGCCTAAGCGGCCACTGAAGGGGAGTAGGCACCGCATGGCGCCGTCGTCGAACCGGCGCCCCGGCAGTTCCCGCAGGGCGCAGTACTCGACATTTCTGGGCTACGTTATCGCCTTCCTTGGCGTAGCGGCTGGTGTTGCGGTTCTGCTGATATCCTCGGGCAATCCCGGCGCCTTTTCCACCCTACGCAGCGGCGCGACCGACCTGGTCGCGCCTGCATCCGAGGCGGCAGCAGCCAGCCGCAGCGAGGGCAGTGGGGCCTGGTCAGCGTTGCAGGGCTATTTCACCTATGGCGTGCGCGTTGCCCGCAATGAGCAGGAACTCGCGCTAGCCCGGGTGCGGTTGGCTGAAGCGGAGGCCCTGAAAGAAGAGAATCGCCGACTTAAGGCGCTGCTTGACCTAAAGGACAGTGAGCCGCAGGCTGTCGCCGTGGCCCGACTGATCGGTTCGACAGCGGCCAGCACCCGCCGCTTTGCCTTCTTGGGCGCTGGTCGGAACCAAGGCGTTGCCGTCGGCATGCCGGTTCGATCCCCGCTTGGTCTGATTGGCCGGGTGCTCGAAACCGGGGAACGCAGCGCCCGTGTGCTGCTTATTACAGACACAGAAAGCGTCGTGCCGGTGCGCCGGGCGAGCGATGGCATACCCGCGTTTGCGACCGGTCTTGGCGACGGCACCCTACAATTACGGCTGATCAACCTCGGAACAAACCCACTCAAGGTGGGCGATGCCTTTGTTACTTCGGGTTCGGGTGGGCTTTATTGGCCAGGAACCGCCATAGCGGTCGTTACCCGTCTCACCCGCGATGGGGCGATCGCCCGTGCACTGGGCGATCCGGGCAATACCGAATTTGTCCAGGTACAGCCGCTTTGGGACGAAGGTGCCGCAGCGCAGCAGCTTCCCGCGCCCGCCAGCACTGGAGCGCAGTGATGCCGGTTCCGATCCCGGAACAGCTTAAAAACTTGGCCCGTCCGCGGATCAACCGCGCTCCCTCGCCTGTACTCGCTCTCTCGCTGCCTTGGTTGCTGGTCATGCTAGGCAGCCTTACGCCCGCATTGCCAGTGATCGCTTCCGCACCAATCATGCCCCCGCTTGGCTTCCTGTTCCTGCTTGGCTGGTTGCATTTGCGCCCGGGGATTATGCCGGTTTGGGCGGGTCTGCCATTAGGGCTGCTAGATGACCTATTCAGCGGCCAGCCCTTGGGCTCGGCGATGACGCTTTGGTCGCTGGCGACGATCGGCATGGATTTTGTTGAAACACGGTTCCCCTGGCGCGGATTCATGCAGAACTGGCTGGTGGCATCAACAGTGATCGCGGGATACCTGCTGATGGCCGCCTGGTTCGCTGCGGTTCACCGCCAGCCAGGTCTCTTACTGGCCATGTTGCCACAAATTGCCCTTTCAATCCTGATTTACCCCATTGCGGTGCAGGTTGTTGGCCTGATTGACCGCCTGCGTCTTATCCCTGTGCGGGTTGTCTGATGCTGTTGGGATCGAGCAAGCACGTTAGCTCAGGCACGCTCAAGAATGCCTATGATCGCCGAGCCATGCTCATCGGCGGTTTGCAAGCGGCCGTTGGCATCCTCCTGGCTGGAAGGGTCGCCTGGATCAGCCTTGCGCAAAATAAGAAATACACGCTCGCCTCAGAGAGCAACCGGGTCAACTTAACGCTGATCTCGCCCCGCCGCGGCGCCATCCTTGATCGAAACGGTGCACCGATTGCCGCCAACCGGGCCGACTTCCGCGTTGACCTGATACCGGACCGACTGGTCGATACGGACCGCACCCTTGGCGAGCTGGGCCGTTTGCTCAAGCTGAGCGACGTTCGGATCAAGGATCTTAGAGACAAGCTGGACAAGGTGCGGGGTTTTCAGCCTGTCGAGGTCGCCGCCGGCCTTGACTGGGACAGCTTTGCTGCAATTTCCGTACGCCTGCCAGACCTTCCCGGGGTGCTTGCCCAACGCAGCTTTTCGCGGTGGTATCCAACTGGCCCCTCGGTGGGTCACCTGATCGGCTATGTCGGCCCGGCCTCGGCAGAAGACTACGAAAAGGAACGCAACCCGCTGCTTGTTACGCCGGGGTTCAAGATCGGCAAAGACGGCCTGGAAAAGCGATTTGAAAAGGTCTTGCGCGGCACGCCCGGGGCACGACGTGTGGAAGTAACCGCCAGCGGCAAGGTCGTCCGCGATCTCGACATGCGCGAGGATTCCCCGGGTCAGCCGCTTCACCTGGCGATCAATGCGCCCCTGCAGGATTATGCCGCCCGCCGGCTTGGCGTCGAATCCGGCTCGGTCGTGGTAATGGACTGCCTGACGGGTGATATCCTGGCGATGGCTTCGATGCCAAGCTACGACCCCAACAGTTTCTCTGACGGGATCGGCCGCATCGAATGGAAGATGCTGTCAGAGGACGATCACGTCCCGCTGCGCAACAAGGTGCTGCGCGGGCTCTATCCGCCTGGCTCGACGGTCAAGCCGATGGTTGCCCTGTCCTTCCTTGAGGCCGGTCTTGATCCCGATGAAAGTGTCTTCTGCGGCGGCGGCCTTCGCGTCGGCAACCGCGTGTTCGGTTGCTGGAACCGAAAGGGCCACGGCCAAGTCAACATGGCTAAGGGCATTTACCAAAGCTGCGACGTCTACTTCTATCATTTCGCCCAGCGGATCGGGATGGACCCTATTGCAGCGATGGCGCGCCGCCTCGGCCTTGGTCAGAAATTTGACTTGCCTGTGGTCGGGCAATCCTATGGCACGGTTCCAGACGCCGCGTGGAAGATGCGCAAGTACAACAAGCCCTGGGCAGTGTTCGACACGGTCAACGCCACAATCGGCCAGGGTTACATGCTGGTGAACCCGCTGCAGCAGGCGGTAATGGCCGCACGGATTGCCAGCGGCAAGCAGCTTCAGCCCCGGCTTTTGCTGGACCGCAAAGCCCCCAGCACACCCTCGATGGGTTTCAACCCCGAGCACTTGGCCTATGTCCACAAGGCGATGTTCGACGTGGTCAACGGCCCTGGCACGGCCGGCAAGGCCCGCCTGCCCTTCCCCGACATCCAGATCTCCGGGAAAACGGGAACGGCGCAGGTTGTCGGCTTGCACTTATCAAACGGCAAGTCGGGCCCTTGGAAATACCGTGACCATGGGCACTTCATCTCCTTCGCTCCGTTTGATAACCCGCGCTATGCCTGCGCAGTGGTGATTGAACACGGCGGCGGATCATCGGCCGCCTACCCCATCGCGCGCGACGTCATGACTTTTCTGTTTGATCCGGCCAAGGCCATGCAGGTCCTGCTTGAAATGGAAGCCGGCTGGGGCGGGACGCCGCAGCAGCGGATGGCTACCCGATATAGCGTCTACGAAGCACGCTATGGCAGCAGCGCGCCAAAACCTGCGGAAGAAGACCCGGTGCAAAGCGCCGATGCTGCGGCGGAGGCTGCGAGCGCTCGTCCCCAACCAGAGCAAACAGAGGCCGCCGCACCACGAACAGAAGATTCCGATCCTGCTCCGGCGCCATCCAGCACGGCCGCGCCAGCACCATCAGCGAATGCGCCACAATGAGGGCCGGCATTATCCCCGCCGCGATTGCGAGGCAGCCTTGGGGCATCATTCTACCGCTAATTGTTCTGACCACATTTGGGGCAGCGGTTCTCTATTCGGCGGCAGGTGGCAGCTTCCAGCCCTGGGCCTTGCAGCATCTGATCCGCTTTGGCGTCTTCCTGACGATGGCAATGATCATCATGCGGCTGCCGCGATCGCTGTTCAGATTAACCGCATACCCAGCGTATGGAGTGCTGGTTTTTCTGCTGATGCTGGTTGATCTGATTGGCGCCGTCGGCGGTGGTAGCCAACGATGGCTGAACCTTGGATTCATGCAGTTGCAGCCCTCCGAGCTGATGAAACCGGCGATCGTTCTGGCCTACGCGAGGTTCTACGACACGCTGCCACCAGCGATGACCCAGAACTGGCGCTCGCTTATCCCCGCATTGGGGCTGCTGGCGCTACCCGCTTTGCTGGTAATGCTCCAGCCTGACCTCGGAACCGGCCTCGCCATTACGTTTGGCGCCGTTGCGGTGATGTTTATGGCGGGTCTACCGATGAAGTGGTTTGTAGGCGCCGGCGCTGCTGCGGTGATTGCGGCGCCCGTCGCATTCTTCACCCTACTCCATGATTACCAGCGCAAGCGTGTGCTGGTCTTTTTGGATCCGGAAGGTGACCCGCTTGGATCGGGCTACCACATTTCGCAATCCAAGATCGCCATTGGATCAGGTGGCTTCTTCGGCAAGGGATTTGGCAATGGCTCGCAAAGCCACCTCGAATATCTGCCGGAGGCCCACACGGACTTCGTCTTCGCAACCATGGGCGAGGAATGGGGACTAGTCGGCGCGCTGTTCGTGCTGTTCATCTTCATGCTGATCCTGCGTTGGGGATGGCGCGTTGCTCAGAATGCTCCGGACCGCTTTTCCCGCCTGCTAGCCGCAGGTATGACTTGCACCGTATTCTTCTATGTCGCGATCAATCTGTTGATGGTGGTTGGGCTTGCCCCGGTGGTGGGGATACCCCTTCCCTTCATGAGCCACGGCGGCTCATCCATGATGACCAACATGATCTGCCTGGGCACGATTATGGCAGTAGATCGTTGGAGCCGGCGTAGTTCTGGCATCGCTGGATAGAAAAACCTCAATCTCCCCCTTTTCACCGGCGAAACACCCGCTATAGGGAGCGCTCCCGACGATTCGGGACCTCGCGGAGTACCGCCCGTGTGGACGCATAGCTCAGTTGGTAGAGCAGCTGACTCTTAATCAGCGGGTCCTAGGTTCGAGCCCTAGTGCGTCCACCACCCTCTTCGTCAAACTTTTAAAATACCGGAATTTTTTCCGGCGGGACAATTGGCATCTGGTGCGGATGGATCAGGTCGGCTCCGTTTGCTGCCGACCGTAATCTCCACCCAGCAGAGCATCAAATCGAGCGCGGGCCGAATCCTTTGTGAGGTCGCTTGAGAATATCACACGTTCACCCGCCGCAAGCCGATCAAAGGCTATTTGAGAAAGTCGCTGGGCGCTAATTCCGTGGCTTTGCATACGCAGCTGCAGTCTGGCCAGCAGCGGAGTGTCACCATCTGCAATTCCGGTTTGAACGGCCGCCGGACATAGAACAGCAGTGCGTACAGAGGCGTTGGCCAGAGCCAGTTCTGCATCCAGAGCCTCCGCCATTGCCAGCAGTCCGTGCTTACTGGCGGCATATCCAGCGTACCCCGGGCTCGCCAGGAGCATCGAACTCGACCCGGTAAACACAAAAATCGACGGATCTATCTGACTGAGCATAAGCGGCACCAGCGCCCGTGCTGTCCGAATTGCGCCAACAAGATTGATCGCAAGCATCTGCTCAATATCTGCGATCGGCTGATCTAAAACCTCACCCGCTCGCAGAACCCCTGCATTGGCAAAAGCAAGCCGCAGCGGCCGACCAAAAGCCATAACAGTATCGCTGAATCGTTCGAGATCCGCGTCGCTTGTGACATCGCCGGGACATATCCGGCATCGATCTGGTCCCAACTTTGCTTGAAGCGACGCCAACGCAGGCTGATTTTGGTCAAACGCGGCGACACTGTACCCGCGCTCAATCGCTTCACACGCTAAGGCCAGAACAATCCCGCTGGCTGCTCCAGTGACCGCGACCACACCGATTGTCATATCCCGCGCTCCGATGCCCTATTCCGCAACAAGCGTCAGGAACGCAGCTCAATCTTCAGAACCTTGCCGGACGCGTTGCGTGGGAGATCATCTACCACGACCACTCGCCGCGGCACCTTGTAATTGGCCATGTTATCGCGCGACCAGGCTATAATCTCACCTGGAACCAACTTGGCATCGGGCCGCGGAACAATGTAAGCTACGCCCACTTCGCCCATCCGCTCGTCAGGCGCCCCAACCACGGCGACCATACCGACCCCCGGATGCGCAGCCAGGATCTTCTCCACTTCTGCCGGATAGACGTTGAATCCGCCGGAAATGAACATGTCCTTCTTGCGATCGGTAATCCGAACATAGCCATTGGCATCCATCGTCCCGACATCGCCAGTGTGCAACCAGCCTTCGGCGTCGATCGCATCAGCTGTTGCAGCTGGATCATCAAGGTAACCCAGCATCACCCCGGTGCCGCGGACCAGAATCTCACCAGTCTGCCCCCGAGCGACCTCGCGCCCCGCTTCATCGGCGATAATCACTTCGTTGCCGGGGATTGCCGCGCCGCAAGTCTGCGCAATGAGATCAACAGGATCCCCAGGCCGGCACGAGGTAATATTAACACATTCGGTCATGCCATAGGCGGTAATGATATCTGCCATGCCCAGTTCGCTGCGGATCCGTTCGATCAGCACCGGGGGAACAGTGGCCGCCCCCGTAGTACCTCCACGCAGCGATGAGCAATCAAACGGTCGCTGCTCACGCTCCGCCAGCAGCATTTGGAAGATCGTTGGCGGACCGGGTAGAAAGGCAATGCGCTCCTGCTCAATCAGACGGATCGCCTCGGCTACGTCAAACTGGGGCATCGGCACCATCACGGCCCCGGCCAGCAGGCAGGCTACCCAACCCACCTTCATCCCGAAGGAATGGAAGAACGGGTTGGCAATCAGATAGCGCTCGCCCTGAGCTAACCCGGTGTTGCCGATCCACACACTAACCTGCGGCAGGATCCGACCGTGCGTCATCAGCACGCCTTTGGGCACACCGGTCGTACCGCTGGTGAACATGATATCGGATACGTGGTCAAGCGTTAGTCCAGCTAGCGCCTGATCCACCCGGGGATCGGTCGGCCCGCTGCCGCTTGAAACAAAGGCGGCGAAATCGCGATCGAGCATTACGGTTTCGGCCAAGGCCGGCAGGTCTTCAGCCTCCAGTAAGGCTGGATAATCAATACCCAGGAAGCCGGTCACAGTGAACAGCATCCTCGCACCGGTCCGGCGCAAGATATCGCCCGCCTCGCGCCCTTTGAGCCGGGTGTTGAGTGGCACGATCGCCGCACCGCAGGTCTGTGCCGCAATCGCCGCGATCACCCACTGCCGGCAATTCGGAGCCCAAATGGCAATCCGGTCACCATCCCCAACCCCGCGCGCAATCAGCGCGGAAGCCACCGCGCGACAATCGTCCCACAGGGCCGCAAAGGTCCAGGTATCTGCACCTTCGATCAGGGCCACCGCAGCGGGCCAACGTCGCGCGGCGGCGGCAGCCACATGGGGGATCGTGAGGGGCAGCGCGTCAGCCATGCATGTTGCCAGGGCCGAAATAGGCCTGCATCAGCTTGACCTTGCCGGCCTCGTCGAATGCAAAGGTATCTATTACGTCGATGGCCATATCCTTGCCATCCCAGTGCAGGCGGACCTGCATGGCAAAGGCAGCGTGAGCGGCAGCCAGCCGGACCGGGCCTTGCAGATGCAGCGTAGCCCCGGTTGCCATCGACTGGGTGTAGAATTCCAGGATCGCGGCATGGCCGATACGCGGGGCAGCGCCGATCGGATCTTCAACCACGGCATCCTCGGCAAAAATCGCCGCAGCCATCGCGGGGTCGCCTTTGGCAAAGGCCGCGACATAGGTGTGAACGGCAGCTTCCATCTGTTCAGGTGTGGGCAAGGCATTCACTCCGGGAAATAACGGCTGATCGTATCGACCACACAGGCCGGCTTGTCGCTGCCTTCGATCTCTACCGTCACACGCACGACCGACTGGATCGCCCCCTTGATCTCTTCAACCCCGACAATCTCACCCCGGCCGCGGATCCGGCTGCCAACCTTGACCGGAGCCAGGAACCGTAGCCGATCAGCGCCCACGTTCACCGCATGGGTAAATCCGCGCACCTCAATCAGATCGGGCAGGAAAAAGTTAACCAGGCTCATCGTCAGATAGCCATGGGCGATGGTCCCGCCAAACGGCCCTGCCTGGGCCCGCTCCAGATCGACATGGATCCACTGGTTATCGCCGGTAACCGCGGCAAAGCCGTTGACCCGATCCTGATCGATGGCCAGCCACCCGGTCGGACCCAGCGGTGCGCCTTCCTGACCGATCAGATCGCGGGGATTGGCATAAATCTTTGCCATGGTCAGGCCCGCTGGCTGGAGACCGAGAGTACTTCCCCGGTCATGTAAGAGGACAAATCAGAGGCAAGAAACATCATCACATTGGCCACTTCCCAGACTTCAGCCGGGCGCCCGAATGCTTCCTTAGCCGAAAGTTCAGCCAGCAGTTCATCGCTGGTCACCTTGGCCAGAAAGGCGTGCATTGCAATCGAGGGGGCAACAGCGTTGATCCGAACGTTGTGTTCGGCCGCTTCCACCGCCGCGCACCGGGTAAAGGCCATGACCCCGGCCTTGGCCGCGGCATAATGGGCCTGCCCGTGCTGCGCGCGCCAACCCAGCACCGAAGCATTGTTGACCACCACCCCGGCCTTGCGGGCATACATGGCCGGCAAGAAGGCCCGGCTCATCCGGAATACGCTGTTGAGCGTGACATCGAGCACGCGAAACCATTGGTCATCGGTCATATCAACAACCGCAACTTCGCCGCCCAGGCCGGCATTGTTGATCAGCACGTCCACCTGCCCCAGCTGCGCCAACGCGGCGGCGTGCAGGGCATCAACCTGTTCCTGGTTGGTCACATCGCAAACAAAGGTGGCGGGGCGCTGGCCGCATTCTGCTGCGATCCGATCCGCCGCTTCACCCAGCCGGCGCTCGTGAAAATCGCTCATCAAGACACTTGCGCCTTCTTCAACCGCGCGCTTGGCGGCGGAAAAGCCAATGCCAGTGCCCGCCGCTGCCGTAACCACCACGGTCTTTCCTGCCAACAGATTGCGGCCCTGCGGATAGGGGGGAATCGGCGGCGCCATCAGACGTCTCCCCGCGGTTCTCGCGGCATGCCCAGCCCTCGTTCGGCAATCAGGTTGCGCTGGATCTGGTTGGTCCCGCCGTAGATCGTATCGGCGCGCGAATAGAGGAACAGATTGGGCAAGGTATCCCATTCATATTCGCTGCCATCCGCCACTTCGCCATTCTGGCCAAGGACGTCCATCGCCAATTCGCCCAGGCCGCGGCGCCAGGTGGCCCACTGGATCTTGTAAGTAAGCGCTGCCCCGTCAATCTTGGAATGATCGGTCTGCGACAGCATTCGCAGCGCCCCATAACGCATCAGGTTAAGGCCAATCTCCGCCTTGGCGATCCGCTGGCGGATCAGGGGATCATGGGCCGCGCCATTGGCCTTAGCTGCGGCAATGATCTCGTCCAGCTCGTTGCGGAAGCCCATCTGCTGGCCCAGAGTGGATACGCCGCGTTCAAAGGCCAGCAGGCCCATGGCGATCTTCCAGCCATCACCGGGCGCGCCGATCAGGCTATCCGCTGGACAGCGCGCATCGGTGAAGAAGGTTTCGTTGAATTCGGCATCGCCGTTGATCTGCTTGATCCCGCGGATTTCGATCCCCGGCTGATCAATCTCCATCATCAGGAAGGTCAGCCCCTTGGGGCCCTTTGATCCTTCCTCTGACCGCGAAACGACAAAGATCCAGTCAGAGATATGGGCCAGGCTGGTCCAGATCTTCTGACCATTGACCACCCATTCACCGCCATCGAGCCGTGCCTTGGTGCGCACCGAGGCCAGATCCGATCCGGCCCCCGGTTCGGAAAAGCCCTGACAAAAGATCGTTTTACCCGCCGCGATATCGGGCAGGAACCGCTGCTTCTGTGCTTCGGTGCCAAAGGCCAGCAAGGTTGGCCCGGCAAGTTCGACCCCGATATGGTTGACCCGGCCCGGCACCCCGGCGCGGGCATATTCCTCGGCAAAGATCACCTGGTGGGCCAGGCTGGCATTGCGGCCACCCCATTCCTCGGGCCAGCCGATGCACGACCATTTGTGGGCCGCCAATTGCTGTTCCCATTCCTTGCGCCGTTCGGGGCTGGCGGTCAGTTTGGTGATGCCCTTGATGTCGCGGAATTCGCCCGCCATCTGGCCATTGAGCCAATCAGCGCATTCCTGACGGAACAGTTCATCCGCCGGTGAAAAACCAAGCTTCATGCGGCTTCTCCCAGGATCATCGTAGCGATCTTTTCGCGGTGCCAGTTGCCGCTGCCCAGCATCGACTGGATCGCCCGCGCGCGCTTGAAATAGAGGTGCGCATCGTGTTCCCAGGTAAAGCCGATCCCGCCGTGCAGCTGGATCATGTTCCCGGCACACATGAAATAGGTATCAGCGGCAAAGCTCTTGGCGGCATGAACCGCAAGCTCGGCCTCTTCCGAACCTTCATCAACCGCGCAGGCCGCCCAATAGACTGCCGAACGGGCCTGTTCGATCTCGATCATCATATCGGCAAGCCGATGCTTGTAAGCCTGAAACGATCCGATCGGCCGCCCAAACTGAACCCGCTCACGGGCATAGGCCACGGTCCGATCAAGCGCGGCCTGGGCGCCGCCCAAGGCTTCTGCGGCAACCGATACAAACCCCGCGCGATGCGCGGCCTCAATCGCCGCAGCAGGATCGGCCAGCGGCACGCCCCTGGCACCCGCAAGCACGACCCGAGCATAGGGGCGGGTCTGATCCATGGTTGTCTGGGCGGTAATGGTCACCCCGGCGGCATCAGCCGGGACGATCCAGGCCCCGGTGTTGCTGGTCACCACCAACACGCCAGCAGCCGCGCCGTGGGCCACGAAATGGTCCGCACCGCTCAGCAGATCGCCATCGACGACCAGCGCCGCATCGTGGACATAGCCCGCGATCCGTTCGCCTGACAGCAGCGCGGGCAGCCATTCGGCCTGCTGCGCAGCGGTGCCACCCGCGGCAATCGCCTGAGCAGACAAGGCCAGCGAACCCAGCATCGGCAGGGCCGCAACCTGTGCGCCAGCCGCCTCGGCGATGATCGCCAGTTCAACCAGCCCCAGTCCGGCCCCGCCGGCGCTTTCGGCGATGCCAATGCCCGACAGGCCCAGGTCCTGACAAAAGGCGGTCCACAGTGCGTGGTCAATTCCATCGGCGGCCATGGCCGCGCGGGTCCGTTCGCTGGTGGCATTTTCGGCAAAGAAGGCACGGGCCGTCTCGCCAATCATCACCTGCTCTTCCGTGAAGACGAATTCCATTATGCAGTCC
>JACCDJ010033589.1_pt1 | contig 48360 bp, 39 predicted proteins | sample 7444481 | NCBI WGS metagenome assembly JACCDJ01 (sample SAMN15323435, study PRJNA562643) | freshwater metagenome | isolation source: river surface water | place: USA:Blue River Watershed | collected 2017-08-15
ACGTTGTTACCACCCTAATCACCACTGCCAACGGGGAGACCATGATGCTATCGCATGACACCTCCTCTCCCCGACCATATTCTTTGAATTTTAGGGTGCAAGGCACACAGGGCTTATGGATGGACGATTTGCAACAAATACACATCGAAGGAAAAACAAAGCCCCACGTGTGGGAAACCGATCAACAATGGATGGAAACGTATGACCATCCCCTTTGGAAAAAATACAGTGAGGAAGCCAAGCATTCAGGCCATGGAGGTATGGACTTTTTTGTATTGAATGCTTTTGTTGAATGTTGCAAAAACAATGAAGAATTTCCAATAGATGTATATGACATGGCCACTTGGTCCGTCATTACACCATTGTCTGAAATCAGTGTAAAAGAAGGTGGTACCAGACAGGACATTCCTGACTTTACCAAAGGACAATGGAATCACAGAAAAAACACTTTTAACCATAGAGCAGATTACTAACAAAGCCAGTAATTTCGCAAACTCATTATTATTCAACATGTCGTATACATTCCAAGAATTAGAAAAGAAGTGGCAAGCCTACTGGAAAGAGCAAGGTACTTATCGTGTAAAAGAAGAACTGGGCAAAAAGAAATATTACATATTGGATATGTTCCCCTACCCAAGTGGTGCGGGGCTTCATGTTGGACACCCTCTGGGTTATATTGCCAGCGACATTTACGCCCGTTATAAAAAACACCAAGGATTCAATGTTTTACATCCCATGGGATACGACAGCTTTGGATTACCCGCTGAGCAATACGCCATTCAAACGGGACAACATCCGGCCATCACCACAGAAAAAAATATTGCACGATACAGAGAGCAATTGGATAAAATAGGCTTTTGTTATGATTGGAGCAGGGAGGTAAGAACCAGTTCTCCTGAGTATTACCAGTGGACACAATGGATTTTTTCTACCATTTACAACGCTTGGTTCAATTTGGAAACACAACGCACTGAGCACATTGACACCTTGATTCAACATTTTGAAACCAATGGTAATTTCAATGTGCAACCTGCTTGCGATGAAAAATGGCACCAAACACTTTTAGAACTAAAAGACAACAACAATCAACCACTATATTTCTTCAGCGCTGACTGGAATGGTGATTTCACCGCAACAGATTGGCAGAGTATGAATGAAGAACAACGTTATCATTTATTGATGGCGTTTCGTTTGACCTACTTGGCTGACTCTATGGTCAACTGGTGTCCTGCATTGGGAACCGTGTTGGCCAATGATGAGATTAAAGATGGAGTAAGTGAAAGAGGTGGTCACCCTGTGGTTCAGAAGAAAATGAGACAGTGGTCGATGCGCATATCTGCGTTTGCGGAGCGACTATTGAATGGACTGGATACAATTGATTGGCCGGAAAACATCAAAGAAATTCAACGCAACTGGATTGGCAAATCAGAAGGGGCCACTGTTTATTTTGATTTGCACGAACATACCGGTCAGATTGAGGTATTCACCACCCGACCAGACACCATCTTTGGGGTAAGCTATCTGACATTGGCACCTGAACATCCATTGGTGTCTTCTATAACAACATCTGAACAAAAAGAAGCGGTTGAAACCTATGTTCAACAAGCCGCATTAAAGAACGAAAGAGATCGACAAGTACAAAGCAAAGAGATGACCGGTGTATTCACTGGTGCTTTTGCCATTCACCCATTTTCAAAAAAGCAGGTGCCCATTTTCATTGGCGACTATGTATTGGCTGGATATGGCACTGGAGCTGTCATGGCAGTGCCTGCCGGTGATCAACGCGATTGGGATTTTGCGCAGCACCACAACATACCCATGGTATTGATTTTTGAAAATCATGATGCATCGGAAGGGGCTTGTACTTCCAAAGAGGTTCCTTTAATGGCCTCCGATTTTTTAAATGGGCTATGTGGCAAAGCAGCATTGAATGCGGCCATTGAAGCCCTCGAAAAAATAGAGTACGGCACACGAAAAATCAACTATAGATTGCGTGATGCTGTATTCTCCAGACAACGCTATTGGGGCGAACCATTCCCTGTATATTTCAAAGATGGCAGGGCTCAAATGATGGATTCAACAGAATTGCCCGTTACCCTTCCTGAGGTGGATAAATATTTGCCTACAGAGGATGGTGAACCTCCCTTGGCCAGGAGCCAATGGAAGTACAAAAATGAGTTTGTCATGGAATACAACACCATGCCAGGCTGGGCTGGTTCATCCTGGTATTTCTTGCGTTACATGGACCCTCAGAATACCAACGCCATTGCTTCAAAAGAAGCCATGGAATATTGGGGACAGGTGGATCTATACATGGGCGGTGCTGAACACGCCACAGGACATCTGTTGTACTCCCGATTTTGGACCATGATCTTGCATGATTTGGGCCACGTACCATTTGGTGAACCCTTCCAAAAAATGATCAACCAAGGAATGATATTGGGGAGATCGTCACTCTTATACAGAATTAAAGATACCAACACCTTCGTTTCTGCTGATCTCAGGAAAGAATATCAGACACAAAGACTTTATGCCGACATTAGCATGGTGGACAATGATCAATTGGACATCGAGGCATTTAAAAATTGGTTACCTGAATATAAGGATGCGGAATTTATTCTGAACGAAAAAGGTCAATACTTGTGCGGATTTGAAGTGGAGAAAATGTCCAAATCCAAGTTCAATGTTCAAACACCGGATGAGCTCATTGAAAAGTTTGGAGCGGATACATTGCGTTGCTATGAAATGTTTTTGGGACCTGTAGAACAAAGCAAGCCATGGGATACCAAAGGAATCAATGGTGTACACAATTTCTTACGCAGGCTAAATCGCTTGTTCCAAACAGATGAAGGACAATGGATCGTCACTACAGATGCGGCAGATAAAAAATCGTTACAAACTTTGCATCGAACCATCAAAAAGGTAACCGATGACCTCAATAGACATTCTTGGAATACAGTCGTAAGTACTTTAATGATTGCTGTGAATGAATGGACTGAACAAAAATGCCATCACCAAGAGGTATTGGAAAAATTAACTGTTTTGTTAAGTCCATATGCTCCGCATTTGGCAGAAGAACTGTGGAATAAACTTGGAAACACTACCTCTGTCACCCAAGCAGAATGGCCTTTAGTGGATGCAGCCTACTTAGAGGATGATGTCTTCTCGTATCCTGTCTCCTTCAATGGAAAGACCCGATTCAACATTGACTTGGATGCCAATATGGATGCCAAGTCGGTCGAGGCTGCAGTGATGTCCCATGAAAAAACAACGCATTACTTAGAGGGCAAATCACCCAAAAAAGTAATCGTTGTACCCAAACGAATTATCAATATTGTCTGTTAGTGAAAAGCCGTCTCAAGACGGCTTTTTCTTTGGCATGTTACTTTTCCTTACGTGTCTATCTAATATTTCCGGAACATAGTTCCGTGCAGATTGACTTTTCTTCCATTGGTACAATTTCTCCCCGTTGTTTTTTACAGCAACCTCAAGATCTATCAAAGGAAATGGATAATCACGCCCCAATTCAAAACCAATCATCATGCCTTCCATCGGGGGCATATTCCAGGGATCATGGATATACTTGTTGGGCAATGCACTCAACTCAGGAACCCATTGTTTAACAAACAATCCCTCTTCGTCAAAGCGCTGACCATTCTTGACCGGATTGTACAAGCGGATGGTATTGGCTCCCGTGGTACCGGCCTGCATTTGCAATTGAGGATAATGAATCCCCGGATCATAATCCAAAAACATTTTGGCCAAATGATAAGCGCCCCAACGCCAATCTTGAAAAAGATGATGGGTTAAAAAGCTCACCACCATGGCCCGCATCCTAAAATTAATCCAACCCGTTGCTCTCAAACAGCGCATACAAGCATCTACCAATGGAACGCCTGTCCTGCCCTCTTCCCATGCTGTGATCCAATCTTGACGACGTTCTCGTGGAAGTCCCTCAAAAGCCGGATTGATACAAAGTGTTTCGTAATCACATTGGGTTTCCAATTTTTGTATAAAATGACAATGCCAATGCAAGCGCGTAATGGCATTGTTCATGGCTCTTGCATTGGATTTGTTTCTACTCAACATCATCGTTTGATAAGCCATGCGCAAAGACAAGTTTCCCCATGAGAGATACGGCGAAATACGCGCGCAAGATTTCCGACTGTCCAAGGGTCGAGAAATATTTTTGCTATAAAACACAACCCTCTCTTCCACGAAACTCTTGAGATACTTCAATCCAGATTGCTCTCCACCTGGTTGGAACTGGACTACCGTAGAATCCCACCTGCTCCGCAATTCTTTTGATACAGGAAATGGGTTCTCCCATTCGATACAAATTAATTTTTCCGGTTTGGGATAACAAGGAGAGGTCATCACCTTCATCCATTTTTGGTCCCAACCCTCTCGGTTCTTGATGCCACGCACCACCCCATCGCGCTGAAACTCCTTCCAAAAAACACCGTGCGATTTACACCATTGGCCCACAGCTTTATCTCTGTCCCATGTTCTTTGTGTTCCGTTTTCTTCATGGGACAATAAATACTGGATATTGAATTGCTCATTTAATGCACCCAATATTTGAGTAACCTCTGCCTGTGCCTCCCAGACATCAGCACCAAGCGGGGCATTCCGCCGCATATCAGCCAAGCTCTGAACGATGAAACGACCATGGCGATCATCAAAATCTGGCCCTTGAATCAAGACATTATCCCAAGCAAAAAAGACAATGCTTCTTAAACCGGAATAGGCAGCCGCATTGATGGGCGCGTGATCTGTCCAACGAAGATCTCGTTTTAACCAAACCACTGTTATGCTTTCCTTCTCTACCACGTGTAACGTTTCTCCACTTGTTTCCAAAAAGAAAAGAAAGAAGGATAATAACCATTCACCTCCGGGAACATCCATTCTCGCTCTAATCTTGTCCCTTGATAATGGGCAAAGAGTGGATGCTCCAAGAAAAATGTTTTTCGACCTGTTGTATTTTGAGACCACATTTCCCAATCACCCACAAAACAAGTCAAACCCTCAATCAAGGTTGCCTGACTTAAAATCCAATCCAAAACCTTGGGTGACACTGGAAATTGCTGAAAAAAAGAAGGTTCCAATAATAAGACCTTATGATGGGGCTCCTGTATGATATCTTCTTGACGCAACTGATAAACGTTGTACAAAACAATGGGAAGATTATTCTCCTTTGTTCTCATCTCCGTAAATCTTCCTTTGACGGCTTCTTTTAACGCCTCTAATGACCAATGAAAAGGCTGCCACTGCTCATTGACTTTCAGCTGTTTTGGAATAGCCATTTCGCGCAGTGCCTCATAATCATCATCCAAATAAGTGCCTTTCTGGTGGGTATTCGTATAATGATTGATGTTCTCTTGGTTGGCGATGTAGCGTTTGGAGGAAAAGGCACCAGCAGTCCATTGCCATGAGCAATAATTGCTGGCCACGTCACCGTCAATCAAATGATAATACAACCAATCACCACATGCCTTCCAATGGAATTGTCCTATGTTACAACATAACATAGCAGTGTACATCCGCTGATGATTGTGCATATAACCCGTATCCAACATGCCTTGAATCCCCCTATCAATTCCATCAATCCCTGTTTGTCCCTGAACCACAGCCAGAGGTACTCCTTCACTTGCTACTCCTGTTTGCTCCTGCTTGATGGCCTTTCTGTGCAAATCGGGATGGTGTTGCTGTACCCTTTGAAAGTAATCGCGCCAGGCCAATTCCTTGAGCAAAGTTTCACAAGAGGACCAAGCATAGCCTTTCTCTTGCAATACCACCATGATTTCCCGCGTTGATAAAACACCACGACTGATGTAAGGAGAAAGATGGGTTACCCCGCCATTGATAAAATTCCGGGTTTTAGCATAACGCACGGGATCAATGTCCATGGCCATTTTTATCAGCTCTGATTTGGTTTTTGGGTTAAAAAGCATACCCCTAAAACAATGAAGTGGATCAAAAGTTTTGGTGCATCTTTGTAAACAGCGGAAATGAAAAAAACGGTTCTCATATGGCTTTTGCTCCTTCTTCCCTTTTGCTTTTTGGCGCAGGATGAATTGGGCATTGCGGGAAGCACACGAGCTCCGGTCAATTCCGTTTATTTCAACCCTGCCTCCATCTGTGATTCCAGAACTTTTATTGATGTAGAATTTTTTGGATTGGGAGCTTTTGTCCAGAACAATTTGGTTTATGTTGGAAAGAAAGATTTCTCATTGATCGACTATGGGGGCATTGGAAATATTCAGTACAATCACAAAAAAAACAAGTACTACGCCAAGGCCAATGTCAGCATTAAAGGTCCATCGTTTACGGCCAATTGGAAGGAACATGCCTTTGGCATTCACTCGGGTGTGAATGTGATGGCGGATGTGAGACGATTACCCAATGGATTCAGTTATTTGGTCACGGAAGGATTTGATTACCTCCCTCAAGTGGGACAAACGCAGACCATTGAAAAGATGCGCATTGGAGCAATGGCCTATGGCTACATCGGTTTGTCTTACGGCAAAATTGCTTACCGTTGGGACAATGCCATCTTGATTGCGGGAGCAACTGTAAACAGAATATTCTCTCCTGGAGGGCTAGGTGCTCGATTGGACAACTGGACCTACACCTTGCAGGACAGTTCGCAACTGGTGACCCAAAATTTAGAAGGCCAATTGGGCTTTAATAATTTTGGTGGAGCCTTGATAGCGGGCAAAGGATGGGGTATAGATATTGGCGTAACCTACAAAAAGCGCAACAAGGGAAGTTTTGGTTATACACCGTTTAATCCTTGTACGGATGGGAAATACAAGTACAAGGCTTCTTTGGTATTGTTGGACATGGGCAGCGCCAAGTTCAAAGCACCATATTATAACTATGTTTTTGAGCAAACGAGTGGAGGGAACTTTAATGGCAATGACAACACACATTGGGATGAACCGGCATCTGCGGATACTACGTTTACCAATGGATTGGGGGCCACGGCTGTGACAGAGGGATCTAAACTTAAAATCAAATTGCCTACGGCATTGAGTGCGCAGGTGGACTATCATGTCTCAAAGAAGTTGTATGCGATGGGGGCATTGACGTGGGGTTTACCATGGCGGAACAAATTGGGTGTTCAACGCGCGAGCTATTTGGCAGTGGTGCCAAGATGGGAGTCGCAGAACTACGAAGTAAGTTTACCCATTACCTTGTATGAAATGCGCAAACCCATGGTTGGCATGGCGATAAGACTGAGAAGTTTCATCATCGGCAGTGACAATTTGAATGCCTTTTTCTTTAATGGTAATTTGTATGGGGCCAACATCTACGTTCATTTTAAGATGGCCTTGTTCAAGCACCCCAAATGCAAGAGCACAGGCAATGGCCGCAGTGATTTCCAGCGCCGCAAGTCGCGTCCAGTGCGCCAGGCTCCGCGGAGTCCGGTTCCTTGTCCGAAGTTTTGATGACGACAAAATCCAAAGTTAAAACATCATATCTTTGCACCCGCTGGCTCCGTAGTTCAATGGATAGAATAAGCGTTGAATAAATGAAATATTGTAAAAATATTGTAAATCAATGGTTTAGAATAGTCAATTTCATTATTGTGTAGTTGATTGTGTAGTTAATTGTGCAGTTAAATAGATTGCCCTTTAGGTGATAGTATTTATTGTTATGAATCTCATATCTAAGGACGGAGTTAAACTCAATTTCAAAATCATCGGCTATGAATTTCCTGAAATTCTAAAGGGACTTGACTCCAATTGGCTATAGTCTTATTTAGATAAATTCCTACTTCGTCAAAAGAGACTCAATCACCTTTTTCAAATGTTCAATCTCATTCTTCAATGTTGAGATTTGGTCTTTGTACAACTCCACCTCTGATTCTGATAACCTATTATTAATGAGAAATCCCTTTGACCTCTCCTATTATTTATTTTACTTAATTTAGAAAAATAAAAATCACAATTGTCCAAAGTATTCATAATTTAGAGCACAAAATTGAAATGATGAAAAATTTAAAATTCCTTTTGTTTTTGTTTATTATACCTCTTGTTTTATCGTGTAACCCCGATGAAGAAGTTACAACTACTCCCGTGACAATCCCAATGACCTTCAGTTGTAATTTGGATGGGCAAAACTATTCTTTCTCTGGTAATTACGATGTTACTGCCTCAAATAATGGATATTCAACTGGAGCGATTGGAGGAGGAATGTTAAGTATTGTCTTAAAACAACCATACGTTGGAGGAATTACTCCATTTGGTGTTACTATTTCACTTTTAATGGATAGTCCTCAAACGGGCACTTTTTTTGTTGACTCTCTATCAACTGCATCAAATGCCCTTTCAGTTGTCAAAATGGTAAATACCAATTTATTAGACCCTAACAATGTGACAGCGGGTTCTCCTTTCGGAGGGGGAGTAACAATTAACATCACAGAATTTGGAACAAGTTCCTATCAAAACAATCCTGAGAATCCTGGTAGAATTAAAGGAAACTTTCAAGGAATTGTTCAGGAACCCGACGGAACTGAACATATTATTTCAGGTTCCTTTGACTCTGTAAGACAAATTTGAAACCGTGAAATTCGATAGAATTGGAGAAGGGGGTATCTGCCCCCTTTTTTCATTGAAATAAATCTAAAAAACGAGTAGATTATCATTTAATGACAACTCAATTAACCTATCAATTAATTGGATAATTGTAAATTAAGATTTGATATATTTGAATATGAATATTTCCCATACAATTTTATTTGGACTTGTATTCTTGGATTATTCCTCCCGGTATGATGGAGGTGAAGATGGAGGTTCAATTGATGGATTACTTAAATCTATTGGCGCAATGTGGTGGCCAATAGTTGGTATATTTCTACTTTTCTTGGTAATTAAGTCCTTTTTTACAAACATTTTTGTAGATAAGCCAAGACAAAGAGAACATATTAAAAAATTCCATTCCGACCATCCCACGCTTCAAGATAAACAAAATCACTATGATGATAAATTTTGGAAGGAAAAATTAGAGATTGAGAAGGATTGGAAGAAATTAAGGGAAGATTATCTACCTATTAATGGTGTTTTTAAGCCCTTCTCATACGATATTACCAACAGAGCTAAATACGCCAAACAAATAGCAAGATATGTTGTTAAAGAAGATTACTCATCTGAGCAGGGTTTTAAACTCCTCAGTGAATATTGGACTTATGATGGAGAATGGAGGCAAGGTTATTGGGATGGGAACTTTGATTACTCAGATAAACGCTGGGAGGAAAATACGAAATGTGATTTTTTGGACACCCGCAGGGGAGACATTCAACCGAAAATAAATAAAGCACCAATTACACCGTCATCATTATCTGAAACTAAAAAAGAAGAAAACACTAAAATTGATTATACTGCACCTGTTTCGTCAGGAGATGATGATGACCTTCCTTTTTAATAATCATTGTTTATTGAGATTTTGTCTGAAATAGTTGAGTCCCGAGGTAAAGTGGAAATATTACTGAAACTGAAAAAGAAAGGAGAAACTTCCCCCAAAAGAACAATTCTTGCTCAATAGAAAGTCCATTCAAGTGATTTGAATGATGGACAGTATTTAAATACCAAAGAAAAGGTAGGTTCTTGATAAAAAAGAACAGCCCAATCAAACAAAACAAATACCCTGAGGTTTTAAGCAATCTTTTCTCCATAGTTATACAACGAGGAAATAGAAACAAAAATTGCTAGCTTTGTTGGTGTGAAAAAAGAGAATAATCCTAAGTCACCCAAGATTCGTTATTTCAACCCGTCTAATATCTTGACCGTAAAGTTGATTGATTTGAAATTCAGTGAAGAATTTTCTTGTTCATTAAATGAAGTGTTGGATAGAAGAAAAGAACTTGAAGAAGACATTAACTCTTTGTTTATTAGTGTCGGTGATGACAACATGGTGATTTCGGGAGAATTGGATGTGTTGGCTCTCCTAAGTTTGGATTTTAAAGAGTATGATGTTTTTCAAAGGAAATCAACAGACACGACCAATATTGACACTATTCAAATTGGTGAAGTTATTGGGAAGGCAATGTATCAGAATACAGATACATTAAAATTCTTGATTGAAAAATCAAAATCAAAGAAATAAGGGTGCTTTATTGAATCCTTCGGAACTTTTCTATTCCACTTGTCCTAACTTTATCAGGAAAACGCTTCATGTATTTTATGGTTGTCGTCAAATTTTTATGACCTAAAGTCAAACTAATTTCTTCAGGATGGGCATCATTTTCATGAAGAATATTTGCGAAACTATGTCTTGGGGTATGGCCGGTTAATTTCTTATCCAATTCAAGTTCATCAGATATTATTGATAGATACTTGTTATACAGCACACGACTTTTGTGAAGCTGAGCATTTTGGTGTGCATTCAATTCATAACTGGCCTTCACAGAAACACCCTTGAAATCTTGAATTTTAAGGTAAGGGAATATGAAGTCATCTTTTCGTTTTCCTATCAACTGAAAAAATCTTGAACTCAGGGTATTTCCCATTTTTTCAATAGTCCTATTCAAGAATTCTAAGTAATCCTTTAGTCCAATTTCTGCACGGTCTATCTTTTCCTTGATTGCAATAACTTCGTTTAATGACAACTGACTAATTCTTATATTCTCAACAGACATTTTCATCAGGTAATCCTTCATGTCATTTCCCGATATTTGAATATTCCCCAATAATGTTTCCTTTTCTGAAATTGCAAATTCTTCAGGGAATATTTCTTTGAGTTGGTTGGAGATAGAAATGTGTGGGGGGATAGTTTGAACTTGTCTTGTCTTTTTCATGTAGTAACGAATACCGTCTGAACTGAAATGAGTCGTTCTCATCAGAAGGCAGTCAGAAATACGCATTCCAAGGCAATAAAATTGAAACAAAAAAGTCCATTTGGACATTTTAAGTTTTTCAGGTGTAATTCCATTAGACCTTGAAATCGGATTTTGGGGTTGATATGATTCTAATTTTCTAATTTCATCAAGATACAATGCCGTAGGGATGGGTTCCTCATTTCTTTTATTTCGGTCTTTAGGGAAGTAAGAAATTGGATTTTTCCGCTGATATTGTTCATTGTAGTTTTTAATGAAGGTATTGATGACGGAAATGTAGTTGTTGATTGTTGTTGTCTTTAGTCGTCTGTTTTTAACTCCACTTGCTGAGTAGTTGTCAGGGGGACGAACGACAAAATCTCTAAACTCATAACCAAAATCAAGGTCTCTCATGAGTGAAATGGGTAGCTTCGTCGTGTCATAACGAAACTTGACAAATCGTTTCAACATATTCAAGATGACCCCATACTTAATTGATGTCTCTACATTGAATTGATTACTTGACAAGGAGCTTTCAAAGTATGTTATGAAACAATCATTATCATCTGTGGTTACTTTCTTTTTGGGAAGATACTTCCTTAATAAATCTTCCCGAAGATTATTGAGTTTCAATAGGTCTTCTGTGACATCATAACTCTTTGAAGATTTCAAGGTTCCTTTTTCTGAAGACCAGCAACATGTTGGGATTTTTATTCCTGTTGATTTTCGGGTGATTACACTCTTACCTGAACTAAGACCATAGTAAATACAACTGATGTTCTTTACCTTTGTGTCACGAATGTAGAAGAAGATGTTAATCATACGCTACACGAAGATAGAAAAATGTGCAGTGAATTGTGCAGTTAATTAACGAAATAACTACACAATTTGAAATGTGTAAAAATGTAAGTAGTTGAAAATCAAATACTTTACAAGGCTCCGTAGTTCAATGGATAGAATAAGCGTTTCCTAAACGTTTGATATGGGTTCGATTCCCGTCGGAGCTACAAAAAAAAGGCTACAATATGTAGCCTTTTTACGTCTTGATTTGTTGTTCTATCGAACAACCACTATCCGATACATCTTCTTCCCTGCTTGAACACTGTATATCCCCGTGCTCATGCCCATTGTGCTGATGCGCTCTGTATCATCAACTAGTGTTGTCTCATATATTGTCCTCCCTGTGTTGTCCAAAATTCTTGCCCGCTCATGGGCAAATCCTTTTAGAACGCAATCACCCCCCATCATACGAACACTTTCTAAAGCAACACCCTCCGATATGCCAACTCCAATCTCCCCATCACAATTCTCATCCACACCATTGTCCATTATCTCAGCGGCATTTGGATTGATCAAAGCATCCCCATCGTTGCAATCACCACCTATCAATACATACCCCGCTAACATCATGCAATTGTTCACCTTTTGATCATTATCCCCAAATCCATCTCCATCCACATCCAAGTATTGCTGGATAATTTCCAGACCTTCGTCTATCTCATTGTTGCAATTGTCATCCAACGCATTGCAATCCTCCAGCGCTGCGGGTGAAATAGCCATATTGTCATCGTCACAATCCCCATCCAATGTGGTATATCCCGGCAGAAGAGAACAGTATACAAACCCGCTCATCATCGACCCAAATCCATCTCCATCTTGATCGGAAAACTGCAGTATCAAATTCAAATCTTCATCTACTGTCAGGTCGCAATCATCATCCATGTCATTACAAATCTCGATCATGCCTGGATTAACCATCGCATCACTGTCCTCGCAATCCGATGCATTGCTTACAAATCCCAATGGAATCCAACAAGATTGGGTGCTGTTATTGGGATTTCCATAACCGTCCATGTCCTCATCAGCGTAGTAAAGATCACCTGGATTGATAAGCACGGATACAGAATCCAAGCAAGCTCCCTCTGGCGTATCAGCGATATAAAACAACACTTCATTGCCTTGCGCAACATGATTCAGATTTCCCGTCTCATTGCTGTTGTACCACTGACCAGTTGCGTTGGTTTCTATCACAACATTCTCATCCAAACAAGCTTCCACTGACGATGGCAATATCAAATCATCACAAAAAGTCAGAGTTTGACATCCCGAAAAATTGGAACTACTACCATTATCTGCCGTTTCCATGATGGTCCAAGATCCCAAAGTGGGAGAAATGCTTGTTGACCAATTGCCCAAAACATCGCTCATCAAAGTGGTATAGAAAACCAAACCTTCACAAGTCAAACAATTGCTAGGATTATAGAATACATCAATTCTTCTATTGGGCGCTGTCGTTCCGGTTATTTCGCTACCCAACAATACTGCGGTTCCAGGTTGAATTCCGTTATTGGCTCCATTGACATAATAAGCACCTGCGCCTGATACGACTTGGTTGTTACAAGAGAAACGATTGTTATACAATGAAACGCCACTCATTGCACTGGTAAAAAAGATTCCTTCACTTCCGTTTCCTATGATGTGGTTGGGATATTCTGCTGATCCCAGGGTTAAATTGGAGCTCACCCCCAAAAATCGAATTCCAAATGTTCCATTGCCTGCATCAATGTTACCTATTTTATTTCCCAAGATAGACATTCCGGAATTGGCATTGAGTACAACCAAACCATTGGTTGAATTGTTTTCTAGAACATTTCCCCAAACCGACAAATTGGTGGATTGAGCCTCCGAAATTCCCGCTCCTGTATTGTGCGCAATTTTGTTTCTCTCGCCGGGTAATAGCCCACCAATGATGGATTCATCGGACGCACTCAACAATATACCTCCAGCACCATTGCCCATTGGTGCTCCAGTAATGGGATTGAATCCGATGCTATTCCCTTTGACGATTACTCCGTTTCCACTAATGGATAAGCCAGATTGGCCATTTCCACCTATGATATTCCCATCTAATTCGTTGTTACCAATAACAACGTTATTGGAGAGGATTTCCATCCCATTGTCCACGTTGGGTATTGCAGTACCATAATCCAAACTCAAACCCACCGTATTTTGTATAATCACACAACTGTCCGCCACAAAAGAAAGATTAATCCCATTATTGGCATTGCCCGATACCAAATTATCTGCAATGGTTACTTTTCGTTTGAAAACGGCAATCCCCGCAGCGCCCATGTTGGGGACAGCACTTGTACCCGAAGCGTTCGTGCCCACTCGATTGTTCCGCACTATAAGGCCATATGCATCGGCATGAATTCCGCTTCCACCATTTCCGGAAACCAAATTGCTCTCAACAACTGAATTCAGATGTAACGCTTCATTCAATCCCAATTGCAAACCTGGTCCTGTATTGGGCACCGCAGTAAGACCATCAAAGCCAATTCCTATCCAATTGTTTTGAACGTAGACGCTATCCACGTTGGACAGCAGCATACCCGTTCCATTATTTCCACTGATAATATTTCGATATGAAATATCCGGTCCTCCAATAATCACATTGCGCAACTTGATCCAAGAATCGATACCAGCGGCGCTGGGCATGGCGACATTGCCTGTGGTATCCACACCAATAAAATTATCGCTCACCTGGCTGTTGGCTACATTCCACATTTCAATGGCGGTTGTTGCGCAACCGCTAATCACATTTCCCTTTCCGGGTGAGCCAATCCTGCAGTTGGACCTTAGACCGCTAGAGGGAAATTCAATTCCCGTTTGAAACCCTTTGATGAACAAACCGTAAATCTCACAGTCATCTGCATTCACCCAAAAGCAATTCATGATATTGGTGCTGGCTGTGGCGGGCTTGATGGTCACCTTGGCGTGGCTGTTTCCATAAAAATTTCCGCTGTTGGTAGTGGCATCAATCAAAACTGCCTCATTGAGATTGGGCAATGCCATTGACAGGTTGATTATCCGTCCTGCAGGATTATTGGGCAGATCAAAATAAATGGTATCCTTACCTGGGTTGGAATTAGCGGAAGAGATGGCTGTTCGCAATGTCCCAGTTCCACCGGACGCATTGTTGGTCACCATATATACATTGGATAACGCTGAGGACCCCACGGCCACCCCCATAAGGAACAGGAATACTTTTGTTTTCATACCATACTTAGAATTAGACGGCAATTTATAACTTTTTACTACATCCTGAAAGCGATTGAGTAAAATCATCTTTCAAATCCCGTTGGGATTTACCTATGCACATTCTGAAACTTAGTAATTTTATAAAAAAAATCATCAAAAGGCTTACCAATAAAGAACTTGAGTTATACTGCGAACTCAAAATGGAGGAAGAGACGGTAAAAGTTTCTATGGTATTAGAAAAGGAATAAGTTCAAAATGTCAATAAGAAAGGGGGATCAATGATCCCCCTTTCTTTTATCTAAACGCTCTTTTTATTTCGCCTTATAATGCACTTCAGTTACAGAACCAGTGGAATCAACATCCTCGGCCCAAAACTCACTGTTGGTAAGACGCATGCATTTTCCAAATTTTGGTTGTGAATTAAAATCCATGTTTCCGTACAACCTCTTCCCCTCTTCCCCTTACCTTCGTAGTATGCAGTTGGTAGATGATTTTAGACACAAGGGAATGCGCAAGCGCTTGGTGCGCGAATTAGCGCTGAGGGGGATTCATGACTCATCCGTCCTGCAAGCCATGGAAAGGGTGCCTCGTCACTTCTTCCTTCAATCTGCGTTTTTAGAATATGCCTATGAGGATCAAGCCTTTCCCATTGGTGTGGATCAAACCATTTCAGCCCCTTCTACTGTCGCCAAACAATCACAATTGTTGCAGTTAAAATCCGGCATGAAGGTCCTGGAAATAGGCACGGGTAGCGGTTATCAAACCGCTGTTCTCCACGAAATGGGAGCAAAAATATTTTCGATTGAACGCCAATTGTCTTTGCATGAATTTGCCAAAGACATGCTGAATAAAATGAAGGTAAAGGCGCACTTAACCTATGGTAACGGCTACAAAGGTCTGCCCAGCTTTGCCCCTTTTGACCGCATCATCATTACCTGCGCCACCCCAGAAATCCCGGAAGAACTGCTGATGCAACTCAAACCTGGAGGAAGACTTGTGATGCCTTTTGACAATGGGGACGAACAAAACATGTTGGTCATTTTTGAAGACGAAAAAGGCGAGTTTCAAATTGAAACCCACGGCAAATGTGCCTTTGTCCCCATGTTGCACAACCGCAATCCCCGCAATACCAACACGTGAAAAAAGGTCGCATTATCGGAATGTTTGCATTACAATGGATGATGTCTCATTGTCTTTTTGCACAACCCGATAATGGTACACTGGAATATCTAAAACCTGCTCCTCACCTTCATAAACCCAGCCTCACTGCTGATGACCTCAGTCAAATTAAATGGAGCAACACAGAAAATCCATTCGAGTCCCGCCTTACCCATTTGGAAAATGAAGTAGCTCATCTCAAGCTTATGATTGAGTCCTTGGTCAAAGCACAAACAGGTTCGCCTGTTGCCGACAACACCCATTTACTTCCCCCTAAGGGTGAGATTGCAGGAATACCTTCTGTCATTGAAATATATTTTGAGAACGGCCAGTCCGGTATCAATGCCAATGCCCTTATGGCCTTAAATGAGGTGATTGATATTGCAGCACATTATCCCCATCAACGCATCATCCTCAAAGGATACGCAGATGCATCTGGGAATCCACAACGCAATCAAATATTGGCACAAGAAAGAATGCAGCAAGTAAGGAATTTACTATTGAGCAGTGGCATCGAAAATCAAAACATCCTTGCTCAATTCCCTGATCCCACTTTTACAGTCAAGGGAGCAAACATGCGCAAAGTGAGCATTGTTTTTGCATCCGGATCATTTGACTTTTAATTCAAATATTTTTTGTTGTCCAATGTAGCCTGTCAATACATCATTGACCGCTACTGGCCCCACCCCCTCAGGTGTTCCCGTAAAAATTAAATCTCCTATTTTAAAAGTCATGAATTGGCTGACGTGCTCAATAATCGTATCCAATTTAAAAATCATATCCTTGGCCTTCCCCTGCTGTACCCAAACACCATTCTTCTGCAACCCAAAAGTAAGTTGATCCCAATCAACACCTTCTGTCGTCATCCAAGCATCGGCCACAAAAGCCGATCCATCAAAGGATTTGGCCTTCTCCCAGGGTTGTCCTTTTGATTTCAATTGATCCTGAACATCACGTGCAGTAAAATCAATACCAATGGTAAACTCACTTACGTACTTCCAAGCATGTTGCTTTTGAATGTACTTCCCCAATCGATTGACTTTAAAAACCAATTCAATTTCGTAATGCACGTCATGCGTCCATTCTGGGATAAAAAAAGGATTGCCTTTGGCCAAAATGGCCGAATCCGGCTTATTGAAAAACAAAGGTTCCTTTGGCAAATCATTGCCCAATTCTTTGGCATGATCCGCGTAATTTCTTCCAATACAAACTATCTTCATGATTAATGTGTAATATTCATTTTAGCCGACCAATTTTCACTTCCTTTTTGAGCGCAAATCAGGTACATACCTGCATCAAGATGCAAGGTAAAGGCATCATTGGCCTCAATGTTTCTATACACCTGACATTGCTTCCCCTGCATATCGTATACGGACAGCTCATCCATTGCATGCTGTATCTGCAACTGTCTCTGATTCCAAATGCACCAAGGTCGTTCCATTTGTTCCTTAACGGACAGAACGCCGGTATGCACCGCCAAGGTATACTGACCTGGCAAAATCCGCGAAAAATCAAAACGTCCATTGCCATTGGCTGCGCTGCCCATGGTATTGATTGTTGCATCAGGATACAACGACCAATTCTCTCCGTTAAAGGGACGATACAACAAGTGAACACTGTCTTCATCCATGCCCCATGCATTGATCTGTGCAAAAAAGGCAGAATCATATTCAGCAGCATTGGACTGATAAAATCGCCATTTACCCGATAATACCGCATCCTCCGCACCTTGCCAATGGATTTCCAACATTCGATCGGGACTCACAAACCAATCCGTACCCTCTAGGTAAGGATGATATTCAGCCCCTGCAAAATGATTCTCTGCCCTGAACCAAATGCTGTCTGCACCTCCCATTGTTGTGGGATTCACGCTGAAGTCAGCATAAGTTAAATCCACGTTACCCGTTGTATACAAAACACGCTCCTCTGCCAATACCGCTTGATGCATTTCGCCGTTGCGATTGATGACCACATCCGTTGGTACAAAACCAAAACCAATGAATACCTCTTGTACAGGGTCTGTATGAAGATATCCATGATACTCCCATTGCCCATTGGGCTTACGAAAGCCCAATTGCATGGGCATTCCGGAATTGTATTGGCCTTGATGATGAAGATGATGCTCCACTTGAACGGTCACCAAATTGACCGCAGGAACCTCAGCAGGAACCACTGAAAAACTTTTCACACGGTACTCCGGAAATCCAGGTTGAAAAACGAAAGTGTCAAAAAAGGTCGTCAAATCATGTGACGTATACAATTGAAAAAAGTCTCTCAGTTCCAAAGAAGAATGAGATGAAAAAGCGCGTTGTACCTGATAATCACGGCATGCCGTAAAAAAGGCTTGATCCCCCATCACTTGGCGTAAATTGTGGACCACCCATGCGCCCTTGCGGTACACTGTTGAACCATAAGTCAAAGAATGAGGTACACCTGAAACAGGCCACCAACCTCCATCCGTCACATGGGTAGAGGTCAATACTTCTTTGTGCAACGCCTTCTGCTCATTCCAATAAGCAGTTGTTCCATACAGACCTTCCAATGCGAGCGACTCACAGTAGGAAGCCCAACCTTCATTGAGCCACATATCTTCCTGAGTGCTGCAGGTTACCGCATCTCCCCACCACATGTGGCTGAGCTCATGTGCAAACAATTTTTCGTAAGTCAAATTTCCATTGATGGCAAACAATGGATAAGCAATGTTACCGGCATGTTCCATGGCTCCACCATTGAAAGGTACCGCCACGTATCCAATGCGATCAAAAGGATAAGGGCCAAAATGCGACTCAAAATTTGCGGTTACATCGGGTAGATTCTGCAGGCTATTTTTGAAATTGGTGGTATCCGTTGACTTTGAGGACAACCACATGGGCAGTACGTCGCCGTCTTCAGAAACCCATTCTTCTTCGACCCTTACATATTGACCAACTGCTACAGAGGCCAAGTAGGATGGTATGGGTTGAGCCAAATCCCAGTCAAACCATCGGTTGCCATCAGCATCGATATTTTCAGCTACTAGCACTCCACCGCAATAGGCGGCATGATTAGGAAGTGTCTTCACGACGATGTGGTAGGTTGCGCGGTCATTAAAGTCATCGATGCAAGGATGCCAAGCGCGACCCAAGCAGTGGGGATCTTCTGTGAAACCAACACCCAAATTGTAAGCGTATTGGCTGTTGTAATAAAAACCACCCCAACTTGCATCATTCTCAGGGGAACCATGATAGTATGTCACTACCTCTAGGGTATCACTGGCTAAAAAATCTCCTTGCACAAACAAGGAGTGAGCAGTTTTGGTAAAAGGGGTCACAACATCATTCACCACAACACTGTCCACTATCATACCCCACAAATCCAGGTGCACCAGATTAGTCAATTGCTCGGTCCGAATGTATGTCCTAGCGACGCCTTTCAATTGACCTGCTCCAAAACCAGTAAAATCAAGAAACAGGTCCTGATGCAACACATTGATGGTATCCAAACGGGATTGATTGGATCGCAGTATTCCATGTTGATGAGAACACGACATTCTATTTTGTGCTGCATAACCGGTAGTTATGAAAAACAATATGAAAATAAAAAATCTAGACATAATAAAAGCTATTGATCCAATGGTCAAAAACAAAATCCACTGCCTCCTCATTGGGATGACAGCCGTCCACTTTGTAAAAACGGTAATCCCGCAATTCATCCACCACCCATTCATACGAGGGGAAATAGCGAACATCATTCAATTGACTCAATTGATGACACAACACCCGCAAACATGATTTGGACAAATTGTTTTCCAATACCCCAAGTCGCTCATGCCGAACAGGACTGACGGTAAAGACTATTTTCAGTTGTGGATAGTTTTGTTTAAGCATCACAATGGTGGATTGCCACAATTGAAAAACGGCATCCATATCCAATAAATGTTGCTCAAAGTCCAACTGATTCAATCGTTGACAATTACCCACATTGGACGAGAATGGTAAATACTTCCAAGCATAGGCCGTTCCAAAAGTGATGACCAACACATGGGCCTTTTGCAAATTCAATCGGATTTGACTTCCCACCCAATCAATGTCTTGCAACAGATCAGATTCTTTGGCATGATTCAATACTTTTCCACCAGCGAGGCATTTGTACAAATTGTCATCCAACACAACCTGACTTTTTGGATTCCATCCTTTTTCTCCATGGGAAAAACACAACCATTGGGCAATGACTTCGGGTTGAAACAATGTCCCCATTGGATTGGATAAAACATCCCAACCCTTCTCTCTGCATCGCAAAGCCATTTCATTAGAAAAACAGGAACCCAACATGACCGCATTGACCGCATTGGGTACTTCCCAATCCATCCAACCCATCCAATGTCTTGATAACAATTGACTCATGAAATTTCATAATTAATTTGACCACAGGCAAAATCTCCTCTAGGACAAGACTTCTTTCCATGCAATCCACATGGGCGACAAGGCAACTCCTCATTCGTTTCCAAAACATTACTATTTTCTGAAAGCGGACCAAAACCAAAATCTTGAACAGTACTGCAGAAAAAAGCGGTAACCGGTGCATTCATCGCAGAGCACAGATGAAGCGGACCACTATCATTAACAAAATTCATTTTGGCTTTGCTCATTAACACTGCGGATTGCATCAAACTCAACTGACCCGCCAGGACAACAACATTGTCCATTTTCCAATGAGACTGGAAGCGTGATAAAAATTCAAGATCACCGGGCCCGCCCAATAAATAAATGAAACAGTCGCGGTGAACTTCTGCTACCTGCTTCCAAACGTGTTCAGGAGCACGTTTGGTTTCCCAAACAGAGGCTGGACTCATTGTTATGAATGGCGTTTTGATCCATTGCGCAATGCTCAACTGCTCATCAGCTGAGGGATACAACTTGGGTAAAAAACGTTGATCACATTGAATCAAATCCATTAATCTGTCTACCTCATGCCTGCCCGGAGCCATGAAATAAGGAACCAAATTTTTAAAGAAAACTGCCAAGACACTTTGATCATAAACCCATTTTTCTTGGGCCTTGGAGAACAACGCAAACAGAGACATGGTAAAATATCGTTGAACCAAATACAACACATCGTACTTTTCTCTTCGAACTTGTTGTAATAAAAACCACCAAGATTTCCATTTGTTCTTCTTGTCCCAAACAAGCACTTTTTGAACTTTTGGATGGCTTTGAAAAAAAATCTCATTGCCTTTGCGAACCAAAACATGAACTGCATCTCCTCTCACAGCAAGTGCTTCCACAGCAGCAGTAGCCAGGATAGCATCGCCAATAAAAGCGGTTTGTATGAGAAGAGACTTTTTCATCAAACTGCTACTTCGTGCTCTCTCAAAGCATCATTCAATGAGGTCTTTAAATCTGTGCTTTCCTTTCTTTGGCCAATGATCAAGGCACATGGCACTCCGTATTCTCCAGCTGGAAAGGACTTGTTGTAAGTACCTGGGATAACCACTGATCTTTCTGGCACTTCACCGATATATATTTTTGGTTCAGGCTGGGTGACATCAATAATCTTGGTGCTCTTGGTCAACACAACATTGGCGCCCAAAACTGCTTCTTTTCTCACCCTTACTCCTTCCACCACGATGCATCTTGAACCTATAAAACATCCGTCTTCGATGATCACCGGCGCAGCCTGCAGAGGTTCAAGCACTCCACCAATGCCTACACCACCGCTCAGATGGACATCTTTACCAATCTGCGCGCAAGAACCCACCGTTGCCCAAGTATCCACCATGGTGCCTTTGTCTACATATGCTCCAATATTCACATAACTGGGCATCATGATGACTCCACTGGACAAGTATGCACCATATCGGGCCACAGCATGAGGAACGACACGAACACCCAACTCTGCATAGTTTCTTTTCAGAGCCATCTTATCATGAAACTCCATAGGACCAGCCTCTAAGGTCTCCATTTTCCGTATCGGGAAATACATCACCACGGCTTTCTTTACCCATTCATTTACCTGCCACTCCCCACCTTGAAGAGGTTCTGCAACACGCAATCTGCCCTTGTCCAATTCTTCTATCACCCACTCGATGGCCTTTACAGTTTGATCCTGTTGCAATAGCGATCGATCTAACCAAGCAGACTCAACGAGTAATTTAATTTCTGTCTCCGTCATGATTTAAATGTATTTTGGTCAAAAATAAGCCAAGATGGGACGACTGATAGCAATTGATTGGGGGGAAAAGAAATGTGGAATAGCTGAGACCGATGATTTGAAAATAGTCGCCTCTCCCCTGACCACTGTGCCAACCTCTGAAATCATGGATTTCCTTCAAAAGTACTTGACCAAATACAAGGTAGAGGGAATAGTTTTGGGTGAGGCCCGTTACCTCAATGGTGATGCATCCTCCACGACAGCGCTGCAATCCAAATTTGAAGAAAAACTAAAGACACAGTTTCCAACCACTCCTGTGCACCGTGTCAATGAAATGTTCACCAGTGCCATTGCTACAAGAGCTATACAAAGCATGGATCTTTCCAAGAAAAAAAGAGAAAACAAAGGACTGGTGGATGCCATCAGTGCGAGTATCATTCTGAGAGACTTCTTGGGGTAAATTAACAAGGCAAAATATACGGCTCTTTCCTATCTTTGTCCTCCATGAAAAATTTCGTCGTCGGTATCCTTTCCATCCTTGTTTTGAGCGGTTGCTCAGAATACAACAAGATATTGAAGGAAAAAGACATGAACAAAAAATACCAAGCCGCTGTCAAATACTACAACGAAGGAGAATGCCACAAGGCTCTTCCTTTGCTAGACGAGCTGCAAGGACCGACAAGGGGAAGTTCCATTGCCGAGGATGTTCAATATCATTTTGCAGTGACCCAATTGTGCATCAAGGACTATATCATGGCGGGATATTACTTGAAGAATTTTGCCAAGAACTATCCACGCCATCCCAAAGCAGAAGAATGCTTGTTCAAATCAGCTTACTGCAGTTATTACCTCAGCCCAGAGCACACCTTGGATCAATTGGAGACCAAACAAGCCATTGATGATTTTCAATATTTCTTGGATCGATACCCCAATTCATCCCTAAAAGACTCCGCCAACGTTTTGGTAGCAGAGCTCAACGCCAAACTTGAAATCAAAGCCTACGAAAAAGCCCGTTTGTACGTTAAAACGGAGAAATACAAAGCCGCTTCATTGGCCCTGAAGCATTTCCTAACAGAGTATCCCACCTCAAAATACCGGGAGGAGATTCAGTACCTCATCGTTAAAAGTGGATATTTATTAGCGGAAGGAAGTATTGATAGCAAGAAAATCGAAAGATTTCGTTCAACTACAGAATCTTATATTAACTTTGCAAACTCCTATCCTGAAAGCACTTGGCTAAAAGAAGCCCAGGGTTATTTTGATAAGAGCGTGAATCAAATTGAAAAATTGTCCAAGTAATAACCATGAGCAAGTTTAAAAATACCGCCGCAGAAAAGACCACGGTAACCCGTGATGCCAACAAATTGTTTGAGAAAGTAGATGGCAATCTTTTCGAAGCCATTGTTCTTTTGTCCAAGCGTTCCAATCAAGTGAGCAAAGAGATGAAAGAAGAGTTGAGCCAGAAATTAGAAGAGTTCAGCTCCAACACTGACAATTTGGAAGAGGTGTTTGAAAACCGTGAGCAAATTGAGATTTCGAAGCACTACGAGCGCATGGCTAAGCCCCAATCCATTGCCATTCAAGAATTGATTGATGGTGAGGTTTATTGGAGATATCCTGATACAGAAGAGAACAATGGTTAATTCCATGAATTGTCAATAATTTTAAAAGATGGCTTAGTCCATCTTTTTTTATTTTAGAACCGTGAAAGGAAAAAAAATATTGGTTGGAGTTACGGGAAGTATTGCCTGCATCAAAACAGCAATGTTGATTAGGTCATTGACCAAGTCGGGATGTGAAGTCAAAGTGATGATGACCAATGCCGCTTTGAATTTCATTCAGCCACTCACCTTTTCCGCTTTGACCGGTTACCCTGTATCCACTGATTTTTCTGAAAACAAAGACAATGGTAGTTGGGTCAATCATGTTCATTTGGCTTTGTGGGCAGATGCCATCATTATAGCACCCTGTTCTGCACATACATTGGCCAAAATGACTTCGGGTCATTGCGACAATTTTTTGATGGCCACGTACATGAGTGCCCGTTGCCCGGTCTTCATTGCTCCTGCAATGGACCATGACATGTTTTTGCATGCGGGAACACAGTCTAATTTAAAAACCTTATCAGACCGAGGGCACATTCTCATTGATCCGCAAGAAGGCAGCCTGGCCAGCGGATTGGACGGCAAAGGAAGAATGGCCGAGCCAGAGGAAATATATAATACACTCTTGGCTCATTTTTCCCCTCATCCAAAATTACTCAATAAAAAAATCCTGATTACCGCGGGACCGACACAGGAACCCATTGATCCGGTTAGATTTATCAGCAACCACAGCTCTGGAAAAATGGGGTATGCTCTTGCAGAACGTGCAGCCGAAATGGGCGCACAGGTAACATTGGTGAGTGGTCCTACCCACCTGACTTGCCAGCATCCCAACATTACAAAAATCAATGTGATTACTGCTGCTCAGATGGCGGATGCTGCCATTCAAGCTTTTGTAAGCCATGACATAGCCATCCTTTCTGCAGCTGTTGCCGACTACACACCGGAAGTTGTATCAGATCACAAAATAAAAAAATCGGGTCAAACCATGCAGATTGACCTAAAACCCACCATTGACATAGCCAAAACTTTGGGACAGTCCAAATTGCCCAATCAGTTGATTGTGGGTTTTGCCTTGGAGACAGAAAACTTAGAAAAAAACGCCTTGGAAAAAAAGCTCGCCAAGAACATGGACATAATTGTTGCCAATGATGCTTTAGCCCCTGATGCGGGATTTGGCGGAGATAACAATACCATTACAATGTATTTCAGTCAAAATCGTTCTATAGCACTTGAGCCCATGCACAAAACAAAAGTGGCCCAAAAAATACTTGAAACCCTATGCGACAACTTGCTCTAATTAGCCTCATTCTCGGACTTTCTTCTTCTTTCCTTTTGGGTCAAGAATTGAATTGCAACGTAACCATCATTCCACCAAGGGTTATCACTACTGATGCCGAGATCTTTAAAACGATGGAGGGAGTGATTGAAGAATTCATGAACTCACGCAAGTGGAGCAAAGACAATTGGGATTCCAAAGAGCGCATCGATTGCTCCATTCAGATTACCGTTGAACAACAGGTGAGCAGCAGACAATTTCAAGGATCCATTCAAGTTAGCAGCAGTCGCCCCGTATTCAATAGTGATTATAAAACAACGATGCTGAGCATCAATGATAAAAATTTTGGTTTTAGCTATCAAGACAATGCCAACTTACAATGGTCACAAGACCAACACCGCGACAACCTTACATCCGTTTTGGCTTATTATGCCTATCTCATTTTGGCCATGGACTATGATTCCTTTTCTCCTGAGGGCGGCACGGAACATTTTTTAATGTGCCAAACCATCGTTACCAATGCGCAAAACGCTCCAGAAGATGGTTGGAAAGCCAGCCAAAAAGGGCAGCAAAATCGATATTGGATCATTGAAAATATTCTCTCACAATCTTTTAAACCGCTCCGCGATGCTTTCTACAACTACCACCGTCAAGGATTGGACTTGTTGTATTTTGACATTGAGAAAGGTAGAAAATCCATGGCCAGTGCCCTTGAGGGTTTAAGAGCGATTCACAAAATCAGACCATCCTCCTACAATTTGCAAATCTTTTTCTATGGCAAAGCGGATGAAATCATCAATGTTTTCAAGCCCTCACCTGCAGAGGTGAAACAGCCCATTTACGAATTGTGTAAATTGGTTGATCCTGGAAACATTGCTAAATATGAACGCATCATGGCACCATAATTTATGCGTCATTCGGCATAAGCAATCATTCATATACCCATTACCTTTAGAAAAAAAAAGTGTTACAGTCCATCAGCGTTCAGAATTTTGCATTGATTGATCAAGCCGAATTGCTTTTTCAAGATGGTTTCACCGCCATAACAGGAGAAACAGGAAGTGGAAAGTCAATCCTATTGGGAGCCATTGGCGTGCTGCTCGGACAGCGTGCAGATGCCAAATTTATACGTTCAGCGGAAAACAAATGCGTCATCGAGGCCCAATTTAATCTTGGACCACATTGGTCGTCTTTTTTTGAGGAACACGATTTGGATTTTGAGCCACAAACCACTATCAGAAGAGAAATATTAAGCAATGGAAAAAGTAGAGCTTTCATCAATGATACGCCTGTCTCAGTGCAGACGCTGAAATTGGCCGGTGAGCAATTGATTGACATTCATTCTCAGCATGAACAATCATTGATCGGTCAGCGCAATTTCCAATTGGACATCATTGACATCGTAGCCAAAAACAGCATTGGAATTCAGGAGTACAAAAGCTTATACAAGCAATGGAATCAATTAAAAGAACAGCAACTGGAGTTGATCCAAAAGCAAAAAGAATGGTCCGCTACTGCCGATTTTATCCAATTTCAATATGACGAGATTTCACAATCTTCATTGGGGAAAATAAATATTGCAGAAAGCGAGCTGTGGGTCAGCAGGGCCGAAAACATTGAAGAAATCAACAGCATGTTGATGCAATGCATTCAACTGTTCAGCGCTGAAAATGGACTAACTACGCACATACATCAAAGCGTACAATTGTTTCAAAAGTTTGCAGAACAAATAGACAATGGACCTGATCTTTTGAGCCGATTAAAATCTCTACAGATAGAGATCAAGGATTTATCACAGGAGTTTGAAAATGCTGCTGAAAACAATGTTTCTGATCCTGAAAGATTAATGCAATTGCAACAGCAACTGGGCGAGATTTATCGATTGCAACAAAAGCACCGGGTAAACAATGCCGAAGATCTTGTTGCATTAAAAGACCAATGGGAGAGTCAACTGAACACTGTTCATCATTTTGACGATGAGATGTCAAAAATCAACAAAGCCATTGAAAAGATGGAATCTGAATTATTGACCATTGGCAAAGTAATTAGTGCAAGAAGACAAGAGGCAGCCGCGCAGATTTGTGCGGACATCGAAGGATGGTTGAAAAAACTATCGATGGAACATGCGCAATTGAGCTTATCTGTGACCGAAACAGATTTCAAATCTGACGGCATCAATGATGTGCAGATGCTCTTTAGTGCCAATAAAGGCAATGCGCCCATGCCCATTCAAAAGGCCGCTTCAGGGGGTGAATTATCCAGGGTAATGTTGGCCATCAAGACTGTTTTGGCCAAACAAAAAGCTTTACCCGTGCTCATTTTGGATGAGATTGATACAGGGGTTAGCGGTGATGTTGCATTAAAAATTGGAGCATTGCTTCAAGAGTGCGGAAAGCACATGCAGTTGATTACGATTTCTCATTTGCCTCAAGTGGCCGCCAAGGCGCAGCATCAATTTAAAGTGCTTAAGGATCACAGTGGTGATCGCACCATTACTTCCATAAAGACCCTAAATGCACAAGAAAGAATACAAGAAATTGCGGAGATGCTGAGTGGTCAAAAACCCACTCCCGCAGCCATTACAAATGCCAAAGAGTTACTGAGCTTGAATTAAAAACTCAATTCAACTCCCATATTGAACATCAATGGCAATTGGTTGGTTCTTTTGGCTGTAATTCGATCAATGTAGAAAACGTTCTCCCTATTGTAGCAATTGGTAGCTCCAGCGTTCCATTCCCAGTTCACCTTTTCTCCTTTTTGAATGTACTTCAAATTCATATCCAGACGGTGATAGTAAGGCAATCGACCTCCATTCAATTCAGCAAATTGAATACCCAATTCATTGGGGTTGGCATTGACGTAATCTGTGCTAATACCACCTGAAACCAAATTGGGTTGATAATATCCTTGGGTTTGGGTAAAAGGCAGACCAGAACCGAGATTCCAACGACCTGACAATTCCCAATTGCGGTCCTTTCCAAATTTCTGAGTGGCCACCAAATTAATGTTATGACGGCGATCGAATACTGGTGCATACCATTTTAAACCATCCCAACGATCCACCTTCATCAATGAATAAACCATATAAATATATTGGCGCTTGCTTTCGTATTTTAATACGACGTCAGCTCCGTAGGCACGCCCCATTTCTATCAAGAAATCCTTCCTCAATATTTCAGGTTGATCTTGGTTATCACTGTCGTCAGGGAAAATTTTATTTCGGTTGATGTTGGTGATCTGTCTGAAATCACGATAATATCCTTCAAAATTGATATTGATGGCCTCCGTCAAATCAAACTCCGTTCCTGCAACATAGTGCAATGCACGCTGCAGGGAATTTTTGACCATTTTCGTTTCATTGTCTGGTGTTACAAACTCATCTTGCGTCTCTTCAGGAGCCGCCAAAAAACCGTAGAAGAGATTGACTACATCACGATCTGAGTTGGTGGCCATTAAATTCTGCGAGTATCTACCAAGCGCCAATTTCAATCTCAACCGTTCAGTGGCTTTGTATTTTAGACCAAATCGGGGTTCAGGAGAAACCACTGCTATAGAACTGTAATACTGAAGTCTCAGCCCCGGTTCAACGATCCAATTTTTACGGTTAATTTTATAGGTAAAATAACCATTGAGCTCTGTCATGTTCTGGGCCAAGTCCACCTTAACACCCAATGGATTAAAGGTATTGTATTGGGTTCCAAAACCCACAACCTCTAAACCATAATTCAAAACATCCTTGTCAATATTGAATTTGTAATCTAAACCAAAATTAAAACTCGAGATCTCGGTTGCCCTGTCGGGATTGTTATCTTCCTTAAGAATACACTTGTATTTTGAAAAGGCAAAGTTACCATTGATCAAAACAGTGGAACCCGCTGGTGCTACGACAAAATTACCACCACCTCCGTTGTTTACCCAACTCAATTTAGACAACCCTTGGTATTTGGTGACGTCATCGGTAAAATTGAATCCAAACAAATTTAATTTACTTCCATTTCCTCCGCCCATGGATACCTTTCCATAAATATCACGGTACCTAAATGGCAATCCATTTCCATCATTTAGGGCTGAATAGATGACTTTTGAACTTCTGTCCAAGTATGAATTTTTATAGGAAATCATGTAGGAAATACCCCCACCCTTTTCATTCAACTTTTTAAGGGGACCTTCTAAGAGTACTTTACTTCCAAAAGGATTCACGCCTACTCTACCATTGGACTTTCTTTTGTTTCCATCGCGTGTCGTGATGTCCATGACAGAACTAATTCTCCCGCCATATTGTGCATTAAAACCGCCCGTGTATACGTCAGCCGTAGAGATGATATCCGTATCAAAAACGGAATACAAACCAATACTGTGAAATGGGTTGTAAATAACCATCCCATCCAAAATCACTTTATTTTGCACGGGGCTACCACCACGGACAAAAATCTGTCCACCTTGGTCTCCAGTGCTTACAAAACCCGGTAAAACAGTAAGGTATTGAACAAGATCCGCTTGACCACCAATCGAGGGAATTTTCTTGATATCCTGCGAGCGCACCGTTTCTGAGGAGATATTGACATTATTGATCTGGTCAGAACGCTCTGATGAAACATCCAAAGTTCTCAACTCGATGTCCGATCGTTCAACCAAATAATTCTTGGTTAAAACCTTGTTGTCTTGGATGGTAATTTCTTCCTTTATACTCTTGAATTCAATGGACTGAATAACGATGATGTACTTACCTGCTGGAACTTTTGTCAGGGAGTAATAACCACTAACATCTGTTTGTGCGCCAAATCCGGTACCCTCTATACCGACCGTTATTGGGAAAACAGCTTGCCCCGTTTCTTTATCTTTGATAAAACCACGTACAGAACCCTGACCCAATAATTGCAAACCCGCGAGCAAAAAAATCAACACCAAGAAATTTCTCATATTCATATTTAAAACCGTAGTGGCGAATATACAAAGGTCCATGGGTTGCATTTATGTATTTTTTGATAGGAATGAGATACCAATGCGCAAAATGTTCTATTTTGGCATAGTTTTTTAAGTGCACCTCAAAATTTACATCATGAAAAAATTATTGCTACTTGTTTTCGCCCTAGTCTCAACAACGGTATTTGCCCAACCAGACAATGACTTCAAGGATTTACTTTCACTCTTTGTTGACCAGAAATACGAGAAGGTATTGAACAAAGCCGAAAATTATACAATGGGAGATGATACCAAAAAACATCCCTTGCCTTATCTCTACATCGCGATGTCTCTCTATGAAATGTCCAAAATTGAGAAGTATACCCAAATGGAGGAATACAAAGGAGCATTCAAAGACGCCATGAAGTTTTGCTCGAAGTATGGAGCAAAAGACAAAGACAAAAAATATGTTGACGAATTTCCTGATTTCTTCATGAATATCAGAAAGGACATCACTGTTGAGGGAGATATGCAATACGAGCAAGGTAAATTTACCAAAGCCAAATTGTATTACGATTGTTTGATTGACGTTGAACCCAATGATGCAGGTGCTCACATCATGCTAGGACTTTGTTTTGCGCATGCCAAAGCTGTAAAAGATTCTGACATGGAACTGGCCAAGGCAAAAGAATTATTGGTTTCGCAATCCTATTCCACGAGGAATGAGGAAGTCAAAAAACTCTTGAAAAATGCATTAATCGTATATGCCAATGAATTGGGCAATGCCAGTGACAAAAAGAAAGCCGCTGAGTGGATGGGTTATGCCAATGAATTGTTCATGGATGATCCTGAATGGCAAATACAATACAACACTGTAACGAAGTAAATTCGTTGCCAAAAAAAAGAGGGCCGCAATAGCGGCCCTCTTTTTTTCTCAATCATTTTATTTGACCGCAGCGTACATCCTTTCAATAATGTCTACCACCTTCATTCCCTCCAAAGCATTGGTTGTTATGATAGAGTTGCCTTGCAACGTAGAAATAACATTCTCAATGATATAAACGTGATTGGCCGCTGAGCCTTTGTAGTGTCCATAATCATTGGCCGGATTACCTTCAGGCAGGACAGGCATCTGATAATCTTTCACATGACAATACACTACTTCATTCATGTATTGGCCACCAATTTTAACTGTTCCATTTTCTGCAATGATGGTCATACTGCTCTCATAATTCTGATCAAAACAAGAAGTGGAGAAATTGAATGAACCCATACCCCCGTTGATAAAATCAAAATTAACCATCCCAGAATCTTCAAAGTCGGTAGAATGACCATGATTGAAGTCGGTCATCTTTGATTGGATGTTGGTGATGTCACCAAATAGCCAATACATGATATCCAAGAAATGAGAAAATTGAGTGAACAAGGTTCCACCATCCAATTCTTTTGTTCCTTTCCAATGGTTTTTCTTGTAATAGCGATCGTCCCGGTTCCAATAACAATTGATATTGACCATGAAAATTTTCCCCAACTTCCCGCTCTCCAATAGATCTTTGATCCACACGCTAGGTGGACTATATCTATTTTGCATGACACAAAACACCTGCTTATTCACTTGTAAGGATTTGTAAATGATGTCCTCACATTCCGCCTTGGTCAGTGCCATTGGCTTTTCTACCACCAAGTGTTTCCTGGCATTGAGAACTGCCATTGAATGCTCGGCATGAAAGCCATTGGGGCTGCACACGCAAACAACGTCGCAATCAGGATGATTTGCAAAAAGTTCATCCGATGTTCTGTACAATGGAACATTAAACGACTCAATTCCACACTCCTCCGCCGGACGCACATCGCAAAAGGCTAGTAATTCAGCATTTGGATTGCGTTTCACCATCTCGGCATGACGCTTTCCAATATGACCAGCTCCAATAACAGCAAATTTTATATTTTTCATCTCACCTGTATTCACAGCAAAGATAAACATTAATTCCGCGGGGAATCGTTGAAAAGAATATAGCCAAAATGAAACAATCCCGAGACAGGTTGAGCATTTCTCTCCAAATAATTCAATTGAAAAGACAAAGGTCCAACGGGTGTATGAAACACAATGCTGGTAGACAACTGAACATTTTTCTCAGATCTTAACTCTAGGTTAGCTTTGTTAAAACGATCAGATAGATAACGCTTCCAATTGTCCATTCGATGAAATTCAAATCGCACATCAAACCTAGACCACCACTTAAAAACCACCCCCAATGATGTTGTCGTATATAACAACCCTCTAAACTGGGGCATAAAATAAGTGCTTGCCTCAGGAATAGCATTCTGTTGAGGCATTTGCATGATGGTAGCGATGTAATTATTGAAAGCACCTTGATTACTCCAACCTCCACCACATTGGGTAAGTGCTGCAATATTCTTATTCAATTGCCAATACTTCAATCCTATCAATTTCAAATCTACCCAATTGTGCCATTGCAGACTCGTATCTTTTAAAACACTTGTTGATCCAGGTATTGACATCTCCCTGCCATAAGCATTTTTCACTTGTATTTTGAACAAAGCCCCTTCACTAGCGTACTGCTTCCTAGTGAGTGTATTGTACTCCCATGAAAGTCTATGTATCCAACCATCAAACTCTGTGACATCTGCTGTATCAATGGATAAGAATTGTCGCGTCTGATAATACTTGTCGTACTGATGGGTGAACGCACTTTGAAACTGTAACAATGAATGCTGAGAAGTGGCCAATCGATATTTTGCTTGGAAAAACAATTCATTGACCAGAACAAAAGAAGGTTTTACATCCTCAAAAAAAGCAGAGACACTTCTGTAATAATCCCATCGATTTTGAATGAATTCAGCGGAGATCGATGAGGGAAATCGAAATGACTTTGTATTCCAATAAGCACCGAGACAGACTGATCCATAAAATTTACCGAAATAGCTATTGCCATAAACTGCTGCGCCTCTATTTTTTAACGGCTGATAATGTATAGCAATCATTCCTGTATTGATGGCTCTTGATGAAAAATTTCCACCCACTGTGACCAAAAGGGGCAACTCCTTCTTAATTCTCAAATGCAATGCGTAACCGTTACCTGTTTGACTAGAGGTGTCTGCTGAACTCGTTGGAAATACCTTATTGATTCGCTGATCTCTCCACAAGGCGTAATAACGCTTCTCCAATTGCACAAAGTCGACCTTGGTCAATCCTGCTGTCATCCCTTTGATTAATCGCGCAGATTCACCGTCCTCTAAACCTTCAACATGAATTGTACTGATCTTATCGGGAATCGATTTGGCGAGAAATCGTTTTCTCCTGCTCACAGTCAAAAAAGCATCAGCTTCCACTCTATCTCTGAAAGTCGAGTCAGAAAGCCATTTGGACGACAATTGAATGATTGCTGCATCGTACCCTTTTTGAATGATATCGGAAGCATTTCCAAAAGTAAAAGTTCCAAATGCTGAAACATCTGGTTTAATCTCAACAACCTCTGGACAAGGGTGAATACTTGGTTCGCGGTAAACGATCAAACTCTCAATCTGCGAAAAGAAATCATCTTCTCTGGGCTGGGCAACAATACCAGAAACATTTGAACCAATGATGATATCAGGCATGAAAGTCTTATACATTACATCCAACGGAAAGTTGTTATAAATACCACCATCAAACATCAACTTCTCATTGACCGTAATGGCTGGAATGTAAAACGGATAGGTCATGGAAGCACGAACCGCCTGGCTCAGGGAACCAGAATCAAAAACAACTGTCTCCTTGGTTTCCACATCAGATGCCAAACAACGAAAAGGTATCATCAGCGAATCAAAATTTTCTTTACATCTATAATTAGCCGCACTAAAACCTTTCATTGTTTCCCAATCCATGACCTCCGGGGAGATGAGGTGTGTTGGTATAGATCGTCGAACAGACTCTCCACCACCTAATCGAATGGACATCATGGCGGCATCGGATGGTTGCTCATGAAATAGGTATTGATATTGTATGTCCATTACACCCTCAGACATTCTTTGATAAGAAGATGAGGTAACATAAGCCTCCATTTCTTCCACAGTCATTCCAGAAGCGTACATGGCACCGATGACACTTCCCATGCTGGTTCCTACAATATAATCAATTTGAATATGCTTCTCCTCTAGGGCTTTAATCACACCAATATGAGACAATGCTTGAGCGCCACCACCACTCAGCACCAATCCAATACGCTGAGCTGACGAAGTTATCGTGAACATGATAACCATTAGAACCGTGAATATCCATGAAAGCACGCTCAAAAGTAGTAATTTTACAAAGTGAAACTGCGGAAATACAGACTCTATTTTTTAATCATACTTTTCTTGTATGTACTGCTTCAATTGACATGGTGGGGAGTACAATTAGAAAGAAACTATCGTCTCATCTATGCCAACAACGATACGTATTTTTACAAACTGAGCATGATCATCGGTGAGGGGTTGGTCTTTTGCACCCTTCTTTTCTTAGGTTTCCGATTCATTCACAAAACCATAAAAACGGATATCCAGAGAGCAAAAACCGAAAGTACTTTTTTGTTGTCTGTTACCCATGAATTAAAAACTCCTCTGGCCAGTATTCGATTAATGCTCGACACTTTATTGAAGAGAAAAACTGATGCCGACACGCAGGTACAAATGATAAAAAATGCGCAAAATGCGCTCAATAAACTGCACCAACAAATCGAAAACATCTTATTAACTACCCGCACCAATGGCGTAGAGATTAATCTTTGGGATTCAGTTATTGAATTGGATATCCTGGCCGAATCCAAGCTAAAAAAATACCAGCAGTGGTATCCAGAACATCATTGGAAACTTGAAAAAGAAGGACAACTCCAATTCCCTTTTGATCCAGAATTGATGGGTGCTGTCTTATCCAACCTCATGGATAACGCAGCCAAATACAGTCCAAAGGGAAGTAAAATCAGTGTTGGTTTATACAACAACTGTGAAATCAAAATCATCGTGAAAGATGAAGGCATTGGATTCCAGCAAGAAGACATAGGACAGGTGCTCAAAGCTTTTTATAGAGGAACATCGTCCGACAATCAGCAACCCGGAACGGGCCTTGGACTATATTTGGTTCAAAACATTGTCAAAATATACAACGGCTCTATTCATATCCATAAGAATGAGCCAAAAGGAAGTATCATAGAAATTCGTTTACCCAAACATGGAAAATCAAAATAAAAAAGTAGCATTGGTCATCTTGGATGGCTGGGGAATTGGTAAAAAAGACAACACAGATGCTATAGCCAATGCTCATACGCCATTTGTAAATGGTTTATACGAAGCCTATCCCAATGCCACATTAAGGACAGATGGTGAGCATGTAGGTTTACCCGATGGGCAAATGGGCAATTCTGAAGTTGGTCATATGAATATTGGTGCCGGCCGTGTAGTATTTCAAGAGTTGGTGCGCATCAACAAAAGTGTCCGTGAAAAGGAATTTCATTCCAACCCTACCCTCCTTGCTGGTTTTGATTATGCCGCTAAAAATAAAAAGACCGTTCATCTTGTGGGCTTAATCAGTGATGGGGGCGTCCATTCACATTGGAAGCATGCTGCTGCCATTTGTGAGATTGCTGCTCAATTCCCTATGGTCAAGACCATTGTTCATGCCATCACAGATGGAAGAGATACAGATCCGCAAAGTGGTTTGGGATACATCCACGCATTTGAAAATGACATTGCTGATACGGGAGTGAAGATAGCATCCGTTATCGGTAGATATTATGCGATGGATAGAGATAAGAGATGGGAGCGGATTAAAAAATCATTTGACTTAATGACCAAAGGATTAGGAACCTCCTATGCAGACGCAAAATCAGGAATTGAAACATCCTACCAATTTGGCATCACTGATGAGTTCATTGAACCCGTGGTTATTGCCAACAACTTCACTCCCATTGAGGAAGGTGATGTTGTTATATGTTTCAATTACAGGACAGATCGCTGTCGGGAAATTACAGAAGCCTTGAGTCAACAAGCTTTTCCGGATTTCGAGATGCAACCATTCCAATCGTTGTACTATATCACAATGACCCAGTATGACGAAAAATTCAAAAATGTTCATGTGGTTTTTCAAAAAGACAACTTGGTAAAAACATTGGGCGAGGTAATATCTGAGGCGGGAAAATCACAATTGCGCATCGCAGAAACAGAAAAGTATCCGCACGTGACTTTCTTTTTTAGTGGGGGTCGTGAGGAACCTTTTGACAAAGAGATGAGAGGAATGGTGCCTTCCCCTAAAGTGGCCACTTATGATTTGATGCCTGAAATGTCAGCAGGAGGTATTTTGGAAAAAACCAAGGAAATCATTGCCTCGAATGCTCCTGATTTTATCTGTCTCAACTTTGCCAACCCGGATATGGTTGGGCATACAGGGGTTTGGGAAGCGATCATAAAAGCTGTGGAAACAGTAGATCGTTGCTTGCAAGAATTGGTCACTTTTGGAACAGATCATGGATATCAATTCATCATCATTGCGGATCACGGAAATGCCGATAAGGCCATCAATGAAGACGGAACACCCAACACTGCACATACAACCAACCCTGTTCCGGTTTGGATTATATCAGAAACAGTAAAAAAAGTAAAAGATGGAATTTTGGCCGATGTTGCGCCCACAATCCTACACTTATTGGAAATAAAAAAGCCGATCGAGATGACCGGCTCTTTACTGGTAACGGAATAATTTATTTCAACACGTTAAATGAGCCTGTGTAATACTCCTTCTTGGGCCTATTCCAAACGAACTCATAATAGTATACTCCTTCTGATAGATCCGATATTTTCCAATCATTCTTGTAATCCGCACTTTCATAAACCACATTCCCCCAACGATTAAAAACCTTTAAAGTAGAGTTGGGATACTTCCAAGTGGAGTCGTAAGGATTGAACAATCCACAAATATGGAAAGTTTGATTGCCGATGGCCTGTCCTTCTTCAAATTCATCTGCATAAACCTCTGGGTTACACAACAAACTGAATGACTTAGCGTCTCCGGCAAAACCAGACAACAAATTAGGGAATTCAACTGTACACGCCACTGGTAATACAGTGTAATTCACTGACTCATAATATCCACATAAAGGCTCCGTTACTCGGCACCAATAGGTCATAGGGAAAGCACTCCCTATGAAGTAGGAAGCCGAAGTCCATTCAGGTGTATTGTCCGTGATGGAATCTGTTGCATCATAATACCACCACTTGTAGGAAACGTCCTGATCTGTCCAAGCGGTCAAAGTCAGGGTATCTGTTGTGCACAATCCCAGAATCAATGAGTCAGGCAAGGTGACTGGCTTCATCGGAGGCACGGGAATCTGTAGATTCAAGGTGGTGCTATCAGAAGTTCCACAATAATCATTGACCACCACTTTGTAGTTTCCGTTTTCCAAGGTATTGTCCCAGGGAAGGAAACTGAAAACGGGGTTTGGACTATTGTTCAATAACACCTGATTGGTTGGGTTGCTCCATGTAAATGAATAAGGTGCTGCACCCTGTGAAATTGCTGCCAAAACATCCACGTCCACTTGTTCTTGACACAGAATTACGTTGGACAATGCATTGACATTGACCGGAACTGGATCTGTAACTTCAAAGGACAATGAATCAGACAATCCGCAAAAATCAGATACTGTAAGCCAATATTGTCCTGGAACAATACCTGGCGCCTGGTATTCAAAAAAGGCCGTATCATTATTGGTAATTACTTCGCCCAACGGGTTCTCCCATTGATACAAGTAAGGAGGAACTCCGGTATTTGCGTTAATAGCATTAGGGCCATAACTCTCTGGGATGACAGCTTCACACAAGCCAATGTCGGGCAGGGAGCTTACACTAATGGGATTGTAATCCACAATAATCATTGATGCGGTAGTTGTATCCATGTCCAATCCTGTTGTATCCATTGGATCTTGGTAAATGAACCCAATGGTAATGGTCTCATACGTTGAGGTGATATTGCCATAAGTGATGGTATTGGTGCCCTCTGCAATATCATCTACCATTGCATTTAAATACAACGTATCATAAGTCCCTGGATAAACTACTAAGGTTGTGTCGCCATCGTAGGTATAGTCTTCATTCAAGGTTGCATCCCCACCGAAATAGAGGGTGATGGTATCAGGCTCCAGCAAACAAGGGGGTGGTGAAATAACAAAGAACCCATCATAACAACTCTCACCTTCCAAAATGGCGTTGGATGGGAATCCAGTAATTCCACCTTGCGAACCCGAGATATTGACGCTCACAGGTTGAATCAAATTATTTCCAACGTTAAAGCTTCCTGCCCGCAGGGTAACAAAGGATTGTAACGAACCATCTTGGGCATCTGCAATGGCCAATTTGATGTGATATGTTTCACCGCACAAAAGTGGATAGGTAGCCAACAAAGGAACGGTGTAACCGTTGCTTCCGATGGCCTGATTGGGTGCAGGATTGTCCACATAAAATTCACTGTAGTCCTCATTGTTCAAACTGGAAATGGTAATGGGCAAAGCGGGATCAGAACCAGGAATGATGGCAATGTTGGTAGAACCACCCGGATATCCTGGAGGAGCTGAGTAATCACCTGTGATACCAGGACCAGCTAAAAAGAAAGCAAATACGTCATTGTAGACTTGATCTACGTAGGTCAAGTATTCATCTGAACCAAATATGTAGTCAAAAGACAAAGTATTTCCTGTAGCAATAAAATCAAACTCCAAAATCGCTTGATCATTGACATCTTGAATGGTCAGATTTAAACCAATCATGGGAAATACGGAATTAGCCACCTCTAACAAATCTGGATTATTGGCCACCCCACCTGTAATACCCGGTACCGTTGCGCCCAATTGAAGCTCATTCACGTGACCTGAGGACAAGGTAACACCGTCTTCAATATCAAAAGCGGTTGGGGCGCCACCACCCGTCAGGTATCCCAACTGTCCCGGATCGCCGGTAAACTGCGCATTGAAGTAAGTGACATTGGGACCCAACAAATACTGCACTGCTTGGTCAGCAGTAATACCAGGTGCAAGCGTTATTTGTGCTTGGGTATAAAGACCCAAAAATAACAAAGACAAAATCGAAAAAATTCTTTTCATAAGTTTCGGTTGACGTACTAAAGAGTCTAAATATACGTCATTAGTTGCATTGGTCGTTAAAAAAGCATATTGCATTTCCGTGCAGCGTCAATTCAACTAAATTTGAGGCATGAGTGCATTGATTAAAATAGAAGGCCTAACCAAAACCTACACCATCGGGGAAGAAACCGTAAACGCGCTAAATGGTGTGGATTTGGAAATCTTGAAAAATCAATATGTAGCACTTATGGGCCCCTCTGGATCGGGTAAATCGACGCTGATGAATATACTTGGATGCTTGGACCGACCCAGCTCTGGGGATTATTTTCTCAATGGACCCAACGTGGCTACACTGACTGACAATGCCTTGGCTGAAATCAGAAATAAGGAAATTGGATTTGTTTTTCAAACCTTTAATCTCTTGCCCAAGTACAGTGCATTAGAAAACGTTGCGCTCCCGCTTGTTTACGCCGGATGGACGGAGCAAAGAAGATTATCGCGCGCAAAAGAGGTATTGGACCAAGTTGGTCTTGGAAACCGCATGCAGCATAAACCCAACGAATTATCTGGCGGCCAACGCCAAAGAGTTGCTGTTGCACGTGCGTTGGTCAATAATCCATCTATTATTTTAGCGGATGAACCCACTGGAAATCTGGATACCAAGACGTCTCATGAAATCATGCGCCTTTTTCAAGACATACATGACTTAGGAAATACAGTCATTTTGGTTACCCATGAAGAGGATATCGCCGCGCATGCGCATCGCATTATCAGAATGAGAGATGGAAAAGTGGAGATAGAAAAAATGAATGTGCCTGTGCATTTATAATTGATTAAATTTGTGCCTCATTGAAGACCATGAAGCGCACAGAGATTCTCCACATTTTAGACCAACCAGAAATTGGCAAAGAAGTCAATATCAAAGGTTGGGTAAAGACATTTAGAAATGATCAATTTCTAACCATCAATGATGGTTCAACTTTGCGGAACATACAAGTAGTACTGAATCCAGATCAAACGCCAGAGGAATTGCGTAAACGTCTCTACACCGGCACTTCAGTTTCTGTCAATGGCATTGTTCAAGAGAGCCTTGGAAAAGGCCAAAATGTTGAGGTCATTGGAACCCAACTCACCATACTGGGTGATTGCGACCCCAATGAATTTCCCATTCAAATGAAGAAGCACAGTTTGGAGTTTTTGCGTGAAAAAGCGCATTTGCGTTTCAGAACATCCACTTTCAGTGCTGTTTTTAGGGTTCGTCATCATCTTGCCTTTGCCGTCAATAAATTCTTCAATGACCGCGGTTTTTATTATTTACACACCCCCATTATCACCGGAAGTGATGCTGAAGGAGCCGGTGAAATGTTCAAAGTCACCACACTGGATTTGAACCAAGTCCCAAAGGATGAAAATGGACATGTAGACCATAGCCAAGATTTCTTCGGAAAATCGGCTAACCTCACCGTATCCGGGCAATTGGAAGCTGAATTGGCGGCATTGGCCTTAGGGAAAGTGTATACTTTTGGCCCAACGTTTAGAGCCGAAAACTCCAACACTTCACGCCATTTGGCTGAGTTCTGGATGATTGAACCTGAGGTAGCTTTCAATGACATATATGACAACATGGATTTGGCCGAAGATTTTTTGAAGTTCTGTTTGAATCATGTTCTGGAAAATGCACTGGAAGACCTCACCTTTTTACAAGAGCGAGAGCAGCAAGAGGACAAATCCAAGCCTCAAGAAGAAAGACAAACCGTTCCACTCATTGAACGCTTGAAATTTGTTGTAGAAAGTCCTTTTGAGCGCATCACCTATACAGAAGCCATTGAAATCCTCATGAATTCCAACCATTATAAAAAGAAGAAATTCAAATATGATGTGAGCTGGGGAATTGATTTGCAAAGTGAACATGAGCGTTATTTAGTAGAGAAACATTTCCAGAAACCCGTCATCATTACTGGATATCCTGCTGCGATCAAAGCCTTTTACATGCGATTGAATGAAGACGGAAAAACAGTAGCCGCGATGGACATATTGGTCCCTGGCATTGGCGAAATTATCGGAGGTTCTCAGCGTGAAGAACGTTATGAAGTTTTGCTAGAAAAATGCAAACAATTCAATATTCCTGAGGATCACATATGGTGGTATTTGGAAACCAGAAAATTTGGCACCTGCCCTCATGCTGGCTTCGGATTGGGTTTTGAACGCATGGTGATGTACGCCACTGGAATGAGCAACATTCGAGATGTTATTCCATTTCCTAGAACTCCCCTCAACGCTGAATTTTAACCGAGTCAAATCGATAGGGAAGAAGTTCATAGTGGTGGAAAAAATCTTCTTCTTCGCGGGATAAGATATCCGACAATAATTCATCAAACTTCTCCTCTTGGCGACAAACAATATTGTCCAAGGTTGATCCTGAGAAAAATTCCATCTCCGCACCCAACGGCGCAAACATGGCTTTGTATCCACAATACAAACGCTCAATATTGGCGCTAGAAATGGCCGTGACCGTGACGTTTACATCTGCAAAACACTCGTAAGACTTTAAACCTTTGTCATAAAATTCAATATTCAATCCTTCAAAAAAATCATTGTAATACGCAACAGCTTCTTGCTTCAGCTCCGGGCGGTGACATTCCATAGGATGGGGCAAAACCACCAGGGTATAGACAGGGTTCAATTTCAAGAATTGTCGGAGTGCTGTCATGCAACGGTCTTCATACTCAAAGTCTTTGTTATTGTTTTGCGCATGCACCGCTCTTTTCTTGCGTAACCAAGCCCCTCTCGATAAAAAACCAATGGATTTGGAATTGGTTGGACCATCCCCCTTGATGTAAGGTGTCAATTTGGAAAACTCGATAAAAGGCCACTGTTGTATCGAATCACAACACCAATTGAACTTATACTTATCATATTCGACATGCTGAAAGTCGGCTGTAATTACAAAAGTGCCCGTAACTACTTGTTGATAGAAATTACGGATAGGGTTGGCAGAAGGGATGGTAATCAAATGGACATTAAAAATTCGTGCCATAAGCCCTGTAAAACAAGCGTCATTCTCATATCCGCCAAAAAAATAGATTTGTTCAACCGACCAAAGCGCACATCGATGAAAAAGCAAAATATTTTCAACCCACTGCAAGAGCATCAACCCCAGTCTTGAGCGGTGTTGAGCAAAGAGGGAGCAAAAGAAAAGAAAAGTGCCCATCACCACAACCATAACAGTTAACACCAATCGACAAAACACACCCAGTGCATGCGGAGTATCATCCCTGTATATCAACAGACGATTTCCTTTGCCTTTTATGGCACTGATATAGTTTGAGAATTGTAATTCTTGCGAAGTCGTTTGACAATAAATCACTTCTGCTGTATGGGACAGTGTCAGATGCCGTTTATCCCAAATTTTGCGCAATGATCGCATACCATAACGAGGTACGGCCCAAATATCTGACTTCGATTTTTTTCCAGTGGTTCGGAATGTATGTCCATGCATCCATTTCTTCCATGTCCAACCAAAAGCATTGTTGACTTTTAATACACCAAGAAAACAAACCTGAACAAAAATCCACAGCGACTTAAAAATAATCTTCCAATCCCTCATTTGGTAGACCAATGTTTAACCACATCTTCCAAGACTCCTGCATCCGATAACAAGTGCTCGACGAATTCTCTAAACACTCCTTCTCCCCCTTTCCTCTCTCCGATAAAACTTGACAATCCTTTGACATAAGCCGGAGCATCTGCCGGACATCCGGAAAAACCGACGCATTTCAGCAGGGGCATATCCAACAGATCATCACCAATAAATGCAGCCTCATTCCATGCAATATTATGCGCATCACAAAACGACTTGGCCACAGCCACTTTGTCTTTAACACCATGATAAACGAAATTTAATTTCAACTTATCAGCCCTTCTGCGCATGATCTGTGTATCCTCCCCAGTAATAACCACAACGGGGATATCCAATTGTCGTAAAAACAAAATTGCCGCAGAATCTCTTGTATTGAATTTCTTCCATTCATTTCCCGTTTGATCATAGTACATTCCACCGTCGGTCCATACGCCATCAATATCGGTAAAAACTACTTTTGGCAATTTGGTATTGGGTTTCATGACTGCAACATGTTGGGGTAAATAATTTCATCCGCTGGCATATCCAAAGACAACTTTTTCCCGACAACACTATCCTTTTCCAACCATTTGAATCCATCACCAGGTGAGAGCATGTGCAAATCTTCTTCCGCAATAATTTCACCCGCTTTCATGGTTCTTTTTGTTGCTATGGATCGCTCAAGTTTAAACTTAGCTGCTTCTACTCCATCTGAAATAAAAATATCCTCTACCCCCATTTGCATTTCGAGCAAACGAATATCCCTTACCATTCTGTTCATTCCATCAATGCCCAATGATCCTGCTTGATCTGTCCCTTTCATGTTTCTATCAAGGGTAATATGCTTCTCAATGATCTTTGCCCCCATGGCCACTGCCGCGACGGGTGTTGCAATTCCGATGGTGTGATCACTGTAACCAATGGTGAATTGAGAATAATGCTCCTGGAGATATTTTAAGGTATTGAGGTTGACATTTCGTGGCTCTGTAGGATATTGAGAAACGCAATGCAATATTGAAATATCCGTGTGATAACGCTGAATAACCTGCAAAGCCTCATCCAATTCCCTCTTGCCCGCCATTCCAGTTGAGAGGATGATGGGAATACGGGTCTCTGCCAAAGCCTGCAGCAAAGGGAGGTTGGTTAAGTCTCTGCTGGCCACTTTTAATCGGTCTGGCGTGAAATAACGCAACATGCTCAAACAACCCACCGCACAGAGTGTCTCCACAAAATCCAAGCCCAATGACTTGGCATGCTGATACACTTCATAATGTTCTTCATCACTTAACTCCAAGGCTTCGCGGTGTTCACCATATGTTCTGCCAAAAGAATGCACACTGTCATAGGGTTTGTTCATTTGAGATTGTGACAATTCTTCCTTCAAATCTCGTTTGGTCAACTTTACCGCATCCATTGGACGTAGAGGCAAATTGAACAGATTTTCCTTAATGGGACGAGCTGCAATTTCTACCAATAACTTGGCTAAATCTACCGATCCATTGTGGTTCTGACCAATCTCCCCGATAACATAAACTCCCATATTCGCGCTGTTTTGGTTGAAACAAACTTAAAGATAATTGAAGCAGAAAAAAAATCCTCGAGAAGATTAAACTTTCTTTGCGGACGTCGCTCTAAAAATTATGTTTCGAACGCAAAAAGACCAACTTCTTTTTCAGAAAAAAAACAAGGAAAAAGATTTCCTGGAGGCCTTGAATGCGTGTCAAAAACCAATCTATTATTTCGTACGAAGAATGGTCCATCATCATGAAGATGCCCACGACATTTGCCAAAATACATTTGCGTTGGCTTGGGAAAAATGGGAGCAATTCAAAGGTCAATCAAAAGTATCTACTTGGCTGCACACCATTGCTTATCGTGAGGCGTTGAAGCACATAGACAAACAATCCAAACTTACTCAACTTCACCACCACCCTTCTCAAGCATCCCAGGATTTTCCTTTTGATGGTGATGAAATACTATTAGAATTGAATAAGGCTTTGCATCTGCTCCCTGAGAAACAAAAAGCAGTTTTCATTCTTCGGTATTTTGAAGAGAAATCCTATCAAGAAATCTCAGAGATAACAGGCACCTCCGAGGGTTCCCTCAAAGCTTCATTTCACCATGCTTCTGAAAAAATAAAAACCATTTTTCTGAAAAAGAACACCCATTAACTCGATAAATATGGCTCATTCTGCAATGGATTTCGAAAATAACAAACTACAACAATGGAAAAACGCACCATTGGTAGAAGATGAATACTTTGACAAGCTTCCCTTGTGCGTTATGCAGAGAATTCAGATGAATGACGCTTTGAAAAAAGACGCTGTCCATTTCAAACCCGTTGTTTCTGATAACAAAAAAAATTACCGTATTCTGTATTACTTTTCTGGTATTGCTGCTGCCCTAGTCATCACCTTCGGCTTGTTATACAGCAATACGTCGTCCAATGACCAGCGCACCTTCCATAATTCAACCAACCTGAATAAGAACAATGAAAAAGCCCTCGCTCAAGAATCAGCAAGAGATTTTATAAATGACAATGAAATGGAAAAGGCAAACCAATCTATAGAAAAGAAAAAATTGGATTGTACTACCGAAGGTTCTAATAAAAAAAGCAACCCACCTGCATCAGATCCATTTGAGACGGCCTTGCAAGCCATCACGGATGATGAATTGGAGGAACTCAATTGGACATTGTATTTAAACGAAACTTTTTAAATGAGAAAAAAAATGAAAAAATGGACTCAAATTTTTAGCCTCGTATGCTCGATCATGATGATTGAACTCATGAATCCCCATGCTCTGGCACAACCCGAACATGATCTTCCTCCATTGGATGGACCACAACGTGAAAAAATGGAGAGCTTGCGTCGGGCCTATTATACCAAAGAATTAAATCTTTCTGTCAGTGAAGCTGAGAAATTTTGGCCCATTTACAACACCTTTGAAAATGCAAAGCGACAACACCACAAGCAAATGAAAACCTTTGTGGATCAAGAAACACAGTTCATCCAATCAGCCAATGACCTTGAAAATTTTACCAAAAAATTGGGAGAGATGAGGCAGCAAGAGACGGAACAATTGTTGGAATATTGGAAACAAAGTACCATGGCCATTGGATTGGAAAAAACCAAAAGTCTCATTGGAATTGATGAGCGGTTTAGGAAGGAGGTAGGTGAAAAGCTAAAAGAGAGAAGAGAAAATAACAATGGGACACAACCCAGAAGAAAACGTTAATACATTTACACCATGAAAAAAATAAAAAACACCATCATCGTTTTGATTTGTGCGGTGTTCATCACGCAGCTGTCCTCCTGCACAAAATGGAAAGACAATAGGGATACCACCATTATCAAAGATCAAAATGTCATTGAGGGATTGTTTGACGATATGTTTAAAATTGTCGACCAAGCCTCTAATGCCACGGCAGGAATCAAAACGTTGGATGATCCTTGCATTGATGCCATCACAGTGGATACAGCAGCCAATCCCAAAGTGATGGTCATTGATTACGGAACGGATGACTGTGCCAGTAGTGATGGACGTGTGAGAAAAGGAGTTTTAACCATCACCTACTCCGGTAGGTATAGAACACCGGGAACCATCATCACTGTAACACCTGAGAATTTTTCAATTGATGGATACAACATCAATGGCAGCAAGACCATTGTCAATGAAGGTTTCAATACGCAGGGTCAGCCTTACTTCAGCATAACAGTATCCGCATCCATCGCTGCGCCCAACAATGAATGGGCGGCTACCTGGAACGGCAATCGCATCCGAACATGGACCGAAGGTTACAATACCATCATCAATATTTTTGATGATGTATACAGTGTCACTGGTGGAGGAACAGGCATCAACAGAAACAATGTCCCTTATACCATGAATATTGACGAACCCCTAGTGGCTCAGGTGGGATGCCCTTGGATCAAACAAGGTGTAATGACCATCGATCCTGAAGAAGGTCCCAATCGGGTTATCAATTGGGGTAGCGGAGATTGCAACAATGGATTAACTTTAACCGTTGGCAACAATGAATATGAAATCAATGGTGGAAACTAAATTTTAATTTTCGCTCCATAAAAAAAGGTTGTCAATAATGACAACCTTTTTTTTGTACTCACCAATTTATCATCACTTAAAATTCTCTTTCAAAAACTCCTCCATTTTGCTTCTCACAATCAAGCGACTGATGACCTTTCCATTTTGATCCAAAGCAATCAAAGTTGGCGTACTTGGCACGGGATAATGGTTATTGAATTCCTTTCGAACATCGTATGCCAAAAAAGTATCTTTCCAGGGCTGTGGATGGGCATTCACGTAAGTTTTCCATTCATTGATATCCTTATCGATGGATACTGCGTACACCTCTAATCCTTTGCTGTGGTATTGATCATAAAGTCCGCGCAAAACCGGTTTAAACTCTTCGCAATGGTTACAACTGCTTTTCCAGAAGAGCATTAAAGTCATTTTATTCTTTTTGCATACATCCTGTAAAGACACAGGGGTAGCGTTGATATCAGGCAATTTCAAGGGCCAAACTTTCTTACCAGGAGCCACTTCATTGAGCGCGTTCACCAATTGATCATTGGCAGATTTGCTGCTGTGATCCTCAGAACAATCTTGACTGTAATGGGATAATAAATGAGAAAGACCTTTCTCACTTTTATAACCCAACATTTTATCCAAAAGATATTTGAACAAGAACTGATCTACCTCCTCTAAACCACCGCTTCTGAACATTACCCCATCTATAAAGTCTATGGCATAATCGTCTGAATCCTTTTGCTGCATGTGTTTAAAATAGCGCTCTAAGCTTCTCACGAACAAATTGTGGTGCAAAGCACCCGCTTTGTAGTAGGGTAATTTGCTAATCCCAAATTTGATATAGAACAAGGAATCATTCAGGGATTCATGCTTCTCTTTGGGATAATCAGACCTGACCGGTTGATACACCAAATCAGCCACCACATCACCTGTGAAAGTCCCTTTATTTTGCTGAGCCATTCTCCGTGAAATTTGATTTAATAACTTCGTGGCCTTTTCTAGTTTATCTTGCTCAACAGGAACCGCTGTGCGCAGGGCATCAAAGTCCAGGTAAGCATTCATCAACTCCAAGTACAATTGACTTTCTAGTGAGTTGGATACTGAGATGGGTCTGCCATTCATGTCTGGATAATTGATAACGAAGTCCATGGACATGGGTTCATTTTTGTACGATGAGATTATAAAATCCGACCAAATGACGCTTGTTTTTCCTGAAGGGAATCTAAAGCGATACTGACCATAAACGGGCGGGATGAACTGAAAACTCACTTTACCCTCTTTGTCCAGGGCTTTGTTATCAATTTGCTTCCATTCCTGACCATTCATGTATTCAAAAATAACCTTTGATGTACCACTGGGCAGTTGATTAAACTGGGCTTGGATGTTCAGGGCCTGCGCCCCAGCATTGGTCTGAGAGCTGATTGCCAGCACCACCAACAGCAGCAAAGAAATAATTTTTTTCATGTTTTTGAACCGGATAAAAACCATGCCGAAGATAAATCAAACCGTGTCATCACTTTTTTATTTTTTTTTTTGAAGATGAAAAAAAAGGTTTATATTTGCATCCGCTAAAGCGAACGATGGCCCGTTCGTCTAGGGGTTAGGACAGCAGATTTTCATTCTGTAAACAGGGGTTCGATTCCCCTACGGGC
>JACCDJ011119595.1_pt1 | contig 48304 bp, 41 predicted proteins | sample 7444481 | NCBI WGS metagenome assembly JACCDJ01 (sample SAMN15323435, study PRJNA562643) | freshwater metagenome | isolation source: river surface water | place: USA:Blue River Watershed | collected 2017-08-15
GTCGCGGCTCTGCCACGGATTGTGAGGCGCCGCATGGGAAACATAGAGGAAAAACGGCGTTTCTCTGTTTTGCTTGATGAATTCACACGCATGCTTGGTCAGCAAATCGGTGGTATAGCCTTTTTCCTTGCGGATTTCGCGATCGTGCCACCAATCGAGCTCCTTCATGCCGTAGCCCGCTATGTGCGTGTGGTAATCGACATTGCCGCCGATGAAACCGCGGAACACATCGAAACCATAATTCATCGGATGAAACTTGCGATCATAGCCGAGATGCCATTTCCCGATCAACGCCGTGCGGTAGCCCGCGCCACGCAACAGGGTGGGCATGGTGATTTCTTCGGTGGACAAGCCCCATGCCCAGCGCTGCACCGGATTTTCCTGACGTTGCTGGCGAAACACGGGTGACAATTCTTCATCCGGAACCCATGCGCAACGCTGTTGATAGCGGCCAGTCATGAGGGCGGCACGGGTGGGCGTGCACATCGCGCCGTTGCTGTGGAAGTCGGTGAACCGCATGCCTTCCGCTGCGAGCCGGTCGATGTGCGGTGTTGCGATCTCCTTGTTGCCGTAACAACCCAAAGAACCATAGCCAAGGTCATCCGCCAGAATCAGCACGATGTTCGGCGCTTGCTGTGCGGAGTTCGCAAGCTGGCAGGCGATCAACAATCCCGATAACGCCCAGAGGGAAAAAATATTCATCGTTCTCGTGTTTGAGGATCAGACCGATGCTTTCTTTTTGATGAAAAAACGTGGTTTCAGCAGGTGACTCATGTTGCTGGAGTCTCGTTGTAACGACTCTGTTTCCCGATGAATCCACGCACTTTTCGCAATCTCGTGCAATCACTCACTCTGTTGGTGGAGCGAGCTCTTTCATCCCTTGCAAGCCCTCCATCATGGCCTTGAGGCCAGTGGTCAGCTTTTGTGCGCTGGCCATCGTTTGATCGAGTTTTTCCAATTCCATGGCAGGCAGGTTGCCGTTTTGGAATGGCATTTGTTGTGGGTTTTTCCCTTGTGCTTCCGAGGCTTTTTGCACGATCCCCGCCAGTTGTTGTTGCTGATCGGGAGTGAGAATGCTTTGCAGTTGTTCGGCCAGAATCGGATCACTCAAGTCATTGCCACCACGACCGGAAAAAGCGAAACCGCTGACGTTGCGCATGACAGCCAGGGTATCGTTGGCAATAGCATCGTATTCTTCCTGGGTGATTTCACCACGCTTCAGCGCATCACCTGCGAGAATGGTTTCCATCATGCCGGATGGATCCGCTTCGAGGGCTGCTGCCAGTTCATTAACGGCGTCCATGCGCTCGCCGACGCGCTCTTCCACAATGGCGGCGGCTTTGGTTTTTTGTTCGTCGTTGAGTCCCAGACGCGATGCGAGGGCATCCGATGCTTGTTTGATTGCCAGGTCTTTGGCTGATGAAGCACCAGCTAAGCCCGCACCCATGTCGGCAAGCTGCATGGCATCCTTCATCAGGCCAGCCATATCCTGGGAGATTTTTTTCGAGAGTTTGGTGCGGCCATCGCCATATTTTTCGGCGAGTTTCGCCCAAGCACCATCCGTGCCGCGATCATTCGATGACGCTTTCGCACCTGCGATGGGCGCGGCCGCACCCGTTGCGGCTTCTGCTTTCATCGCGGCGGCAACTTTCGCAGCAGCGGCGGCTTCCGCCTCGGCGACATTGTTTTTGCCCATGCTCGAGCCGAGATAAATTCCACCAACAAGCAAGGCGAGTCCGGCGCCGGCAATCATCAAATTTTTTTGTTTCATAGAGTTTTGTGCAAAGTGATAACGTTCTGTGATTGTGATTTCGTGCAAGTTTCCCCACAAAATCTTCTTTTCAGTGAGATCCGTTCGTGGATGATACCGGTAACAAATACGCAGTAGCATGAGCAACGATTCATTTTCCGAAGTAACACAAACCGGTTGGCTGTCACGGCTGGGTAAATCCATCACCGGAGTCCTCGTGGGTCTCGCGCTAACCGCAGGTTCGTTTGTTTTACTTTGGTGGAATGAGGGTCGCAGTGTGAAAACCTATCTGGGTCTGAGAGAAGGCGAAAAAATCGCCATCTCCGTTGCGGCGGATGGCATCGACACGGGCAACGAGGGCAAGTTGGTGCATCTCGTGGGGCACGCTGCGGCCAAGGACGAGGTGGCTGATCCTGTGTTCGGACCGAAACTCGCCGGTGCCGTCAAATTGCATCGCACGGCGCAGATGTTCCAATGGGTCGAAACGAAAAAAACCACCACTAGGACCAAACTCGGCGGCGGTGAGGAAACCGTCACAGAATACCACTACCAACAAGAGTGGTCAGAAAAATACCACTCATCTTCGGAATTTCGCCATCCTCAAGGTCATGCGAATGTTTCTCCTGCCTATCAGAGCCAGACATTCATCGCGCGCGATGCCACGATCGGCGCCTTCGCCCTGCCGGAGTTTTTGATCCAAGAGTGGAAGGATCTGCGTCCGCTGCCTGTGGCCATGGAGCAGCTGAAACCTGAGCATCGGGAAAAAGCCCAAGCGCAGGCGGAGTGGTTGTATTTGTCTGGCCGGGCTGACCGTCCTGTGAATGGGGATGTAAGGATCAAGTTCGATGCCATTCCCGCGGGGGAGGCCAGTGTTCTGGTGCGGCAGGTGAGAGATACTTTCGAGCCCTACCTCACGCAGGTGGGAACCAAGATCGCGCGGATCAATGCGGGCGTTCATAGCAAGGAATCGATGTTCGCCGCCGCCCAGGCGGAAAACACACTACAGACATGGCTGTTGCGAGGTTTAGGCGCGCTTTTGATGTTCATCGGCATTGTGCTGGTATTCCAACCATTCAAAATACTCGCGGACGTGCTGCCGCTAGCGGGTCGAATCGTAGGCGCGGGTACGGGTATGATCGCGATGTTGCTGGCAGGTATGGGTTCCACTATAACCATAGGATTGGCATGGTTGTGGTATCGTCCTTTGCTCGGGGTTGCAGTGTCGTGCGGTGCGGTCACGCTCTTTGTTCTCCTGATTCGTCGTTTTCGCACGCGATCAGCCTGAGCGATGCTGTCATGAAGCTAGTGGAAATATGACCGGTTTTTCCCATTGCCCCTGTGTACGCGGGGTAAGATGATGGGCGTATGAAAAAATTTTTCGCCGTCATCATTGCGGGTCTTAGCGCTTGGGTGTTGTTCACGCCCTTCGATTTGCCCCCCATACCGTTCTTTTTCATCGATGAAGCCATCGCGCTGTTGATGTTCACCAAATCAATGTCCTATCTAGGAGTCGATATTTCCCGCATCCTGCCGTTTCTTCCCCAAAGTCGCCGCAAAAAAACCTCACCCGTTTCGCCCGCTGCCGGTACCAATCCCGCAAAAGAACCGGTGATCGATGTATAGCCGAGGATCCTGACACACAGACCATGAGTCCAAAGCTTGCATTGGCGAAAGATCGGGTTTACTTACCTCGTATCTTATCTCGAACATGAGCGATTCAAGCGAAGCAATCAAACCTCGGAAGCCCGTTTTTCTCACCCTCATTGGATTGGGGGCCTGTGCAGGCATGTTGGCCATGCCGGTTCTGGCCGGTCCGCCGAACGGACAGGCACTGCCGGACATCATGCGTTTTCTCGGCCGTTTTCATCCGGTCATTTTGCACCTGCCTATCGGCATTCTGAGCCTCGCTCTGATCAAGGAATTCGCCTCGCTGTTTTCGCGCGAAGTGCAGTCCACCCGCAGCATCATGTTTTTCGCCGCGGCTTCTTCCGTGATTGCCGTGATCGCCGGATTCCTGCTCTATCAGAGTGATCTCGATGGTGAAGCCACCGATCTCGGCAATCGTCACCTCTGGGGTGGTATCGCGTTTTCCTGTGTGACGATCCTTGCTTACATCGTGAAATCATGGACGGATGCCGGTGCATCTGCGGCATGGTTCTATCGGTTTCTCCTGCTCATCAGTGCGGGCGTGATGGGCTTTGCCAGTCATGATGGTGCTTCCATGGTGCATGGCACTGATTATCTCAGCAAGTATGCTCCACCCGCCATCAAACTGCTGCTGGGAGGGAAAGTGGAAAACGTCTCCCAACCTGAAGGTGGAACTCCTGACGCTGCTGCAGAGCCCCTCGTCTATCAGGATGTCATTGCGCCGATGATGGAAGAAAAATGCTGGAAGTGCCACAATGCCGATAAAATCAAAGGCAAGTTCCGCATGGACACTTACGAGCTTCTTGTCAAAGGCGGTAAAGAAGGCGCGGGCCTGGTGGTTGGCGACGCTGCCAAGAGCAACATCGTCATTCGTTGTGAACTGCCCATCGATGACGATGAGCGCATGCCTCCCGATGAAAAACCCGGCCTGACGGACGAGCAACTCACGGTCATCAAGTGGTGGATCAATGCGGGTGCATCACCTGCCTTGAAACTCAGCGAGGCGAACGCGCCCGCTGATGTGGCCGCCATTCTTGCGAAACAAAAACCTGTGGTGAAAAAAGCCGCCGCTCCCGCAGCTACGACCGATGCCGCTCCCGCTGAAGCACCCAAAACCGATGCCAACCGCGATGCTCTCAAGGCGGCAATGGCGGAAGTGCAAAAGTCCTTCCCTGGTGCCGTGCAATTTGAATCGCAGGCCTCGTCCGGACTCACCTTCACCGCGGTCAGCATGCGCGGCAAGTTCTCCGATGACGATACCGCCAAACTCGGTCCTGTGATGGCCGGTCTGGTATCCGCCGATTTCTCCGCAGCGCTGATCACCGACAAGTCATTGGCTTTGCTCGCCCCGGCGAAAGGTCTACGCAGCTTGCGCATTTCTGAAACGAAAGTCACGGATGCGGGTATGGATACGATTGCCAAGATGACATCACTGGAATCGCTCAACCTCTACGGCACCGAAGTGACCGATGCCGGATTGCAAAAACTCGCCTCCTTGCCGCAGCTGAAAAAACTCTACGTCTGGCGCAGCAAGATCACCCCCGCCGGTATTGCCGAGCTGAAAAAGAAACTGCCCCAGTGCGTCGTAGAGGCCGGCATGTGATTTGGGAAAAATCTTCATGCATCTCAGCGATTCCACTATTCGTGGGATCGCTTTTTTCTATGCATCTCGTGGTCACTCGTGCGTGTGGCGTTTTTCCAGCGCCACCATGGTGATGTCGTCCATTTGCGGAGCATCGCCGGTGAAGTCCTTGAGAGTGCGCAGCATTTTTTGCAACACGATCTCTGCGCCCAGTGGCGAGCTTTGCAGGAATGTTTCCTTCATGCGCTCGATGCCGAATTCGTCATCCGCGGCATTGAGCGCTTCTTTCACGCCATCGGTGTGGAGAAGCAGGCAGTCGCCGGGAGAAATCTGGAAGGAAAAATCTTTGGTGACGCGTTCGAACACATCGCCTTCATCAATGCCTACTGCCAGACCGGAAGGTTTGATTTGAGTCACCTCACCGCTTTCTTTGTGAAACCAGAAAGCGGGATCGTGACCGGCGCGCGCCATGACTGCGTGGCCCTGATCGCCATCGAGAATCAGATAGGCCATGCTGATGAACATGTCCTCGCGGATATCGGGAAAGAGTTGGCGGTTGACCAGCGAAAGCACCTTGGCGGGCGAAGTCTCGCCGATGGCGACACAGCGCAGCACGCTCCGGCACATCGCCATGAGCAAACCCGCTGCCACTCCTTTACCAGAAACATCTGCGATCACCAAGCCCCAACGCTTGTTACCGAGATCGATGAAGTCGTAATAATCCCCGCTGATGATGCGTGCCGGCGTGTTGGTGCCAGCGACACGGTAGCCCTCGATCGAAGGGTTTTTTTGCGGCAACAGAATCCGCTGCACCTCGCGCGCGGTGCGCAATTCATTTTCCAAGGTGCGTTTTTCGTTCGCCTCCTGGTGCACCATCGAATTTCCCAAGGCGAACGACGATTGCTCGGCCACGGAACGGAACACGGTGAAGTCGTGTTCGTTGAATTCCCCTTGACTATGGGGCTTGGCGACGGCGAGAACGCCCAGGTCCTTGCCTCCATGGCGCAGTGGCGCCAGCATGGCAGAAACATTCCCGTCATAACTGACAAAGGCGTCACGGAACGACTCGTGGGTTTTCACGTCAGGCACATGCACCGCTTTTCCCACGGTGAGACAATGCCCCAGAATTCCCTCGTCGGTTGCCTGATTCGACAATCGGATGTGACTTTCGGCGGCGCGGGAGTCCTTCTGTGCCCGTCGCATCACTTCCAGTGGTAGGCCAATCAATTGCGGGCAACTTTCGCTCACGTATTTCGGCACCAACCACTGTCGTGAATCATTACTCAAATAAATCGCACCACCCTGCGCACTCACCACATCCACCACACCATCCACGATGGTTCGGTTCACACTGTGTGGTGACGAATCCTTTTCGATGGCCTCACCCAAGTCGTGGAGAAAGTGAAACATGCGTTGCTCTTCGCCGACGATGTCGCTTTTTTCTTTTTCTAACAATTTTGCGCTACGTCGTGCACGCCTTACCCACAAGGCCATCAGCAGCAGCGAGGCTACCAATCCGCACACGATGTAAAATTCCAGTGACATGCTTTGTGTTTGAGAGACGGGGTAGCGGGGATGTCAGCTGGAGGGAGAACCCAGTTCTTTTTCCAGCAACTGCACCACATTCTCAAACTTTTCCGCATTTTCCTCACTGGTAGCGGAGAGGATTTTGTGCGCTTCGAGAACTTCCTGACTGCGCGCGCGGACGTTGAGTGTTGCGCCGGTCCATGGCTGAAGGCGGGCGCGGATGTCATCCGGAGCCGCTGCCCATGATGCCGCAGCGGGATTGATATCCATCAGTGCGTTGAGACCGAGATCCTCCAAGGATGACACGTTTTTTTCCGATGCGCCCGCGATCTCGAGTCTTCCGCCACCGGATTGTTTGCTCAGACGCAGGGATAACCCTGCCAACATCCCCATGAAAGTGGAGTCCATTCCCGTGCAGGCATGCAGGTCGATGACCACGCAGCGCTCTCCCTCTTGCAAACAAATTTCTGCACATTGTTTCACCGCAGGGCTACTCATGAAATTGCCTTTTCCGGCACAACGGATCCATGAAAAGCCGTCGAATTTTCCCCAGTCGATTTGACTTGATTCACTCACAAATGACGTAAGTCGCAATGTTTACGCGACGCCCATACTCTAAGCAAAATCTCGATGAGGTCAACGTTGGAAAAAAACTTTCTCCACATCTCACGCATGTTTTTTCATCACCAAGTGGGCCCGACAGGAATCGAACCTGTACCTACGGCTTCGGAGACCATCGTCCTATCCATTGGACTACGGGCCCATGTGGTGAGCTGCTGCGGCGGCTACGGTAGCGTAACGAACTGTGGTCTGGCAAGCGTGGGTTTTGTGGATTTCACACCCGCGCTTCCAACCACTTGCCACGGAAGTGCAACCAGGAAAACACCAGCGCTTGCACGGTGAGGTCGACGGCGAAAATCGTCCACACTCCCACCAGCGTGAGATGTCCCGTCGATTTGCAATAAAACAACACGCCGATGCGGAAAAATGCCATGATGGAGAAGGCCCATTTCATGACCAAGGGCGTGGCACCGGCGCCGCGCATGGTCGTTTTCAGCAAAATGCAGGTGGCGAAGGCCGGCTGGGAAAAGGCGCACACCACCAGCAAGGGTGTTGCTATGTGCAAATGTTCCTCGCTGCCTGCGGCAAGAATGTTGACCAGAAATTCGCGGAACAACACAAAACAGAGACCGAGGAAACTCATCACCGCGATGTTGAGTTTCCAACAAAACCGCACAACGCGCACGGCCATGGGCTTCGATCCTGCACCGAGATACTGCCCCGTCAATGCCGCTGCGGCGGTGGCGATGGCGAAGCCCGGCATGAAACTCATCGACTCCACACGGATCGCGATCATGTGCGCGCCCAGCGAGCCATGCATGGGCAGTTGCGAAATCGTCTGAATGCCGAAATAATGAATCATCCACATGCCGGCCACTTCCATCGATTGGGGAATGCCCACGCGAACAATGCGTGTAAGAGTTTCACGATGGAAACGTAGGGTTTCTCGCGTCCAGCGCAGCGTCACTTCATGGTCTCCCTTGCGCAACCACAGCACCAACGATACCGAGAGCAATCCGGCGATCCAGCCGCACACCGTGCCGGCGGCGATGCCCGCGATGCCATGGCCGCCAATCGGTTCCGGACCGAACACGAACAGCACGCTGAGTAGGAAATTCACCACGTTCACCACGATCATCGAGAAAAACGGTGTGCGGGTATCGCCCGATCCGCGTAACGCCGCATTCAATGCCATCATCGCTCCGCTGAATGGACCCGATAGCGCCAGCACGCCCAGGTATTCCGCAGCAAATATCGATGCTTGCGGTGACATGTCCATTTTGTCCACCAACCAACCACAGCCGACCTTGAGTAAGACCAAAGATCCCAATCCCGCGGCCAATCCCAGCCACAAGCCTTGGCACATGCCGCGTCTTGCAAGCAGCGTATCGCGCGCACCGCAGGCACGCGATACCAACGCCATCACGCCGATGGCCACCGCGCCTTGCAGGATGTTGAAAAACCAGCCGACGTATCCACCAAGACCCATTGCGTCGAGGATCGCCACGCGCGTTTCCCCTGTGGCCATGCGGCTGGAAACCATGATGTCCGTCACGCCGACGAGGAACGTCATGGCATTTTCTAACAGCGGCCATATCGCCAACATCGCCACTTGACGCGATAGGGTCAGACCGCCGAGTTTTCCCGCCAGTATGGGCTGTTTGTGATCCGCATCAACCATGTCGGACTCGAGGGTGAGGGAGAAAAATGCGTTGGTTCATGGTCTTGTCCCCGCGTCCGTCGCGCCTGCCCATTCGTGAATCCGTCATCGTTTTCTTTACGGCACCCGCCGCAAGCGGATGTTCGTTGAGGATGGAGAAAACACAAGCCACGAATGAGATGGTGGGAAAAATCCGGAAAGGCGCCAACAGAAAAGCCGCCCATGATGAGCGGCTTTTCTTGGTGTTCCTGATGGCTCTTCTTTTTCTCAGAGGCTCTTCAGATAAGCGGCGATGTCCGCGATGGCTTGCGGGGTGAGGCCGAGGTTGGCGGGATCATACATCAGAGATTTTTCCAGAGGCTTCATCGAAGCGATGCGCGACTTGGCAATCGTTTGTGTTTGTCCGCCCACGCATTTCACGATCACCGGATCGCCATCGCTGAGGACCATGCCGACGATGGTGATGCCGTCCTTCGTTTTGATCTCGCTGCCCTCGTAGCCGTGGGAAACTTCCGCGCTGGGATTGGCGATGGCGTTGATGATGACATCGGCGGGTTGCTGGCGGCCGAAGGTGGTGAGGTCTGGACCGTAGTCGATGCCTTGTTCGCCGACCTTGTGGCACATGTAGCAGGAAGCGATGGCCGCCTTGCCGCGCTCTTTGTCGCCGGTGAGTTTGGCAATTTCCGCTGAGCTGGGAAGTTTCGGCGCGTTGGCGGGCATAGCGGGCATTTCCACCGAAACCAATTTCGCGTTCGCGGGGTCCTGGCCCATGGACTTGAGAATGGCATCGAGATTGTGCGATTTCCACAAATTGCCTTTGCGGTTGTTGATCCACCATTTGGCGAGGTCCTTGTGGACGAAGCCTTCGGTGTTGGCGATTTGGATCATGGCACCGGAAGCGGCGGGGCTGGAATTGAAGCCGAGTGCGGTGAGCATGAGCTTCGATTGCTCGGGACTGGTGCTGGCGGCGAGGGCGCGGAGTTTCAGATCAGCCACGGCTTGGTTCGGGTGCAAACGCCAGGCGATCCAGGCGAAGGCATCGCTCCACTTGTCACCGGAACCTTGTTTCGTCAGAGCTTTGGCGGCATCGTAAACAGCGGCTTCCTTGTTGGTGGAGCCCAGGCCGAGTGCTTCGAGATAGGCGCGGTCCTTGCCATCGAACTGGGCGGCGATCTGCGCAAGCAAAGGCACACTTTGCGCGGCGGGGACATCGCGCAGCATCAGGGCGACCTCGCGACGCACCATGGCGGATGGATCCTTGAGCATTTTTCCTGCGAGTTTCACCACATCGGCCCCGGCGGCGCGCAGGGCGCGAACGGCGACGAGGCGATGGCGCGGCTCCTTGGCGGAAAGCCATTGGCTGGCGATTTCCTGACCTTGGTCACCCATCTGAGCGAGCAACCACACAGCGCGCGCTGCGATGTAGGGGTTGTTGTCCTTGAGCAGGGCGGTGACTGCGGGGATCGCCTTCGCACCTTGGGCCTTGAGGCGGGTGAAGCCGCTGTTGCGCACGTTCACAGCCGGGCTTTTCAGCGCGGCGATCTGACCCTCAGTGGTGGCGAGGTCGATCTTGGGAACGACGGACTTGAAGCCCTTCGGCGCGATGCGATAGATCGTGCCGTAAAGTCCTTTGTCGCCCGTGCCGTGGCCGCCCACGCGGGGATCGAACCAATCCGCGACATACACTGCGCCATCGGGGCCGACGGTGACGTCCGCAGGGCGGAAGCGGGTGTAGAGTTCGTTGTTTGCGCCGCCGATGAAATCGGAGCCGGCGAATTTTTTCTCTTTGTTCGTATTGATGAAGTCGATGCGTTCCAGCTTGAAGCCCGCGCCATCGGGCACGGGAAGGTAGCCGAAGATAACGTTTTTCCCTGCCTCGCAAGCAAGCAGGAGACCTTGCCATTTGTCACCGAGCGCGCCGTTTTCATAGAACGCCACACCGGTGGGAGAACCGCCGCCGTAGACATCACCCGAGGGCATGGTGCCGGGGTCTTCCTGACGCCACTCGGCGGTGGGGGTGTCTTGTCCGGGGCGTTTGTCCGCGCCCCAGCTGCGTTGACCATCAGCCGAGGAAAATCCGGCATTGCCGCCCTCCATGATTTCCGCCACGCGGCAGGCGGGTGGATCGTCGTTGTCGGACTGGAACATGTCGCCAAACGATGTGAGCGCCTGTTCGTAGGAGTTGCGGTAGTTGTGGCCGACAATGCGAGCATTCGTGCCGTCCGGATTCATGCGCACGGAGAATCCGCCGACCCAGACATTGCCATCGTCACTGCGTTGCCCGGCGATGCTGCGGGTGTCTTGATACCAAGTGCCACCGCCGCTTTGATAGTAGCTGCTGCCGATGCGGAAGGTCTTGCCGGATTTGTCCTTGAAGATGCCTCCGCAGTTGCCGTTGTTGAAATTCCATTGGCCATCTGGTCCGGCGGTCACACTGTGAAGACTGTGGTCGTGCTGGCGCGCGTTGAAGCCACTGAGAAGCACTTCTTTTTTATCGACGGATGCATCGAACTTGCGGTCGCCATTGACGTCGGTGTAAACAATCAAATCGGGTGGTTGCGAAACAACAATCTTGTTGTCCAGCACGGCCACACCGAGGGGAGATTCCAGATTTTTGTCCTGAGTGAAGACGTTGCTTTCATCAGCCACGCCATCGCCATCGGTGTCCTCGAGGATGACGATGCGATCGCCTTCCGGGCGCGGCAGGGAGCGGCGGTAGTTCACGCCCTCGGCAACGTAGAGGCGGCCGTCTTTGTCGAAGTCGATGTTGGTTGGGTTGAACAACTGAGGAGTCGTGGCCCAGATCGAAATTTCCAACTTCTCATCGGCAAGCGAAAACAGTTCTTCCGGCACCAATGCGGCCGCCACTTCTCCTGCTGGTGTGGGCTTTTGCGAATACACGGCGAATTTGACACTGGCAGCTTGTTTGGTGCCCTTTTGAAAGGCGCCACCGTCGTCCAGTCCGACTTTTGCGGTGAAAGCTTCCACGCCAGCGGGAAGGTCGAAGACGATGGTTGAGGGAGCGTGGGTGCCAAATCCTTTGGTGTAGGATGTTTTCTCCACCACCATGTCACCGCCATTGATGTTTTTGTTGACCTTGGTTTGCCCCCATCCTGCATCTGCGGAGCGCCACTTCAGTTCCGTTAGGTCTTTTTTCGAACCATCTGCCATGATGAGAGTGGGTTCGATCCAGTTGGCCCAGTCGAAACTAAAATCTCCGGCGTCTTCGATGACAAGATAGAGTTCCTTGGCACCCTTGAGCGACGCCTTCATTTCTTCCAGGCGTTTGTTGTTTGGCGTCATGACTGCGGTGGCGGCGAGAGCTTTCGACTGCGCGGCAGCGCCCTGCGCGCTTTTACGGGCTGCCTCGATGCTGGCTTTGCCATTTTGGCTGGTCTTGCCGGCGGTTTTGGAAAACTTCGCCTCACGTTCCGTTTGAATGGGGGCGGGGGTGAAATTTTTGAATTCCCCCGGTTGCACCAGCTTGAGGCGAACTTCTTTGCCTTTGGCATCGAGATTGGCGTTCAGTTCATCTTCCGTCAGAGGTTGGGAGGACACACCATCCTTCGGCACCTCGAGACCTGCGGTCCAGACCACTGCGTTGAGCACGATCTTGCGGAAATTGTCGATGGACCAGTTGCGGTGATAGTGACCGCCGGTGAAACCGACGCCGCGACCGCCGTCCTTGCGCTCGATGCCCCACATCAATGTTTGCGGCTTGCCGATGCCATCCACGCCGTGCTGGTTCCACAAATTGATGTAGGCTTTCATTCGGGCGCGCTCCGGCGTGGCGGTGACCAGATCCAACACCTTGGCACGATCGGGGATGAAACGCATGTTGTAGTAAAATTCATCCAGTGCTTCGGTCAGCGATCCGACGCCATTCGACACCGGGTGATTCGGCAGCACTTTGAGGTCGGCCACCCAGTGGGGATTGACGGAAAAGTCCGTTTCGAAGGCTCCGCCGATCCACGGACGATAGTATTTCTCGCCTTCTTCCGGTGAGGGATGAACGGCGTAGTGCATGAACATCAGGCCGACTCCGCTTTTGGCGAGTTGGTCGACTTTTTCCCAGCCCTTGCCCACCACGCTGGTGCCATCGGCGTAAATCACCAAGCCCTTGATGCCATTGAGCACACTTTCATCCTTGGGCCAGCCTTGGATGACCGTGGCTTCGATGTCGAGTTTGCTCTCGTTGAGCGCCTTGGCCAGCAATTGGCAACCAGCATTGAATTCATGCTCGCCCGGTCCGTGACTGCGGCCACCGGCGAGAAAAACAATTTTGCGGGCGGCCCAGGTGTGGCTCGTCAGAAGCGCGGCGATGCCCAGCGCGGAGAGGCGCAGGATTGTGGAAGTTTTGAAGCGGAACATAAGCGGATGGATTACTGTGTGATGAAACAGTTCTTATCATCAGCACGGTGGATTCCGCCATCAAAATTCTCGCATCATTTTCGTCGTGTGAGAGGCGGTCATACCAACCTCGCGGCCAGCAATTCGCGCTGAAAAAGCAGCTCTTTGGGCAAGTGATCGTAGAGCTCGATGAAAAATTCAGCTTGGCTGACCAGCTCGGCTTTCCATTCGCGATGATCAAAGGCCATGCAAGCATCGAAATCCTGCTCTGTAAAACCTGGCAAGCCAGCGACCTGAAAATCATCATAGGAGGGAGTCCAGCCAATCTGAGTCTCATGCCCCGCAGCTTCTCCGCGGCAGCGCCGCACGATCCACTCTAACACCCGCATGTTTTCGCCGAAACCGGGCCAGAGATACTTGCCCTCGGCGTTTTTGCGGAACCAATTGACATGGAAAAATCTTGGTAAATGACGAAGGTAACGACGCATTTCCAACCAGTGCCCGAAATACGCACCCATGTTGTATCCGCAAAACGGAAGCATGGCCATCGGATCTCGTCGTACTTTGCCGATCGTTCCTGCAGCAGCAGCTGTCATTTCCGAACCCATGGTCGCTCCCAGGTAGACACCGTGGCCCCAGTTGAATGCCTGAAAGACCAAGGGCATGGTGGTGGCGCGACGTCCACCAAAGATGATCGCGTCAATGGGCACGCCATCGGGATTCTGCCAATTCGGATCGATGGTCGGGCATTGTGATGCCGGAGCGGTGAAGCGCGCGTTGGCGTGGGCGGCGCTGCGACCGCAATCGGGTGTCCAGTCCTGTCCGGTCCAGTCGATCAAGTGCGCGGGAGATTCTTTGGTCATTCCTTCCCACCACACATCGCCATCATCCGTAAGAGCCACGTTGGTGAAAATGCAGTTTTCCTTCATCGAATCCATCGCGATCGGATTGGTCTCGTAAGAAGTGCCGGGCGCCACTCCGAAAAATCCGGTTTCTGGATTGATGGCATGAAGTTTGCCATCCTCATGTGGCCAAAGCCAGGCGATGTCATCGCCCACGATCGATGTTTTCCATCCTTCTGCCTCGTATTGTTCCGGTGGCACCAGCATCGCCATGTTGGTTTTGCCACAGGCAGAGGGGAAGGCCGCGGCTACATAGGTGACCTCGCCATCGGGGGCGTGCAGACCGGTGATCAGCATGTGCTCCGCCATCCACTTGTGCTCGCGGGCAATGTTCGATGCGATGCGCAGCGCCAGGCATTTTTTTCCCAACAAGGCATTGCCACCATATCCCGAGCCATACGACCAGATCTCCCGGGTGTCGGGAAAATGGCAGATGTATTTTTCTTCATTGCAAGGCCAAGAGATGTCCACTTGTCCGGAGGCCAGTGGCACTCCCACCGAATGTGCGCAAGGGATGAAACAACCGTGTCCATCGCGTTTTTTTTCGACCGTTCCCGCAGCTTCGTTTTCGAGACGCCGCAGCACGTGGGTGCCCATGTGGCACATGATGCGCATGTTCACCACCACGTAGGCACTATCGGTGATTTCCACGCCGATTTTCGCCAAAGGTGAATCCAGAGGGCCCATGCAAAAAGGGATCACATACATGGTCCGGCCTTTCATCGATCCACGGAACTTTTCTTTGAGCACGGCTTTCATTTCCGCGGGATCCGCCCAATGGTTGGTGGGTCCGGCTTCATCGGGACGTTTGACGCAAATGAAAGTCCGATCTTCCACGCGTGCCACGTCCGATGTTTGGGAACGAGCCAAAAAGGAATTCGGGCGTTTCGATGGATTCAGGCGGATGAATGTTCCATGCTGGACCAGCAATTCCGTCAAACGGTTCCATTCCTCCTCTGAACCATCGCACCATTGCACATTGTCTGGCGTGCACAGTGCGATCATTTCCTCGACCCAAGTCAAAAGGCCGTTATGCGTGGTAGGGCTGTTCATGACGTCTCAAGATTCACCATGGCAACGTCACGCGCAAACAGATTCGAGGATTTGCGCAACTTTTGATAGAATCCTCGCAGTGTGGGTCCATCGCGGTTCACATGTGGATCCGACGTTTTTTCAGATTTTTTCTTGCCATACGACGGAGATTGCTGTTTTGTTCCCTCGAACACTGTTCATCAGATGAGCGAATTGAACCTTACCAAACGGCAGCAGGAGATTCTTGTGTATCTCAAAACCGCGCAGCGCAAAACAGGGATCATGCCTTCCACGCGTGAACTTCAGCATTATTTTGGCTTTGCGAGCCAGACGGCGGCGATGAGCCATTTGCGGGCGTTGGAAAAAAAAGGTGCCATTCAGCGTCTGCCGGGCAAGGCGCGCGCCGTGGCATTTCCCGATGAGTTGGATCGCGAGGAAATCATCGACGTGCCGATCTACGGTCGTATCGCCGCAGGATATGGCGATGACACCACACCAGAGAAAGAAGGTTGCTTGTCGATCGACATCCGCTCGCTCGGCATCCAGCGCTCGGCTCGGACCTTTGCTCTCAAAGTGCGCGGGGAATCGATGGTGGATGCCCACATCTGCGATGGTGACGTGGTGGTCATGGAATTTCGCGAGCCACGCAATGGCGATATCGTGGCCGCTCTGATCGATGGTGAGACTACGTTGAAGCGCTATGTGGTGGAAAACGGCAAACCTTTTCTGCATGCGGAAAACAAAAATTTCCCCGATTTGATTCCGGCACGGGAGTTGATTGTGCAGGGGGTCTTGGTGGCATTGTTGCGACAAGCGGCTTGAAAGCAGGCGATGGAAAATTTGCTGATTTTTGCGCGACTTTTGATTCATTCCATTGTTCCATCTGTAAGGAGGTATTGATGAGAGCCACGAAACAGAAACAAGATGGTATCACTGAGGAGCAGGATGTCTCACAAGATCCCGTATGGGATTTGCTGAGACAGACTTCCGCCTCCGCGGTCTCAGCGGGGTTTGCTGATCGTGTGGTCATGGCGGCTCGTCAGGCCGATCGGGCTTCGTCACCGTTCTTTTCGCGCACTCGTTGGGTGATTTCCGCCGTTGCCGGTACAGCCGCCGCTCTGGCGATTGCCGCCACGGTGGTGATGCTTCCCGAACCCGTGCCTGTGGTCGTGCAGGATCCGCATGATTCGTCCGACGTTTTCGCTTCGCTCGATGAAGTGGCGAGTCAGGAGATGCTCCTCGCTGCCACGGATCATCTTGCAGAATTTTCCGATACTGAGCTGGTGAGTTTGATCGGATTTTGATTTACTGCCGCCGTGAGGAAAGGCTGGATTTTTGATTTGGATGGAACCTTGGTGGACTCTTTGCCAGGAATCACGACAAGTTTGAACGCCGCTTTGACAGCTCATGATCAACCAACACATTCGGCTTGCGCTGTGCGAGGATTCATCGGTGATGGCGCCGAGATGCTGGTCAGACGTGCTCTCATGACAAACGAGGAGGATCTTTTTGCCCGGGTATTGGCGGGCTTTCGCGCGCATTATGCCGAACATTGGCCTGCCGGCACCGTCCCCTATGTTGGGATTCCTCACTTGTTAGAGGAACTTCACTCACGTGGCGACTGTTTGGCGGTGCTCTCAAATAAACCCCATGGATTCACAGAGCAAATGGTGGATGCGTTGTTTCCCGGGCGATTTGATCACGCTTTAGGTCAGCGTCCGGGCATCGCTCACAAACCGGATCCCGCAGGATTGCAGGAAATCCTCGCTCTTCCGGGTTGGCCGAAAGGACAATCCGTGATGATTGGAGATAGTGTGATCGATTTGCAAACGGCTAGCGCGGCACAAATCCCCTCGATTGCCGTGACCTGGGGCTATCACGATCGTGAACGGCTTGCTGATGAAGGACCGTCGTTGATGGTCGATGACGTCGTCGCACTCACGCGCATCCTACGATCACGGCATTAGCCGATCCACCTGTTATTTCTTCTTTTTTCGTAAAAACGGAGGAATGTCGAGATCATCACCATCGACGATCGTGGGATCCGTATCGGAGAAACGACCACGAGTGCCAGCCTCAGGCAACAATTCTTTCTGCGTGAATTTGGCGCGTGATTTTTCTAACAAATCAGAGATGTCGCCCGGCTTGTCGTTTTCATGGGCGGGAGTGCTTGTCCACTTTTCGGTCATGGGATCAGGCTCTTCCAAGGCATCGCGCAAATCACGGGCTGCGGCCGCTACGGGGGTGATGACGGGATCAATCACTGCGGTGAAATCGGGTGTGGTCGTGGGTTCCACGATGACTGGTTCAGCAAAAGGAGGATCTTTTTCGATCAACACCGACTCCTGTTGCCAAGAATCAAATACCAGCTCCTGTGGGAGGGGTGCGTCCTGAACCTGCTCTGTGGGCGCGGGCTGGCTGGCAGATGCTTCAGGATCGACCTCGGCGTTGAACGCGTCGATCTCCACCGCAGCCTCCGGCTCGGGCTCGGTAAAACCAAAACCGATACTCGGCTCGGGCAATGGTTTTTCTTCTGCCGCTTCAGAGGAGGCGGAAGCCTGCAATTTTTCTTCGGGTAAGGCACTGATCAATGTGATGCTGAGCGAGTCTTTCATCGATTCATCGATGGCGGCACCGAACAATACGTGCGCTTTGGATGGCACGTGTTTGACGAGCTTTTGCATCAGAAGTTCGATTTCATAGAGTGTCAGGTCTTCTCCCCCACAAATGTGAACCAGTACGGAAGCGGCATCGCGAAGCAATGAACCTTTGTCGAGCAAGGGACTCGATAGCGCGTTGGACAATGCTTTCGTGGCACGATCCTTACCGGTGGCCAAGCCTGAGCCGAAGAGACAGCGCGAGCGTGTCGTACGCAGAGCGGTCATGAGTTCATCGAGTCCCACATGGATCAGACCTGGACGGATGACCAAGCGGATCACCGCTTTGATGCTATCGGAAATCATGCGATCGCCTGCTTGGAAAGCTTCGTGAATCCCCTGTTTGGCCAGCACTAGTTCCCCCATACGGTTGTTATCAAATACCACCAGGGCATTGCTCAACACCGCGAGTTCGTTGAGAGAAGTTTGTGCCTGATCGCGACGGCGTTGGCCTTCGAAGGTGAAGGGCATCGTGGCAAATACCACCACAAAAGCACCTTCTTCGCGGGCGATGCGTGTAACGATCGGCGCGCCGCCGGAGCCTGTGCCACCGCCCAGACCAACGCAGAGAAAAATGATCTTGCGACCTTTGATCGCCATGCGGATATCCGTTTCCGCTTCCTGGGTGACTTTTTTGCCCAGATCCGGATCGCCACCGCCGCCCAATCCTTTGGTGAGATTTCGGCTCAGCTGCACTCTTTCGGCCGCCACCGAGCCGGTGAGAGTGCGGACATCGGCATTCAGCGCCAGCATTTCAGCGCCATCTAGTCCATCGAGTGCCACGCGATCGAGCATGTTCGATCCCGCGCCGCCAAGGCCGATGATTTTCACTTGCGAGGACGGAATCGTGTGTTGTGCGTTGCGGGGAAATTCGATCATGAAAACAAGGGAAGTTAGGATTTGCGGCCGAAGGGCCAGAGCTTACGCAAGAATCCGCCTTTCTGCATTTTTTCGATATCAGCCAATTGTGCATAGCGAATCAAACCGAGTGCGGTGGCGAACTGCGGATCTTGGAAGTTTGCTTGAACGCCGCTGATTTCCGAACGTTCGGCACGATACACCGAGAGCCCGAACACTTGGTGTGCGAGTTTGTCCAGACCTTGCATGGTGCTGCTACCACCTGAGAGAATGATGCCCGTACCGATGCGCTCCAACGCACCGGCAGGAAGCCGTTTTTTTACCAAGGTCAGAATCTCCAACATGCGTTGCCTGATCACCTCGTTCAGCAATTCGCGCTTCACTTCCTGGTGGGTGAAACCTTTTTCGTCGTAGGGGATTTTGATGCCACCCACGGAACGGGATAGATCTCCGGAGGCATCACCTTCGCGGATTTTGAGTGCTTCCGCTTTGGAAAACGGCAACTCGGTGATCATGTGAATGTCGTTGGTAACATGCTCGCCCCCTGCCGCGATGCAGCCGGATGCCGCAATGGCGCCATTGAGATAGAGGGCGTAATCCGTGGTTCCTCCACCGATGTCGATCAACAGCGCGCCGCGTTCGCGCTCAGTGCGATTGACAGCATACTGGGCGGTGGCGATGGGCGCAAACACCACATCATCCACTTCCATCTGCAATTCCCGCGCGCATTTGATGCTGTTTTGAATGCGTGTGCCGATGCCATAGACCACGTGATAGTCGGACTCCAGGGTTTTTCCGAACAATCCGACCGGACTGGAGTTGTGTTCAAAACCATCGACGCGGTAATGACGAGGAATGGTGTGAAGAAACACATGCTCTTCGCCAATGCTCACGCCCTTGGCGATTTCCTCGGCTTCTTTCAGATGTTCCGGGCGGATCTGCTTTTCGCGATCCGGCAATCGATAGGTGCCGGTGTTGTTGACGCCCACATAATGGGCTCCCGTCACCGAGAGGAACACGCTGCCGATTTCCACCTCGCTGGATTCTTCAGCCTTGTGTCGTGCGTCTTCCACACAAGCGCGTATGTTGGCGTAATCACAGATTTCCCCCTTGCGCACGCCGGCTGATTTCGACGTGCCGATGCCGAGGATTTTCACGGAACCATCCGATTTTACTTCACCCACCAGCATGCAGACCTTGCTGGTGCCGATTTCGAGAGCGACGTGGATTTTGGCGCGTGGCATGGATCGATTGCAGGCAAAATGTTAGGGTTGGGCTTGGGGCAAACTCCGAGCAGGTCCCTGCGGGCGCACGCGCAGAGGAGAGGCGCCCGAAGTGCGGAGAATGACAGGAAGATTGCGTTCGGGAATGAGATTGATGCTGGCGATCTGCAGACCTTTGTCATTCGCGTGTTTCATCGAAAGCAACAGATGATCCAACTGCGCCTGGTGGTCCTCGAGTCCGAATATCGCCTCAATGCCATCCCGCGTCCAGACTTTCATGGCCCAAGGTTGGTAGGGTTGTACGCTGTCGATCCATGGCGTGTCGCTTTTTACGGCAAGTTCCGCCATCTTTAACAGACGCAGTGCTCGTTTCATGGATTTTGACTCCACCCGTGCGCCGGGGGTCAACAACGAGGCTTCCTCGGCGCCGACGACGATGACAGGCAGCACCACGGCTCGATCGTATTGCAGAGGTGGGCAGGGGTAGAGAAAGCCCTCACGATCGATCAAATACCCATTTTCCCGCGTGCGAGCCTTCATGTTTTTCACGCGGCACTCCACCCAAGCGAATGGTTGACGCACGGTGAGGTCAATGTGGATGGTGCCGGGCATTTCGCGATGCACCCGTGCGGTAACAACTTCAGGACGCGCTTGCAGTCGCTCCTCGACCTTGCTTACGGGAATACGAAAAATGCTTTCATTCAGTGGGATCTGGCCTATCGAAACAATGTCTGATTCATTGAAAGCGTTGTTTTGTGATAGCTTGACGACGCGCAATTCATACTTCGGGTTGTGCAGAACCGAATCCTGGAAAAAATTCCACAGGCAAAATCCAGATGCTGCGATCACGCCCATCACCAGACTCCATTTCAGCAATCTTCCCATCCAGCGCAGAGTCTGAAACCAGAAAATTCTCGGCGAATAAATGCGCGCCTCGAGCACCTTCGAGCGGTTGATCGGCACGATTCTACTGGATTTACGACGCGGCATCGTTACGAACGTAACTTTACCGAAATATCAGCAATCCGTAAACATAAATCCCCAAAAACAATCCCTGCGGCCGCAGCGGCTTTCGGGAGTAAACTGGTTTCTGTCATGCCGGGAATGGTATTCGCTTCCAAGACATACGGACGGTTCTGATGGTCGAGCAAAACATCCACGCGCGAGTAGACTTCAATGCCCAGTGCCTTGTGTGCCGCCACGGCGGCTTGTTGCACCGCACGCGTGGTGGCTTCATCAAGATCCGCAGGGCAATAGTAATCGCTACCGTCGCCACCGTTCATCCAAGGATACTTGTTGCTCATGTCGTAAAAACCACTGCGAGGCGCAATGTGGACAATCGGCAGGGCCTCGCCGTCGAGCACTCCCACGGTGAGTTCTTTTCCGGCGATGTATTGCTCTACCAGAATGTCGTTTCCATATTTCGCCGCATCTTCCATCGCCGGCATGGCGTCCTCCTGCCGCAACACGATGTGCACACCTACGCTCGATCCTTCGCGTGGGGGTTTGACCACAAAGGGCACAGGCATTTGTGGCAGGCGCACACCATGACTGACATCGACAATTTCAGCTGCGGGCGTCGGCACCTGTGCGGCGATGAATTTTTCTTTGGCAAGATTTTTGTCAAAAGCCACGCGGCTGCTGGCCGTGCCAGCACCAGTGTAGGGAATCCCGCGTTTTTCTAACAATTCCTGCAAGGTGCCATCTTCGCCGAATGTACCGTGAATCACGTTGAAACACAGTCCGGTGTTCTCGGGCAATGTGAATTCTGGTCCCGTTACATCTACGGCCTCGGCGTGAAATCCCTTTTGCTGTAAGGCCTTGACCACAGCTGCACCTGAGGCGAGTGACACTTTGCGCTCCGATCCCGGGCCGCCCATCAAAACGGCGATGACTGTGTTTTGTTCCATGATTCCGTGCTTGTTTGCTGCGCGCACACTATCCCGAGCGACCACGCTCGGGCGAGAAAAATGTGTCAGTGATTCTTTCGCTCAGCTGCTGGGTGTATGCGGCTCGAACGTGAGTGATCGCTCGTGCTCGCGAGCTTTCGCCAATCGTTTGGCTTCACGGAAAAAATGCAGTTGGGCGCGAAATGGCTTTTGTCCTTTGTTTGGCAAAACGGGAGAGGAAAGACCCGTCGGTAGGATCAGATGCGCGTTGCTGTTGTCGTTCAGGCAGTTTTTCAAAATCCCGATCAGTCGCCGCTTCAAGCTCGCATCTTCAATCGGGATCATCAATTCGATGCGGCGATCCAGATTGCGCGACATCCAGTCGGCCGAGGCGATGAAGACGGCGTTTTGCCCGCCTTGATGAAAGGCAAAGATGCGTGCATGCTCGAGATAGCGGTCGATGATCGATATCACGCGGATGTTTTTCGAATATTTTTTATCGTTCGGTTTGAGACAACAAACGCCCCGAATGTTTAGGGAGATTTCTACTCCTGCCTGTGATGCTTTGTAGAGTGCCTGAATGATATCGGGATCTTGCAGGGAATTGATTTTCGCCATGATCCAAGCCGGTTCGCCGAGCTTGGCGCGATCGGCCTCGGAGGCGATCAATTCCAACAAACGTGGCTTCATCTGGGTGGGTGCGGGGATGAGATGCCGGAAACGCAGGAGCTTCGAACGTCCTGTCAGGGCATTGAAAAACAATGAGGCGTCATGCCCGTAATCCGAGCGGCATGTGAGGTAGGAGACGTCCGTGTAGAGTTTGGCGGTGGTTTCATTGTAGTTGCCAGTGCCGAGATGAACATAGCGCCGCAGCGATCCTTCTTCACGGCGCACGACCAAACAGATTTTTGCATGAGTCTTGAGGCCCTTGACTCCGTAGACGATGGTCGCTCCCGCATTTTGCAATTCATCGGCTCGCATCAGATTGCGCGCTTCATCGAAACGCGCCTTGAGTTCCACCAGGACCGTGACCTGTTTGCCGTTTTGTGCGGCGAGAATGAGCGCGTCGATGATACGGGATTTTTTCGCCGTGCGATACAGCACTTGTTTGATCGCAAGGACGTTCGGATCAGTCGCTGCCTCTTCCAGTAAACGCAGGACCGGATCAAAGGATTGATAGGGATGGAAAAGAAGCAGGTCTTTGTGCGAAATGGCGTCGAACATCGAGCTGCCGGGAACGATGTCGGGCGAGTGTTGTGGTGGCCAATCTTCGTCCCGCAGGGCATGGAATCCCGGCAAAAAAGCGAGATCCATTAGGCTGGCTAAACCCACAGGTCCGCGGGGGATGGTGTAAATTTCCTCTTTGCCCGCACCGGTAGCGTTGCGGATCACAGCGATCAGTTCACGAGGACAGGAAATGGGGACTTCCACGCGCACAGTGTCAGAGAAGCGCCTGGCGGTGAGCACTTCCTCCATCTCATCGGCCAGGTCATGCGTGTTATCATCATCCACGGCGATGTCGCCATTGCGAGTGATGCGGAACACGCTGGTGGAGGTAACTGTTTCTCCGGGAAATAGCGAGGAGGCATGGAGCGCCACAAGATCCTCTAACAAAATGAAAGTGGTGGGACTGTTGGTGAGAGGGATTCTCCTACCTAACGATTCTGGCAGGGGAATGAAAGCAAAACGTTTTTCATGTGTCTCGTGATTCTGCACCCGGCATGCGAGGATGGGAGTGAGTGCCGGCAAGATCATGGCATCCTCGTCCGGATCATAGGACAGAGGGGTCAGGACCGGCATGATGGTGTGCTCGTAAGTGGCTCGCAGGGAGGTTTTTTGTGATTCGCTCAAACGTGCGGGATCAAGAAAATGGATGTCTTGCTTAGCCAGGAGGGGCATCAATGTGCCGTGGAGCAGATGGTATTGGTCATCGATAAATTGAAGGATGCGCTTGCGCAGGAGTTCGAGTTGGCGACCGGGCGTGAGTCCGCTGGCATCAGGCGTCTTGCGACCTGCGCGTTGGAGCAACTTCAGCCCGCCGATGCGCACTTGGAAAAATTCATCGAGATTGGATGCCGTAATGGCCAAAAATTTCACACGCTCCAGCAAGGGTAGATCGGGGCGCTGCGCTTGATGCAAAACGCGTTGGTTGAACTCGATCCAAGAGAGCTCACGATTCAAGAACGGTGTGACCATACCCACAAATGTTAGGCGCGATTCTTTTTTTTGCCAAGCACGCATGAGTGAAATCCTCGCCACGTTGAGATAATGACGCGGTCCGCGAAATGCGGATGATCATTTCCACCAGTTGCGGTCTTTGGCGCCGGTGAGGGTGAGGGTCTTTTTGCTGGCTTGAAGCACGAGCGGGTAAACCGCATTGAGCAAGTCATCTTCGCCCATATACGGCGCGCCCATGTGGGGCGTGGTGAAATGCAAACCGTAGCCGGGCTCCCAGGCGAGGGAAAATGACCAGGCGTATTCCCGCAGCACGGGACCGAAGGCTTGAGGTCTGGCGAGATTCAATCCCAGCAGACCCCAGCCCGCTCCCGGTTCGCCATAGGCGTGGGTGTTGCGCAGCCATGGATGGTTTTTTTCCATGAATGCGGTCATCGCATCACGCATGTCGGAGCGTTGCCCACGCAGTTGGCAGGCGATGGCAAACAGCCCTGAGCGCGACCAGAATTCCTCGGTGTCCTTGTAGGAGCGGTTGTAGCCGAGGGCACCGTGACCGCCTTCCTTGGGATCGGACCAGGCCATTTCCATGTAAGGCATGAGCATTTCAAACAGAGCGGATTTCATGCCGCAGCGCTGGGCCAGGGCTTCGAATACGAGCAAGTGACAGGCAGGCGCGACGAGGGCTTTTTGCCCATAGGGGAGACCATCGGGTCCGTGTCCCAGCGCGGGCACGTTCCAAGCACTGGTGTGTTTGCCGTTGAAGGCCCAGTCGCGCAGGGCATCGAGGTGCGGTAGCACGCGCTCATCGCCCGTGGCGAGATACCATTCGCTGTAGAGGATGCCAGCGTAGGCTCCGCTCCAGAAGCCAAGGTTGCCGTAGTTTTCCGGCTTGGGATATTTGGCGAGAGACCAATCCACGGCGCGTTTGACGTTTTCCTTGGAGCCGGCATCGCGCGTGGCCATTAGAGCAAGGGCCGACCAGCAAGTGCGGATGATGTCGTTCGACCACGAGCCATTGGCCTGTTGTTTGGTTTTGGCATACTGCAGCATGTCTTTCAGCAATGCGGCCGCCTCGGCATCGGTGGCGGGATCCATGGTCGTGAACGCACGGGTGCGCGGCAGTTTCAAGGAGATCGCGGTTTCCTTGCCATCGCGCAACACCCCGAGAACGAGTTCGGATTTTTTGCTGCGCAGAGCAGCTTCGGTGGCGCGCCCCAACATGGACTCATGACTGTAGCTCAACCAATCCCAGCCGGGATTCAGATCGTTGTTCGCTAGGGGAATTCCGGAAACCGATAGAATTGCATCACCGGTGACTAAGCCTGCCGCCGCTGCGGGGGATTGGGGCCGCACGGTCATGATGGTGAGCACCTTTTGCTGGTGTTCGGTCAGGGCATCAAATCCCAGCAAGCCCGCACCGAGTTTGTCGGGTCCGAGGCCGCCATTTGATCGTCCATACAGCTTCGGGCTGGGGGCGCTGTGAATGCGCGCCAGATCGATGCCGCCCAGCACGGCAGAGGCACCTTTGTTGCGCGCACGGAGAACAAAGCGTTTGCCGGTGAGTTTGGTAAGAAGTTCCGCGGGGATTTCCACAACCACGCGATGACGTGCAGGGATGGCCTTTTCCACGGGCAGAGGCCAAGGAATGCCCAAGGGCGTGAGTTCTGCGCAAGCACCGAATCCTCCGCCGGTGATATCGCTGAGAATGGTCATGCGTATGGCCTCCACACTGGTTTTTTCGGCAAAAAGAATTTCCATCGGCGTGGTTTCTTTGCCTTTCGCCACGGTTCCTGCCGCCGCTTCGTGCCATTGCCCTCGGCTACGGTATTCGAGGCGATAGTCCCGGGCATTGCCATTCCCAAATCCCTCTCTTGGAGTGTAGCGAATGCCGGTGAGCATCTGGGCTGTGCCAAATTCCACACCGATCACGTGAGTGCCATCGACTTTTCCTCCTGCATATCGCGAATGCCAAATGGTCTTGGGGTCGCCATCAAAGGCGAGCTTGGCCTCGCCCCCCGGTTGCTCCGAGGAAAACATCATCGCCCATTTGGCGCGCGGCGCGGCATTCGTCACTTTCGTCGTCGCGCTGGCAAATGCCTCTCCGGTCGCCGGATCGGCGGCTTCCAGCGTCACTTCCGCCGAGCCTCCCGCCGCCACCCCATACAAATCCGTGGATGCCAACAAACGCCAATCTCCGCCCGCTTCTTTTTCTTTATCGCCTAACTCCGGGATCAACACGATCGCAGATTTCGTGGTTCCTGCCACCAAGGGGTAGCCTATCTCTCCCGGTAACGGCCAGGTGCCTTGGTCGGCCGCAGACCATGTCACTCCAGGCAAGGGATGGCCTTGAGCAATATATGTAATTAATGCTAGTACAAAAATCGGACGCATGCACTGTTAACGTCGCAATCGGGTTCGATGTTTCGGAAAATCCGCAAAATCATCATTTCCATGACACGGCACATTGCTGGATCTGGCCATTGCGATCCGCGAATTTCACAAACCCATGTTCCATGCCGAATTCATGGACCATTTTGGTGACTTTGACATCATAGCAGCAATATTCTGCGATTTTGAGCAGCGGCTCGGGGCTGCCCGTGCGTTTGTGCTCCTGCCACCACTTCAGCGCATCAAGGCCATCGGCTGTTTTCCCCGTTCCCAGGGAGGCCGAAGCAATCGAGTCAAGTTTGAGGCGATGGCCGAGGGTGGTTTCGATATCGACCAGCATGTCGAGGTTGCGCGTTTGTTCCATGAGATCGAACACCGCGTAAGATTGCAACACTCCGTAGTCAAAACCGATATGATTGAACCCCACCACCAGGTCCGCCCGCGTGAGTTCCTGCACCAGCGCTTGCATTTCGCTTTCCGGATAAATCGTGTATTCTCCGCGTGCCGTAGAATAGGTGACCGCCACCGAAATACCCATTTTGTGTTTTTGGGAAAACCCACCCACGTCACTAAAACTGCGCTGGGTTTCGAGATCAAAATACACGATGTTCGACATGCGAGCCCACCGTATCAGCGCTGCACCGAGGCGCAAGACCGAAGACGATCAACGACAAAATCATTCCCGATCCATCTTCCGCCTTGACAGGCCCCGACGATTTGTATTGGCTTTGCCTCAGCGGGAACAGGCAAAGCGTCCGGCAATCATGGAAATCTTTTCGCTCATGATGCTGGGGTTCCCGCTGAAACATTTTTCTCCGCGCCACCGTAATCACTGCATCAGCTCATGGACATTACTTCTCCTCTTTGGTATATCTGCTATCTGGTCGTGTTGATCGGCATGTCAGGATATGGGTTTCACCGCCTCACGATCGTTTACCTCTACTTGAAACATCGAAACGACAAGCCCAAGCCGAAGGAGCTCTTCCAAGAGCTACCGCTGGTGACAATCCAGTTGCCGGTTTTTAACGAAATGCATGTGGTCGATCGCTTGCTCGACAGCGTGGCGGCGTTGGATTACCCGAAGGACAAACTACAAATCCAGATCATCGATGACTCCACTGACGAAACGACAGCCATCTGCGAGGCCGGCGCAGCACGCTTGCGGAGCATGGGTTTCGATGCGGAAATGATCCATCGTGATGACCGCACAGGCTACAAGGCCGGTGCCTTGGAAAATGCCACACCCATGGCCAAGGGCGAATATCTCTTCATTCTCGATGCCGATTTTGTGCCCAACCCCGATGTGTTGCAAAAGACGATTCATTATTTCACTGATGAAAAAGTCGGCCTGATCCAAACCCGATGGGGGCATCTCAATCGCACCTATAACGTGCTGACCCGCGTGCAGGCGATGTTCCTGGATGGTCACTTGGAGTTGGAGCAGACCGCGCGCAATCGTTCGGGAAGGTTTTTCACGTTTAATGGCACTGCCGGCATGTGGCGCAAGTCCTGCATCGAGGATGCCGGCGGTTGGGAACATGATACGCTCACCGAGGACATGGATCTATCCTATCGCGCTCAGCTGAAGGGGTGGCATTTCGTGTTCCTCAACGATGTCGAAACTCCCGCTGAGTTGCCCGTGGACATGGATGGATTCAAGAGTCAGCAACACCGCTGGACCAAGGGCTCGATCCAGGTTTGCAAAAAAGTCTTACCGTCGATCCTTCGCAGCAATGTCTCCCTGCCGATCAAGATGGAAGCTTTCGCTCATTTGACATCGAATTTTGCCTACCTTGCCCTGATTTGTTTGTGCGTTTTGATCTATCCTAACCTTCACAGTTCAGTGCAACTCAATGCCGTTGAGTATTATCTGATCAATGGATCGATTTTCTTTTTCACCACCGTCTCGATTGTGGCCTTCTACCTGACATCACAAAAAGCTCTTCGCCCGGGCACTTGGTGGAAGGAAATTCCTTATCTGCCTCTGTTGCTGGCACTTGGGATCGGGATGTCGGTGAATAATGCGAAGGCGGTGATCGAAGCGATTTTCAATCACCAGTCCGCCTTTGTCCGCACACCCAAGTATGGAATCGATCAGAAGCCTCGCACGGATTGGAAAAAGAGTAGTTACAAGGCGATTAAGACTCTTACTCCTGTGGTGGAATTCCTGTTCGGCAGCTTTTTCCTCTATGTGGTGATTGAGGCGGCTATGGATGCGAAATACAGTTCCGCGATTCTTTTGCTTCCTTTCCCGATCGGATTTTTCTATACTTCGTTATCTTCGTTGGCGCGCATGTTGCCTTCACGCAAGGTGGAGGCGGCTAAATAGATGGCTCCCTTCAACTCTCTTGATCGTGACAAGGCTTTTTTCGATTCCACTCACCGCATGGTTTTGTCGTGTTGCGCTTGTTGCGACCGCTCTGTTGTCCTGCCAGTGCACCATGCAGGTGGATCAATGTTCGAAAATGATTGTGTCCGTGCGCGATCAAAGATTACTGCTCACTCGTGACGGAATACCGGTGAAAGCTTATCCGATCTCTACGTCCAAATTCGGTCTCGGTAGCAATTCAGGCAGCAATCGCACTCCTCTCGGCAAATTGGCCGTGGCACGTAAAATCGGCGGCTCCGCGCCCAAGGGTATGGTGTTCAAATCGCGCAAACCCACCGGCGAAATTCTCAAGCCCAACGCACCGGGCAGAGATCCTATCGTGTCTCGGATTCTCTGGTTGCAGGGCAAGGAAAGACAAAACCGCAATACCTATCGTCGTTGCATCTACATCCATGGCACGCCCGAGGAATACCGTTTGGGCAGCCCGGCTTCGTATGGGTGCATCCGCATGTCTTCGAGTGACATCATCGATCTCTACAAACGCATCGGCGTCGGTGCCGAGGTGCAAGTGATCCGCGGTCCGCTCACCAGTACGAACGAAGGTCAACGCTATGCCGGACAGAAGCCGGGAACAGTGGCGCAGGATGCCGACGGATGAATTCGAAGCAAGTTCGCCATACATGAAAAACAACAGCTTTCACCCGTTTTTGCTCTCAGGAGCTTTGCTCATCTCATGTTGTTTTGTGGGCTGTCTTCCCTACAAGGTGAACACGGTTGATTTCCATCAAACTAGCTCCACCTCCAGCGGGATGGTGCCGAACATCAACATCGATACGAATCTCAGCATTACCAGTCCGTTCGGCGGCTTCATCAGAAGTAAAAAGCCCTACGCAATTGCTGTGGATCATACGGACATGAGTTTTTCCATCGCCGCCGTCGAGTTCACCAAGGTTGTGGTGAAATACCAAGATGGCACGACTGACCCTGGCGTTGCCAAGCTCAAGCTGCCGCAGCGTTTCGCCTCCCGGCACCACGTTTCGATCAACAGTGGCGGACCTCCTCCTACATATACATTCGAGACTCCCATGCGTCTGATTACCGCGCGTGTTCCTAAGGTGATTTCGCGCAACGAGCCCTTCACGCTGTTCATGGAAGGCCGGTTTATCAAAGACAGCGGTCAGACCATCCCCTTCAAAGTCAAAAAAAGCTTCGCGCCCCAGTTCGAAAACAGCGTCCAGTCCTGGTTCGAGGTCATCAGCGGGGTCTGACAAATCGCGCCAGTGCGTGACATCGCTAATTTCAGGGCGTGATGCGTGCTTGTTGTTTGGCTAGGTCCGCGCGGAGGTCTTGCAAAATGAGTGAATGCATGGATAATGGCTTGACTTCTCCATTCGTTATGAACTCTTCATTCCGCAGATTTTTCACGTTTTTTCTCGTGGGATTTGGCGCCTATGCCGTGGTGACAGGATTGCGTATGTGGCGTGAGGGACGATCTTTCGCCACTTTTTTCACGGATTCCCCCGTGCATCAACCGGAAAAATACACACTGCCGGAACAAGCGCCGCTGGATCTGGCCGAGATGGACATTCTCTCGCGACTCAATGAAGAATATGCAAAACTCACTCAGGCCGTGGTTCCTTCTGTCGTCAGTATCGATACCGCCGGCGTGCGTGAGCAATGGCTGCGCGATCCTTGGGGCCGTGCGAGAATGCAGCGCGAAATGACCCAAGGACAAGGGTCCGGTGTGATTGTTACAGAAGAAGGACACGTCATCACCAATCAGCATGTGATTTCCGGCCAGAATCAAATTCAAGTCACCTTGCACGATGGCAAATTCTATCAGGCCACCTTAATCGGTGAAGACCGCATGCTTGACATCGCCGTGCTCAAAATCAATGCACCGGGCCCCTTCACGCCACTCAAACTCGGTGACTCCTCACAGGTGAAAGTCGGGCAAATCGTCTTCGCCGTCGGCAATCCCTTCGGCCTCAGCGAGACAGTGACCCAAGGCATCATTTCCGCCAAGGAGCGTTCCATCTCGGATCAACAGCGCGATTTGTTCCAAACCGATGCGGCAATCAATCCTGGGAACTCGGGCGGGCCGCTGGTGAATTTGCAGGGTGAAATTGTGGGCATCAATGTCGCCATTTATTCACCCGATAAAGCCAACCCCGGGTTCCAAGGTGTGGGATTTTCCATACCATCCAACGATGTGCGCGAGTCCTTGAAACAAATTCTCGAAAAAGGCCATCCGGTTCATGGTTTTCTCGGCGTGCGTGTTCATCCAATCGATGAACGGATGAAGCAGGCTACAGGCTTTGATCAAAACCAAGGTGCCTTGGTGATTGATGTGGTGGAAGATTCTCCCGCCGCACAAGCGGGACTGCGACGTGGCGATGTCATTTTGCAGTACAATGACAAACCTGTGCAATCGCCGATCCAGTTGATCACGATGGTGCAGCGCAGCGCGGTCGGACAGGAAATCCCGCTCAAAATTTGGCGCAACGGTGAGATGATCACAGTCACGACAAGCGTGGTGGAAAACCGTTCCATTTCCCAGTCCATCGATACCCAGGGCAGCACAACGATGCAATTGATCCGCAATTACGGCATACTCGTCAGATCATTTACGGCGATGGAAATGGCAAGGGGATTGTCTGGCGTGGTAGTCACTGATATCGATCCCCGTGGACTCGCGGCTTCTTCTCTGGAAATCGACGATGTGATCATTGCCGTGAATCAACAACAAGTGGCAGACGCGCAGGACTTCTATCAACAATTCATCAATTCGATCGCGCGCAAAGCCACTACATTGACCTTGATTCGCAACCGCCAAGCTGTGGTTGTGACCTTGCAACCAGTCGATCCATCCACCACGCCGAAAAAATAGCTTCCGCCGTCGTCGCATCTCGTTGATCATGAGTCACCCATCCACCAAGCATCGATCTCGCGGAAACCGTCGCTGGCAACACTGGTTGGTCGGCTTTGCTCGACTTGGTTTGATTGGGGCCGCGATGGCTTGTTTGTGGTTTGATCGCGAAGATGAGCCCCTCGATGCAAGTGCTTGTTTGACAGTGGCGCGCGAGGTCTATCCAGATGCGGTGACCACGGGGGAGTTGCAGGATGGATGGCTGCCTTTGCTGTCGGAGCGCGGGGAGTTGTTAGGCTGGGTGACCACCACCAACCCGCAGGCAAGGAGCGTCCAAGGATATTCCGGCCCCTCGGAATTGTTGGTGGTTGCCGATCCCTTGCGCTGTGTGAAAAGCGTGCGATTGGGGAACAGCTCCGATACGGCGGGGCACGTTGAAACCGTTCGCCGCGACTTCGCATTTTGGAATCAATGGAACGGGCGCAGTGAGACATCGCTCGGGATTTATGAAACTCCACGATTGGTGAGCGGTGCCTCTCTCACCAGTGAAGCGATGGCGCGTGGTCTGGCCGCGCGATTCGGCGCCGAGGGCGTGGCGGATGATTTTACTCGCGAGCTTCAGGTGAAAGAGGTGGTTCCTTGGTTTCCCACCGCCACGGCTCTTCAAGCAACAGACCGGCCCGGGTGTTGGGAAGTATGCGATGCGCATCAACGTCTGGGTTTCGTGCTGCGTAGCTCGCGCATGGCGGTAGCGGTGCGCGGGTTCAATGGTGCATCCGATGTGCTGGTGGCGATCGATGCGAATGAATCTACCGTCCTCGGCGTTGCCATGACGGATACCCGTGACAACGAACCTTACATTTCCGATGTACGAGATGAGTTGCGTTACACTAAAGGCTTTGCGGGAGTGTCGATCCGCGATCTGATCGCCTCCGAGGATCATGCCGACCATCTTCTCGTCAGCGGTGCCAGCACCACCGCACGTGCGGTCTGGGCGACGGCACAGGAAATGGTAAGACGACATGCATGGGAGCGGCAGACACAGGTGTTTCCTTGGCGAATTTCGTTAGGCATGGCATGGCTCGCCGCAGGATTGTGGTGGGGTTTCCGAGGTGGGAAAAAATCGCGCGCGCTGTTCGCTTTGTGCTCAGTGATCGCTGGACTCAGCTTGGGATGGATGGTGGGCCAGGATCAGTTGCTGGGATGGGGACGGAATGGCTGGCAATCTTTGCCTGCATTGCCGCTTTTAGCGATGACGGCCATCGCACTCATTGTTCCCGTATTGACAGGCAAGAATGTCTACTGCAGTCGAATTTGCCCCCACGGCGCGGCACAGACGCTGGTAGGCATGGTTTTAAAAAAACGATGGTCTTTGCCGGCCAAGTGGCATCGTGCTTTTTCCTTTTTCCCCTGGCTGACATTGATCGTGATCTGGTCCCTTGCCATTGCCGGAATGCGCTTGCCGTTTGCTCAGGCGGAACCTTTTGAGGTGTGGAGCACCGGTTTTTACGCACTTTTGCCAGCGGTGATTTTTACGATGGGCCTGCTAGTGGCATTCTTTCTGCCTCAAGGTTATTGTCATTACGGCTGCCCCACTGGCGCTTTGTTGAAATTCCTCACGCATGCCCCCGGACGTTGGACGAGGCGCGATGGCATTGCCACATTGCTGGTGATGGTTGCATGGCTGGTCACTCTGTTATGAGCGCGTCCTCACGGCAACAGCTTCAATGGCGAATCGTCGTGGTCTTCGGCTTCCTGGCGATCATGTTTTGGCTGATGGGGCGGGGAATGAAAACCGAGGTCTTACGCTGCGAGGGAGAAGCGATGGGCTGCTCGTGGACCTTGTTGTATCGACAGAAGAACATCGATCCCTCGTTGCTCACCGGGGATGTCCAGCATGTGCTGGATCACTGGGAAAACGTAATGTCCACCTGGCGGAAAAATTCGGATCTTTCCCGCTACAATCGCGGTGAAAAGGCCGGTGCGGATTTGCAACGGGTCTTGGACCTCGCGAAAAAGATCCACATGAATAGCGGCGGCAATTTTGATGTCCGCGTCCTGAGCGCTGTGCACCGGGCGGGATTCGGGCCACCGGGGCAGGGCGTCGATCTATCGGGAATCGGTAAGGGTTTCGCCGTGGATCGTGTGGCGGAAATGTTGCGAGCCCGTGGCATTCACGATTTTTTGTTTCAATTGGCCGGTGAAACGATCGCCGGTAACCGTGCATGGGAAGTGGGGGTGGAAGCTCCGGATCCGTTGGCAAGTCGAGTCGTAAAAAACGTTTGGTTGCAAAATAACGCTATGGCAACCAGCGGCAACTATCGGCTGTTTGACCATGGAAAGGAGGGCGTGCGGTCGCACATCATTGATCCTCGCACCGGATGTCCCGTGATTCGCGGTTTTTCCGCTGTGACGGTGATCGCCCGTGATGCCGCCACGGCTGATGCCTGGGCCACCGCCTTGTTTGTGAGCGGCGAACGACAAGGACCGCCCGGCACGGAGGTTTTCTGGCAGGAGTGAGTCCCTTCGATCACTTGCGGCCACGTCGCACTTTGCGCGCGAACTTGATCATGGCTTCTTCTTGTTCCTCGATGCGCTTTACCAATTCCAACTGCGTTCTGCAGCGGTCGAGGTTGTGGTGCTCACGATGGGTTTTGAAATACACGTCCCCCTCAAGATAATCGGTGAGGAAACGGATGCCGATCTCCAAGGTGATGAGCTTGCCGGAAAAGGCTAGATGATCCACTTCGACTTCATTGATGAAATCACCTGCAGAGTCGAGATAGCCTTCCACCAGCGCTTCATACATGGGCATGCGCATTTGCACTTTTGTTAGATCGGTCTCATCTTCTTCGGCAGGGCTTGTCGCCGTGCGCACCAAATCACCGAAGTCGTACAACGACAGACCGGGCATCACCGTGTCGAGGTCGATCACGCACACGGCTTCATCTGTTTCGGCATCGATCATGACATTGTTGATTTTCGTATCATTGTGGGTCACGCGAATCGGGATTTTTCCTTCTTCATGCAGATGGATCAGAGTGCCGGTGATGTTCTCACGCTGACAGACGAAATCGAATTCAGCGCGCACCGAAGCCAGGCGCCCGCAGGGGTCGGCCGCAGCCACTTCCATCAGGCGCTGTAAACGGCGGGGTGTGTGGTGAAAGTTCGGAATGGTTTCTTCCAGTTGATCGGGCGATAGATCGCTGACCAGATCCTGAAACGATCCGAAGGCCCGCGCCGCCTGATAGGCTTGGCGGGTGTTTTCCACCACATCATAGGTTTGGCAACCCTCGATGCAGTTGTAGCATCGCCAGATCCCGCCATTCGGTCCCTCCACCCAAAAGCGTCCGCCTCGCCCGGGATAGAGGTTGAGAGTCTGCCCACCCAAATCTTTTTTCACCCGCAACACCTTCCAGTTGATGTGCCGGGTCACGCATTCGACGTTTCGCATTACCGCCAGCGGATTCTTGAACACGTTCTGATTGATGCGCTGGAGAATGTAGCGTTGGCGCGTTCCATCGGGAGATTCATAGGTCGCCATGTAGGTGGTATTGATATGACCACTTTCGATTTCATGACCTTCGACAAAATCGCCCTGGATCGCGAACTGATTGCCGATTTGAGAGATGGCCGACAGGACTTCGGCACTGACGGCTTTGATTGGAGAAACGGTAGGGACCATGATTTTGGAAAATGATTCACAGTTCTTAAGAAATCGACGATGAGGTGGCAACACCAATCTGAAAATAGATGGGCAGGATGAGCGCAGGGTGTCACGGAGTTTCAGCAACCAGCAGATTTCGCATGCGTTTGCCTTGCGCGAAATGGCCAGCAGCATGAGCTTTCCGGTTTCATGATAAATATCGACGTTCTGATCGGTATGGATACGATCATGAGAAAAGCAGGATATGCCTTGTTGTTGTGGTGCGCCGCTCTGCCGGCTGTGGCCGAAGTCAAGTTGCCCGCAATTTTCACCAACGGCGCCGTGTTGCAGCGCGACCAACCCGTAACGGTGTGGGGCTGGGCATCCGCGGGTAAGGTGGTGAAAGTCAGCTTTGGCAATCAACAAGCGGAAACCAAAGCCGCCGCCGATGGAACGTGGAGTTTATCCCTGAAGGCCATGCCGGCCTCCGCGGAGGGCCGGCCTTTGAAAATCCAGGAAGTTGGTGGCAACGAAGTCACCGTCCAAGATGTGCTCGTGGGCGAAGTCTGGCTCGCCAGTGGGCAGTCGAACATGGAGTGGAGCATCTCCGCTTCCCAAGAGGCGGACAAGGCCGCCGCCACCGCCACCCCGCTGCCCCAGGTGCGCATGATCAAGGTGCCGAAAAAAGTCACCCACGCACGGCAGGACGATTTTGTTGGACAATGGGACCTAGCCACACCCGACAAGGTGATGAATTTTTCCGCCGTCGGCTACTTTTTCGCCCGCCAACTGCACGAACAATTGAAAGTGCCCGTGGGCATCATCAACAGCTCCTGGGGAGGCACGCGCATTGATCCTTGGCTTGCGGAAGAAGGTTTCGCCAAGGTGACCGAACTGGCCGATATGGCCAAAACCCGCGCGAGTCAGTTGCCCGGTTTGCCGGCATTTGACAAAGCCATGAGTCAACACCTGAAAAATACCCGCACTTGGTGTGATGCGGCGGAAAAGGCGCTCAGCACCGGGCAAAACATCCCGGCACAACCAGCCGCACTGCCGCTGCTACCCCTGCAAAACCAGACCGGAATGTATCAGGCGATGATCCACCCCGTAAGCCGCTACGGCATCAAAGGTTTCATCTGGTACCAAGGCGAGAGCAACAACGGCGAAGGCATGCTGTATTATCACAAAATGCGCGTGCTCATCGATGGCTGGCGCCAGCAATTCAGCACTCCTAACGCACCATTCCTCTATGTGCAATTGGCCCCTTACACCTACAACAAAGCAGGACTGCCGGAAATCTGGGCAGCACAACAAAAGGCTCTTGATATTCCGAATACCGGCATGGCCGTGATCAATGACATCGGCAACGTCAAGGACATCCATCCGCGCAACAAATCGGAAGTCGGTCGCCGCCTCGCCCTGTGGGCCTTCGATCGCACCTACGGCATCAAACAAAAGGAAGTCAGCGGTCCGTTGTTCCGCAATGCAACTGCAAACGGCAGCAGCATCACGGTGAACTTTGATCACACCGGTAGTGGCCTCGTGGCCCGCGATGGCAAGGCACTCACGCACTTTGAAGTCGCCGGTGCCGATGGAAAATTCCAGCCCGCCGTGGCTACCATCGCCGCTGATGGCAAGTCGATCAGCGTCAGCTCCGACCAGATCCCCGCTCCCACTCAGGTGCGCTTCGCCTGGGCCGAGACGGCCGAGCCGAATCTGATGAACAAGGAAGGTCTGCCCGCCGGTGCCTTTCACAGCCAGTGGGGCAAGTAGGCTTCACCCATCGTTCGATGGAAATTCCCGCTCGCTCCTGGATCCCCGGCACCACCCGCAACCGCTGGGCCTGGGGATTCGCTTGGATGAGTCTGGCGGTGTTTTTGCTGTGGAATTTGATGCCGGATTATCGTTATGGATATGCACCCGGAGATGAACCTGAAGAATTAGCCCGCAAAAGTTTGGTCATGATTTATGTATGGCCAAATGTCTTCAGCGCGCTTCATGATTCTTGGAGTTTCGCTCCTGATTTCGAAAGTATGCTTGGTATGATAAGCTCACTCGCTCTTGTCTTTTCAAGCATCCTTCAATTCTTTCTCGCTCCTCTATGGCGGGTGATTTCCTCCTCCCGATTGCTGCGCTTTATCCCTGCTGGAATCTGCCTTGTGGGGACACTGGTGATGATTTTATACATCGGACACCGTGTCAGCAGTTTCCACATCAGTGAATATTTTCATCTGCTCATCTTGTCGCTAGTCACTCTAAATTTGCTGACAACCATCCTTGCTCTTCTATTGTATCATCCTGAACCTGAACCCATCGCCGCATCATGAAAATACTCTCTCTTCTCACCTCCCTTGTGTGCTTCACCACATCCTTCGCTCAAGCAAAGAAGCCGAATTTCATTGTGATCTTCATGGACGACATGGGCTACGGCGATCTCGGTTGCTACGGCGCCACCAAACAAAAAACCCCGCATCTCGATCAGATGGCGAAGGAGGGCATCAAGCTTACTTCCTTCTACGCCGCGCCGGTTTGTTCGGTTTCGCGTGCGCAGTTGCTCACAGGATGCTACGGCGCCCGAATTTCGGTGCCGGGAGTATACAGTCCCGGCTCGCCGCAGGGATTGAACCCCCAAGAAACCACCATCGCCGAGCATTTGAAATCTCTCGGTTATGCCACGCAGTGCGTTGGCAAATGGCACGTCGGCGATCAAGCGGAATTTTTGCCTACCAAGCAGGGCTTCGATCACTATCTCGGCATCCCTTATTCGAACGACATGCAGGGCAAACCGCTCGACTCCGATGAACGAGTGGTGCCGCTGTTGCGCGATGACAAGATCGAGCGCTTGCTCAAGGACGAGGACCAGCGCGACATCGTGGAGCTCTACACGCAGGAAGCGATCCAGTTCATCCGTGAGAAAAAGGATCAACCGTTTTTTCTCTACCTGCCTCACACCGCGATCCATACGCCCATCTACGAGAGCAAGAAATTTTCCGGCACCTCGCAGAATGGTCGCGTGGGCGATTGGATTCAGGAGGTGGATGATAGCACCGGTCGCATCCTCGCGGTGCTGAAGGAGCTCAAGCTGGACGAAAATACTCTGATCGTGTTCACCAGTGACAACGGACCTTGGGAAATCCAAGGCAAAGACGCCGGTAGCGCTGGTCCACTGCGCGGTGCCAAGGGCAGTACCTGGGAGGGCGGCATCCGCGTGCCCACCATCGCCCGCTGGACAGGAAAAATTCCCGCGAATACCAGCAACGATGCCGTGCTCGGCACGATTGATCTGTTGCCCACGCTCGTCTCTCTCGCCGGCGGCAAGGTGCCGGAATCACCGGGGATCGATGGTCGTGACGCCAGCGCACAATTTCTTGGAAAATCAATCGAATCCCCCCGCGAGGCCCATTACGGATTCCTCGGCTACCATCTGCAAACTGTGCGCCAAGGCCCGTGGAAGCTGGCCGTCACCCCGCAAAACGAGGCAATGTCCCGCCCTGTCAAAGATGACGCCAAGGGCCCCGAGCCGCGCCTCTATCACCTCGGCAAAGACATCGGCGAAACCGCCAACGTGGCTGCCACGAATCCAGAAATCGTTGCCAAACTCCGCGCGCTCGCAGCAAAGATGAATGCCGAAATCGGCGACACCCAGCCCGCGGCGCGCCGCCCAGCCGGCCAAGTGGAAAAAGCGAAAACGCTTTACCCAATGCAGCCGCGCAAAAAAGGCCAAACCCCGCAGAAGAAAGCTGCGAAGTAATCGCCCAGCATATCGCGACGCGGGCAATCTGGGGGATTCCGTCGACTCGATTTCGTTAACTGAGATCTGCGGCGCGCAGTGTATCGTCTTCTTTGAGAACGGAAGAATAGTTGACGGATTTCGATGGTGGGCGCGCAGTCTGTGAAATGAGAGCGGGCAGATCGAAGTTCAAGCGCCGCAGATCCTCCAAGCCGGTTTCCATCGCCAAACGCATGATGTCAGCCTTGCTGAGACCGGTGCGCTGCGCGGCTTCAGTGATCTTCTCGAGAAGAGCTGGCTCGAAGCGCAACTGTGTGATGACCGTCTTGGAGTTCATGGTGAGAGAGATCAAATCACAAGTGGGAGTAAGCCGCAAATTTTTCCACTTTTTTTCTTGAGTGCGTAACTATTTTAGTCACATTTGAAGCGTGAGTGCTTCGGTGCAACAAAACTCGTTAGAGATACCAATGTTTTCGATACCGGAAAACATCACAGTTCTATTGAAAGAGGCTGCAGAGAAAACAGGGAAAAGTCAGGAAGAGATTTTTCAACTTTGCATGGAGCATGGGGTCGAGAAAATTTTGGATAACGCAAAAAAATAAATTTAGATATTAATCGTTCAATCAAAAATTCAAATAATATCAAGTTATGCAAATACACATCTATAAAAATGGCCAAAATTTAGGTCCATATTCATTGCTGGAACTTAATAATTTAATTCAGAAAAATTATATTAATGGCGCAGATCTTGCATGGTATGAAGGTTTAGATAAGTGGGTTCCTTTAAATTCTATCACTGATGTGGAAATAGCGTTACGGAAAAATCCCTCGCCAGCATCTGTTTCGGTGCTCGAAAATCCATACCACCCCCCCAGGGCTGCTGAAATAATCAATGATGCCGATATGGAGCGCACGCCAAAAATATGGAATCCAAATGCTGCTGCTAATTGGTCATTATTGTTTACTCCTGTTTTCGGGGCATTGCTTCAGGCTAAAAACTGGAAGGCATTAAACCAACAGAAAAATGAAAAAAAATCCAAAATTTGGGCTATAACAAGTTTGATTATTGTTTTATTAACAATTTCAAACCCCGAAAACAATGGGAAAGGAATATTATTAATACTTTTGATATTTTGGTATTTTTTAAGTGCTAAAAAACAGATAAATTATATTAAAAATAATAATATTAAGTATCATAAAAAATCTTGGTTGAAGCCAATAACAATCGCATTTATATCTTTATTTTTTTATGGAATATTGATCGAGTTGATAAATCGAGTAAGCAGTTTTTTTATTTTCGGAGATTAAAATTATTCGTGACGTTACGACAATGAATGATTTCCTGAAATTTATTTTTGTTAGTTCTTCGGTTGAAAGTTCCGATGATGCAATCTCTTTAATAATTGGATTGTTTATAGTGATTATAATCGCGTTACTTTTCTTCATGCCGACAATAATTGCTTTTTTTCGAAACCATCACTACAAGTACGTAATTATGGGTATAAATACAATTTTAGGCTTCACGGGCATAGGTTATCTTTTTGCTTTTGTTTGGTCTGTCTGGCCAAGAAAAACTGCATTTTTTGATGTAATTGCCAATGATCCTACGACAAATTCATCAGAAGATGGGGAAAAAATATACAGCCAATTAGGTTCGAATATAAATTCTTTGAGAGGTGCTGATAATACAATAAAAAATGAAAAATTTTTTTACGAAGAAGAAATTCGTAGGCTTGCCGCATTAAAAAATGAAGGATTAATTTCAGATCAAGAATATGAAAAAATTAAAAAAAATCTTTTTTGTTTGGATTAGAAAATATTAAAAAACATAATATTCGATGACAAGGGTGAAAATTACAGCTCAAACTATAAACCTTCAATCAAAAAAAATATTTTACCTTTATGAAGATCAAGATCATGCTCCTCATGCTCCTATCGAGCTTCCACGTGTTCTCAGCGGAGTTAACAGAACTACAAAAAGTTGATCAAAGACTCGAAGAATTGAAGACCATTTGGAGGCAGGAAACTGCTATCATCAATCAACTGACTAATTTCAAGAGGACACCGGTTCAAGAAGGAACACGAGCTTACTTCAAATGCTTGGAAGCCTCCAAAAGAATCCAACAAGCGGAAGCTGAAGCGAAGACTTTAAAAGAACGTAGGGCTGCAATAGCCACAGGAGGTTCCACTGCATCTGAAGACCATGGCTTACCGAGCGCTCTATCGCCCGGAGCAAAGGCCGGGTTGAAATTGCGTCAATTCGATTTCGATACTGTGAAAGCCAAGAGCGATGCGAAGAAGGGCGCGACACTGATTTTCAAAGGGTTTTACCTCGGCATGCCGGGTGAAGATGCATTAGGCTTGCTGAATCACTACATGAAGCTTCCGCAAATCACAAGCGACCCGATTGCACCCGCAAAAGTCGATTTGTTCAACCGCGATGGCAAGGGGCCATACTATATCATCAAAACAGAAACAGAAATGCTTATCGCTAAAGCTGATTTTTACGATAGGCCCGTAGCAAGGTTAGACAACCAAGGCAAGGTGACGGAGCTCCGGATTTCTACAGAGATTCGGGATTCTCTATTTGATTTGAAGGAAACTACTTTGAAGGAATTTATACAGACATTTGTCGATCAGTATGATGTGCCTGCTGTTGAACAATCGCATGAGAATATTGAATCCGTGAATGATCTCGTAGGCAACCAAGAATTCTACACGCACAGAAGCGAAAAGGGTTTTGAGCTCAAGTTTCACGGGAAGCTTACCGCGTTTGATCAAAGAAGGCTTACCGAGATGAAGATGTTGGGAATTGGCAATCTGTGTGAAGAAGGAAGCTTTAGTGTGAAAGTAATTCAGACAAAAGGAGAAAGAAATGGCAAATTTGATTAACTATAGTATGAGGTCAAAAAAGTTTTTATTATTATGATTAATTTTGTATTTTCGTGAATCGTAGCCTATGTAATGGGGAAAAATTAAAAAGTAATTTCGATATATTATATGTTAGATTTTCTCAAAAATGAAGTGAGTGGCCTGAAAAATGTTCTCAATGCATACTTTGCATTCAAGAATCATTTATTGCTCAGCGGCGATCTTCTTCCTGAACAGATGGAGCAATTTGCTCAATGGTATTACTCTTTCCGCCTGGGTCCTCCGATGATTCCTGAACACAAGGCTTATCTGATGCAGCAGACCGCTTTATCTTATGCACGCCAAAAAAACTATTCACAATACTCATCTATGACAATTCTTGATATACTTTTTGGACTTCTTCAGGCAGAGGATGTGCCATTCGCTATGGAGTATAAAACTTTTGAAAAAGTATTTATCAAATATCCTGTTATCTCGATAGTTATAAGCGGAATGTAAGTTTCAAGTTTTCTACTTGCAATCTCATAGTATAGAGACAGACAAATAATTTTTCAGATTCACCATAGCCCATTTTGCTTATGCATGCTATGAAATCCATCATTCAGATTTTAGCCATTGGCGGCTGCTTTGTTACGATGGCCTCGGCGCAAATTGATGCGGGAGGCGGCACGACGCAGGTCGGCGCGATGAACAATCATTCATCCATCGGCGGTGTTTTTGCCACGGGATCCGCTCCAGTGGGCGCGCTGACAAACCATTCCGGCTTGATCGAGGTGTTGTATGCGGCGGCATCTACCACGGATCCGGATGCCAATGCGAATGACATCCCCGATTCCTGGGAGCAGGAGCATTTTGCGGGACAGGGCTTTGATCCCAATGCGGATTCCGATGGCGATGGCACCAGCAACCGCATGGAATACATCGCGGGCACTTTGCCTATCAGTCGATCCTCGGTGTTTCGTCCGGTGGGTTCCCACAATGGAACCGTGTTCACCATGCCGATGGCGACCGTGGCCGGCAGAACCTACAAGGTCTATGCGACCCGCAATCTTACGGATTGGCACTTGCAGCAGACCATCGTGGGCGATGGCACGACCAAGACCTTTAGCTTTGATGAAATGACCGTGCTAAGCGGTCCTTTGCATTCTCCCAGCCATCCATCTTCCTACTTCTTCCGCGTCGAAATTTCCCTTCCTTAATTATCACTCCATCTGATCATGAAACATCGTATCCTTGCCATCGTTTGTAGCATTGCCACCGCTTTCACGGCATCAGCACAGGTGCCCAGCCTCATCAATTACCAAGGCCGTCTCACCGATTCCAACGGCGCACCCGTGACGGGGAGCAAGAACTTCGCCATCAGCATCTACGATGCAGCCACAGGCGGGAATCTGCTCTATGAGGAAACCATCGGCGCAGTGACGCTGGACGCGAATGGAGTGTATTCGTTCCAGTTCGGATCCGCTGGCAGCAGCAGCACTCAGGTGACGGAAACCATCGGAACGACAGACGGCACAACATTGACCTACAGCAAGGCGTTATCGAACACGCCGGTGGTGAACAATTCCATCACGGTGACGGATGGAACGAACTCCTGGAGCCAGTCGGTGGGAAATCCGGGAGTGGGAGCCACGGCTACGGCAACGACCATTTCGGGATTTGTGATAGGAGCCACGATCACCAATGGTGGCTCTGGTTACACCAGTGCTCCCAGTGTGACCATCACGGGTAGTGGGACAGGAGCCACAGGGACTGCCACGATCTCCGGCGGTGTCGTGACGGCCATCAACATCACCAGCGCTGGCAGCGGTTATGCCGGTGGTGCCACCATTACCATAGCTCCTCCAGTCATTCCATTCCGCGTCGATTACAGCGGAGGAACGATCACGGCCACATATTCATCCGCCCCAACGGCAGGACAAACGATCAGCGCTACATATCGATATACCACAAGTGGGATTGCAGGCGCTTTGGGTGCAGGAGCGGAGCACTGGATGGCTGTGAGCGTGGATGGGGTTGTTCAAGCAACGAGGCAGAGAGTGCTTGCGGTGCCGTTTGCTCAATTCTCAGAAAAAGCAAATAATGGAATCGATATGTCGTTTGGTTATAAAATTTTAGAGCTTGATACTCCTTTCTTGGTTCCTGCAGATGGTTATATATATGTAGAATCAGGACCAGCTTGGCAATTTGATCCATGGTCTTCCATTCGTTATTCAACAGCTTCTTTAAAAATTGCTAAATCTCAACAAGAAATCACTACAAGCCCTACTTTTAATGTCTATGAAGCTAACGGAAAGGTACAGTTGCCAGTTCCAAAGGGATACTGGATATTTGCATCAGCACCTTCTGTTGGTTCAGGTGCAGGAAAAGCATATTACATTAGAATGTCAAAGTGATGATATCCTTATTAAATTCAAGACTAATTATTGTTGTTTACAGATTCTGTTAGGTTGTGTTTGAAAAGATCAGAATGACTCAATTCAGTCGATGAACGCATGACATGCGAGCAGACAAGAATGGCACGTGCTATCTAAGTTTCTTTGAATGAAAATTTCTCCTCCTCTACACCTCCAATAGCAAAATTTCTATTGCGTCGTATTCGCTAGGGCGGTCAGAATAAATAAATTGATACCTATAGAAGTATTATATGCCAACGCTAGTCATTCATGCACCGTACTATCAACTTGTTAACAATCGCAGAACATTCGATGATGTTTTAACGGATGGAATTGCTACGGGCTATGCAATATCATCAGCAGAGAGGCAATTCATAGCTCCAGGGTGTCAAGTAGTGGTTTTACAAAATGACCGTAATCCGAGAAGAGCTGAAGGTGTTTTAGAGGAAATACGCCAATCTGGTAGGGCAGGAAATGGAATGATTCGCTATGACTTGAGAATTCGAAATCTTACTGAATGCGAATTTCGCCGTGAAAGGCTGAATCGCCGAGGGGTATGTATAATTCACTAAATATTCAACAGCCCCCACTTCATTTCATCGCCCATTAAAAACTCCGTCCCAATGAAACTACTTCAATTTCTTGCCGCGCTATGTTTGCTATCCATGATTTCGGCAAATGCAGATCAATTTGGAGATTTTATCTACACGGCAACGACAACGTCTGTGACCATCACGGGTTACACGGGGACTGATGGCGAAATTGCGATTCCAAGTGCGATCATTGGTCTTTCAGTTACCAGCATTGGGAACAGTGCATTCTCTTACAAGCAGAGTCTGACTAGCGTTACAATCCCCAACAGCGTGAGCATCATCGGGGATTTTGCGTTCTATAGCTGCAGAAGTCTTAGTAGCATCGTAATCCCGAACAGCGTGACCTCCATCGGTACCAATTCGTTCTCAGGCTGCAGCGGTCTTACCAGCGTAACGATCCCTAATATTACAACTTTAGGGGGTATGTTCCCTAGTAGTGGTAACATCCGTAGCGTGACACTTAATCAAGGAACTACCGCTATCCGTGATTCTATGTTTTCTGGTAAAACTGCCCTGACCAGTGTGACGATCCCAAACAGCGTGACCACCATCGGCAGCTCAGCGTTCTCAGGCTGCAGCGGTCTTACCAGCATCATAATCCCGAACAGCGTTTACAGCATAGGTTCTCAAGCATTCGATAACTGCGGAAAACTTTTTTGAAATTATTATTCACGGTAATGCCCCATTATATCTCGGCGGAAGCACGCCTATTACTCAGATCATAAAAGCTAACGTCTATTATTTTATCGGAACATACGGATGGGGTGCCACCTTTGGCGGAGTTCCGACAGTAGCTTTGGGCCCTCCCATCATCAGTGAGCAACCATATAGTGTTATCGCCAACCTTGGAGAGCCTGTGGAATTCAGCATTTTAGCTAGCAGCACAATCCCGTTACCTTTGTCATATCAGTGGAAAAGAAACGGTGTTTCGATCCAAGGGGCTACCACGGCTACGCTTTCTCTCAACAGTGTGCAAGTTGGTGATGCTGGCAGCTACTATGTGGTAGTAACCAATCAATATGGCAGCGTGAGAAGCAGTAACGCGAGTCTTACCTTATCTCAAGGCAATCTGTACACACAGGCGCAATTTGATTCCGCATTTAAAACTGGATACGATTTGGGGGTTTCTTCAGGTGGTGGGGTCGCTGATGTTATGGCAAATCCCAACAAATACGACCTCTACAGCCTTTCCCAAGTGCAGGCACTACATCTGGGAACCCCTTTGCTCATGAGGGATTCGGTCAGTGGAAAATTCAAGCTCACGATTGGCGTTGAGAAGAGCACCAATCTTGTAAACTTCTCCCCAATGGCCATTCCTGCAGGAGCTGCGACGATCAATGCACAAGGCATGATCGAGTTTCAATTCACAGCATCAGACAATGCGGCGTTTTACCGGCTGGAGTTACGCTAAGAGCCTATTTTAACAATATGACATCGTTCTATAATATGGATACCATAGGTACAGATAAATTATCATATTTCATAATTACTGACTCCATTCATAGTAAAATCCACCTAATCTTCGAAACTAAAATCCTAACGAATTAGCCAACAGAATAATTTCAAGATACTTGACGCGCGTTGCATCAGCAAATAAAACTATCTTATTAAATTTTTATGAAAATTGTTATATTTTTACTTCAATTACTGCTTTTCTCAGAGTCTATTGCCCTTGCAGATTCTCTCATGAGAACTTTTACGCATGCAGATGGCAGATCTATTCAGGCAAAAATTATCAGTAAAAACGACACGCACATTACAATAGTCTTAACGAATGGAAAGCAGTTTAGTCTGGCGATCAACACTCTTTCAGAATCTGATCAAAAATACCTCAATTCCCTAGCCTCCATTGATGAAGAGACCATATCATCTCAAAAAAACTACCAAGAATCAGCGAATGACAAATTGGATGCTGCGACTGTAAACGACGCAGTAGGCCATCCTCTGTTCACTGACACATCACTATGGCTGAGTGACGCAGGAGAAGTAGCACAAAAACTCGGAATTCCAATAGAATCGAAAACAAAAAATGCAAGTAGTTTCAGGTTATACACACCGCAAAACTATCAAATGTTCAATGCTCATCCGTATTCTGTCGCCATGTATGCTGAAAACGATCGTGTGACATCATTTTCAATAGTCTTTGCTAACAAGGGTGATCTTTTTAGCGCTCAGGGAGGGGCCGAAAACCATTTTGATAAAGACACACCACCAGCACAAGCTGAAGAGATTGTAAAATTGGCGATGCAAAAAGATTATACTGCAATAACCCATGCAATTAACAAAAAACTCGGTGAACCAAAAACAGATCGCATTGGAGATTCTCAATCAGTACGCGAGAGAATGCTACGCTGGGACTGGCGAGGTCATAGTATTCTGCTTGCAAATGTTGAAGGGGCATACGTGTATCTTCAAATTGTTCCTTCCGCTTTTGCTGATTCAGGTGGCAATCTATCCAGCACTCAAGATTCAATAATGCGTTCAAGATTACTAGCTAATCTTGAGAAGCGCGATAATGGTGACATCGTAATAAGCGACATACCTATGGTTGATCAAGGACCAAAAGGATACTGTGCTCCTGCAACGACTGAGCGTGCAATGCGATATCTCGGAATACCATCGGATATGTATATTATCGCCAATAAGGGAAACTCTGGCTACGGAGGAGGCACTAGTATGAATTCCATTTTTGAAGGCATGGCTAAACATATAAGGAGCAAGCGTCGATCAGCTGATTCGTGGACAGGGAAAATAAAGCTTAAAGATTTAACAAAATACATTGATAAAGGAGTTCCGGTAATATGGGCTCATTATAGCACAGAAATTTTTAATGAGGTTGCAAACCAACGTACAGCCGAACGGAAAGGAGTTACCGATTGGGGACAATGGAAAGCAAAGTTGAGCAACGAAAATGCCCAAAGTAAATTGAAAGCAGATGACACCATAAGTCATGTCGCTTTAATTATTGGCTACAATAAATCAACTAATGAAATTGCATTCAGTGATAGTTGGGGTGAACGCTATAAAGAACGGTGGATTACTTTAGAGGAAGCTGCTGCGATATGTCAAGAAAGATTTTACGCTATCAGTTTCTGACCAGGGCTTGTTCACGTCGTGGCTTTCAGTTCGATCTGATGGATCTCGCGTAACGGCAGGGCGGTGATTTTTTCGGTGATGGGGTAACGCCGTGTGCCGGGATAGACGACCCATAGGTGCTCCAGTTGCAAATCCTCCAGGGCGATGTGCATCGATCTTGTGGCGCCGGGTGCGTCGGAGCACTTGAATTCAAAGCCCCAGCGCCGCCCGCGGCGCAGGAGGAGAAGATCGAGTTCCGCTCCTCGTTGGGTGCCGTAAAAATAGGCGTCGCGCTGTCCATGGGCCATCAGGGTTTGCTCCAGAGCAAATCCTTCCCAACTGGCGCCGAATTGTGGGTGCTTCGGTAAGTCCTTTGCTTCCTCTATTCCCAACATTTGATGCAACACACCACTGTCACGAAAATAGATTTTGGGCGACTTCACAAGTCGCTTTCCCAGATTCTCGAACTGAAGTGGTCCCCTTGGCGGAGCCAAGGCTGGGCGGAATTTAGCTATGGTGTGCGGAGGACGGGGTGACGGTTTTGTTGTGTGTTTTTGTTTCGTTTGGTTCCGCCCTTGGAGGAAAGTTGTCCAC
>JACCDJ010427005.1_pt1 | contig 48197 bp, 40 predicted proteins | sample 7444481 | NCBI WGS metagenome assembly JACCDJ01 (sample SAMN15323435, study PRJNA562643) | freshwater metagenome | isolation source: river surface water | place: USA:Blue River Watershed | collected 2017-08-15
CTGGGCGCGGGTCCGCTCGACCCTGATTTCGAACGGACGCCGCGCGCCAACCCGCGTTCCCGCGACGGGCTGCTGGAACGGGTCTACGGTGACCGCCAGTATTTCCGCGAGGTCAGTCCCTGGGAGATCGCGAAGCGCAACGCCAAGGCCGTCGCGAAGGACTCCCTGGTCCGGATCGGCGTCGGGGACAAGGACGGCACCTATTCGCTCAACGTCGAGTTCCATGACCACTTGACGAAGCTCGGCATCCCCCATGCCTGGCATCCGCTCAAGGGCGTCGAACACAGTCCGTTGCGCACGCTGCAGGCGCTCGGAGAGGGGCAGTGGGAGTTCATGCGCAAGGCCTTCGGGAAGCCCGTGGCCGGCTCCGCATCCGGCGGCCCGGGACGGTGACCTCAGCGGGCTCGGTCCTGCCAGACCCACTCAAGCGCCTGAGGCAGGAGCTGGGGGCGGGCGTTGCCCACGCCATGACCGGAGTCGAGGCAGTAGAGGTACTGGTAGCGGTACCCCTTGTCGCGGAGGACTTTCGCCATGCGGTGATTGGCCTCCACCCAGTCGTGCATGCCGTCGCGCATGACGTTGGGGTTGAAGTTGTCGCGGTCGCCGACGCACATCCAGATCCGCAGGGGCTTGCGCGGCGCGGCGGGGATGAGCGTGGTGTGGTAGCCCCAGGCGCCGTCGGGGGTCTCCGGATTGAAGGGCCACTGCTGGTTGACGAAGGTGCCGGAGAGCGAGATCACGCGACGCCAGAGGTCGGGCCGGTACCACGCCATGGTGAAGGCCGCCGCCGCGCCGGAACTCACGCCCATCGTGGCGCGCATCTCTGGGTCCCGGGTGAGACGGACGCCGGCGTTCTTCTCCACGAGCGGCAGCACCTCCTCCTCGATGAACTCGGCGAAGAGCGGCGAGAGGGTGTCGTATTCCTTGCCGCGCTCATGGCCCTGGGCGTCGCCGCCGCCGTTGGCGATCATCACGCACACCAGCGGGGGGATGCGTCCGGCGTGGATGAGGTTGTCGAGGATGCGCACGAGGTTCTGGTCGGCCTTGCCGATGCCGGGCCCGTCGTGCGTGACGAGCAGAGGTGAGACGTCGCCCGCGCGATGTCCGGCGGGCACGTAGACGGTGATCGCCCGGCGGTAGTCCACGTTGCGGATCTGGACGATCAGGGTCTTGGGGTTCTTCGGGTCGGGCACGCCGAACTCATCGCGCGCGATGCCGGGGTTGAAACGGCGGCAGTCCTTCGAATCCATGACGAACTGCGTCACGCGACCCTTGGGTGCGGCGGGGTTCTCCTTGGTCGCCTCGGCGGGGACATACTGCGGGCCCACGAGGTAATCGCCCTCGGCGTCGACGGGCGGGACGGCGCCAGGCTTGTCGTCGAGGCGGACGAACTTCGGCGCGCCCGGGCCGTCGAAGGGACGGGTCGGCGGCTGCGGCTTGGCCGGGGCGGACTTGGCCTTCTTCTTGTCCTGCTGCTGGGCGGACAACGGGCAGGCGGCCGTGAGGAGCAGGCCGAGGGCGAGCAGACGGAGCGGGGTCATGCCCCGTGTATCTCCCGCGGGCCCCGGCCGGGCGAACCTAAACTGCCCGCCCGTGCTTGCAACGTGCCGCGGTCGCGGGACAGACTGCGCGACCCCCATGAACCCCCGCATCCTCGCTCTGCTCGCCCTCGCCGTCGGACTCACCGGCTGCGCCAATTACGCCGTCCAGCCCGTGCTCCATCCCGGCACGGAGAAGCGGCATGAGTCCTTCAACGAAATCTCGAAGAAGGGCGAGGCGAAGCTCGTCTTCCTGGGCGACTCCATCACCCACGGCTGGGACGGCAGGGGCAAGGCCGTCTGGGCGAAGACCTGGGCGCCTCTCGGCGCCGCCAACTTCGGCATCGGCGGCGACCGCACGGAGCACGTCCTGTGGCGCCTCGACAACGGCAACTTCGACGGACTGAAGCCGAAGCTCGTCGTGCTCATGATCGGCACCAACAACACCGGACACCAGGGCCGCCCGCAGAAGGAGCTCGACGGCGCGGTGTACCGGTGCACCCCGCAGCAGACCGCCGAGGGCGTGAAGGCCATCCTCGGACGTCTCGAGGCCAAGTGCCCCGAGGCCAAGGTGCTGGTGCTCGCGATCTTCCCCCGCGGCCCCGACCGCAACGACGCCTTCCGGCGCCAGAACGAGGAGGCCAACGCCATCATCCGCACCTTCGCGGACGGCAAGCGCGTGCACTTCCTGGACATCGGCGACAAGTTCCTCGAGCCCGACGGCACGCTTTCGAAGTCCATCATGCCCGACCTCCTGCATCCGAACGAGAAGGGCTACGAAATCTGGGCCGCGGCCCTCGAGCCCAAGGTCAAGGAGCTGCTCAAGTAATCGCCGTCCGCAGAGTGACGACCAGGGCCGCCTGCTTGGGCGGCCCTTTTGTCTGACGCCCGATCCCCGGCCGCGTCAGCGGGCCAGCCAGCCGCCGTCCACCGCCAGACTCTGGCCGGTGATGAATGAGGCCGCCGGCGAGGCCAGGAAGAGGATCGCCGCGGCGACTTCTTCGGGGCGGCCCAGTCTGCCGAGCGGGTGCATCGCGACGATGCCGCGCCGCGCCTCGGTGTCTCCCTGTCCGAGGGCCCGGTCGATCATCGCGGTCTGGATGGCGCCCGGCGCGACCGCGTTCACGCGGATGCCGTCCTTGGCTCCCTCCAGTGCGGCCGCCCGAGTCAGTCCTTCGACCGCGTGCTTGCTCGCCACGTAGGCGGCGCAGGACTCGATGCCCACGTGTCCGGCCACCGAGCTCACGTTGACGATGGCTCCGCCGCCCGAACGCCGGAGCGCAGGCATCTCGTGCTTGAGGCACCAGAGCACCCCGGTCGCATTCACTGAAAGCGTGCGGTCGACGTTCGCGGCGGTCTGACGCTCGAGGGTGAGCCCCTGGTCGCCCTCGGTGCCCGCGTTGTTCACGGCCGCATCCAGACGGCCGAAGGCCTCAAGCGCCGCCTGGACCGCCCTGGCCGCGCCCGACTCCTCGGCGTGATCGGCGGCCACGAACCGCGCCTCGGCCCCCGCGGCCCGCAGCGCCGCCATGAGCGCATCGCCGGCCTTGGCGTCGAGGTCCGTCACGACCAGCCGGTAGCCGGCCTGCGCGAAGGCGAGCGCCGTCGCCTTTCCGATGCCGGCGGCGGCTCCGGTGATCAGGACGACGGGCTGGGGACTCATCGTCTGATGCTCTCAGCGGAAAGGGCGGGTGTCAAAGGCCGCCTTTCGCCGCCGGGGCTTCAGCTCCGGCCGAGCGTGGCCATGTCGATGACGAACCGGTAGCGCACGTCCTGCCGGACCATGCGGTCCCAGGCCTCGTTGATCTTCTCGACGGGGATGAGCTCGATGTCGGAGACGATCCCGTGCTTGGCGCAGAAATCCAGCATCTCCTGCGTCTCGGCGATGCCGCCGATGCACGAGCCGGTGAAGTTGCGGCGCGGCATGATCACGCTGAAGGCGTGCACGGAGAGGGGTTTCTCGGGCACGCCCACGAGGCAGAGCGTGCCGTCCACCTTGAGCAGCGCGAGGTAGGCGTTGAGGTCGTGCTGCGCGGACACGCAGTCGAGGATGAAGTCGAGCGAGCCGGCGCGCGCCGCCATGGCGGCGGGATCGGTCGACACCACGACTTCGTGCGCGCCGAGGCGCAGGCCGTCCGCGACCTTGGCGGGGGAGGTGGTGAAGAGCACGACGTGGGCTCCGAAGGCGCGGGCGAACTTCACGCCCATGTGGCCGAGGCCGCCCAGTCCGACGACGCCGACCCTCTGTCCGGCGCCGACCTTCCAGTGCTTCAGGGGGGAATAGGTCGTGATGCCGGCGCAGAGCAGCGGCGCGGTGGCGGCGAGGTCCAGTCCGGCGGGCACGCGCAGGGTGAAGGCCTCGTCGACGACGATGCGTGAGGAGTAGCCGCCGTAGGTGTGGCCGCCGAGGTGTCGGTCCGGGCTGTTGTAGGTGAAGGTGGCGCCCGTCTGGCAGAACTGCTCGAGGCCCTTGCGGCAGCTCGGGCAGGCGCGGCAGGAGTCGACCATGCAGCCGACGGCCCCGACGTCGCCGGCCTTGAGTTTCGTCACCTTGGCGCCCACGCGGGTCACGCGTCCGATCACCTCGTGCCCCGGCACGCAGGCGTAGACCGTGCCCGGCCATTCTCCGCGGGCCGTGTGGACGTCGGAGTGGCACACGCCGCAGAAGAGCACGTCCATCTCCACGTCCGTCGGCCCCGGCTCGCGGCGGGGGATCTGCAGCGGGGCCAGCTTGGAGGAGGCGGAGGCGGCGCCGTAGGCCTTGGCTTGGGTGGGCATGTCGAGAGGGAAACCGGCCGCCCCCGTAAGGCAAGCCCGGCCCCGGTCAGCGGAGTTCGGTGAGCTCGATGCGGTCGTTCCGGCGCTCCAGCACGAGCACGCAGGATTCACCCGCCTGCTTCTTGACCGAGAGCGTGCGGGGGACGATGACGAAGCGGTTGTGATAGCTGGTGTGGTAACGACCGATGTCGATGACCCCCTGGTAGGCATCCTCGCCGGACTCATGGATGGTCAGTTCAAAGTCTCCAGTCACACCGTCCGGCGACTCCTTGGGCCGGTGGGTGAATTCATAGCGGTCGAGCTTCTTGGCCCGCATCACCAACGTCGCGGCCTCGATGTCGTAAGCGACGCGCGTGGCGGCGTCGGTCAGGAAATCGCAGCCGGCCAGGGCGAGGGCGCAGACGAGGACGGCCAGAGTTCGCATGAGCCCATTTTCGCGGACGAGGGCGCAGTGGCAAGGCGGGGTTGTCAAACGGCCCCGACGGGGTTGTATCCGTCCATGCGCCTCCTGTCCCTGCTCCTCGTAGCCGTAGCCGCTTTCGCGGCCGACGCCCCGCCTGCCGGCTCACTCATCGTCAGCACCCCGTTCGACCAACCGCAGGGTCCGACGCGCAAGCGGCCCATCAACGGCTGGAACGCGGCCATCGGCGAGTGGTCGGTGAAGGACGGCGCGCTCTTCGGCGATGAGCTCAAGGAGGACAACCATCACTCCTCGTGCACCTACAAGGTGGACGCGGGCGGCATCGTGATCCAGGCGCAGTTCCGTCTGGGCGGGGCGCAGTATCTCGCCTTCGGCTGCCGTGACACGGTGGCCCCGAACCTGCACCTGGGCCGGACGTTCGTGAGCAAGGACGGCTTCTGGATCACGCACATGAGCGGGATCTCGAAGACGACCAAGTCCACCAAGATCGCCGAGCTCAAGACGCCCATTGATCCCGCCAAGTGGCACGACGTCCGCATCGAGATCGTCGGCGAAAAGTACCGCGTGCGTCTTGACGACAAGGAGCTGGAGGCCGCGCACCCCCGCTTCAAGGATCGCAAGGGCCTCGTGGCGCTCATCACGAAGGGACAGGGCGCGGCCTTCCGTCAGGTCACCCTGAATCACGCGCCCGAGGCCCGCTGAAGCGTGGCTGCGCCCGAGTCAGTCCGTCTCCTCGAGGTCGCCGGCCCTGACCTCGCCCCTTGGATTCCCGCGCTCGGGGAACTGCGCATCCGCGTCTTCCGCGAGTTCCCCTATCTCTACGACGGGGACGCGGCCTATGAGCGTGAATACCTCTCGGTCTACCTGCGGAGCCCGCGCTCGCTGGCCGTCCTCGCGCTGTCGCCCGAAGGAGCGCCCCTCGGAGCCACCACCTGCCTGCCGCTTGAGGATGAACAGGAGGCCTTCCGCGCCCCCTTCCGGGCGGCCGGGCTGGATCCCGCCGACTTCCTCTATCTCGCCGAAAGCGTGGTGCTGCCGGAGCACCGCGGGCACGGTCTGGGGCGGCAGTTCTTCACCCGAAGAGAGGCGCATGCGCGCCGGCTCGGCCTGAACTCCGCCGCCTTCTGCTCCGTCGACCGCCCCGCCGACCATCCGGCCAGGCCGGCGGGCTGGAAGCCCCTCGACGCCTTCTGGTCCGGCCTCGGCTACGTGCGCCGCCCCGGACTGCGGGCCGTTTTCCCTTGGAAGGAACTGGGCGAGACGCAGGAATCTCCCAAGACGCTCACCTTCTGGACCCGCACATGGCACGACTGAAGCTCGACCTCCGCACCTTCGACGTCGGCGCCGCCGTGCCGAACGCCGAGGCGTTCGTCGACCGCGTCGTCGCCCAGGTCGAGGAGTCTTGGGACGCCGGCGCCGACGTCGTGGTGCTGCCCGAGTTCCTCTGGCTGGGTCTGGAGCGGTTCGTGAAAGGGAAGGGCGCGCTGCGCGCCGTCGCCGGGCTCTTCTGGGCCGGACTCTGGCCCGGAGTCGCCCGCCGGCTGTCCCGCAAGGGGAAGTCCGTCGTGCTCGGCACCGCGCCTTACCTCGACGCCCGCGGACGCCTGCTCAACCGCGCGCCGATCCTCGCGGGCGGCAAGCGTCTGCATCAGGACAAGCTCCACCTCACCCCATGGGAGAAGGCTTTCTCGCCCGGTGACGGCGTCAGGCCCTGGACTTTCAAGGGAGCCCGCTTCGCCGTGGTCACCTGCCTCGACATCGAGGTGCCGGAGATCGCCGCCGCGCTCCGCGGGAGGGGGATCGACGTCATTCTGGTCCCGAGCGCCACCGAGACCGTGCTCGGCGTCGAACGGGTCGGACGCTGCGCCGACGCCCGTGCGGTCGAGCTCTGCTGCCACGTGGGCGTGGCCCACCTCGTCGGCAGGGCGGAATCCGAGCTGGTGGATGACAACGTCGGCCGCGCGGCCTTCTTCTCGCCTTCCCAGTCGGCCTTCGCCGGCTCCTTCCGCCACCTTTCCGTGCCCGTCGCCCGACGTGGCGACCACGTCCTGTCGGTTTCGGCCGATGTGGCCGCCCTGCGTCGCGCCCGGGCCGCCCGGGCCGAGACCAATCCCGCCCGCCTCCGGGCCGGACGCGTCCGAGTGATTTCCTGAAAGCCCATGAAGCTCATCCACGACTATTACCGCATCTTCAACGCCGGCGACCGTCCGGCGCTGCTCGCGCTCCTGCATCCCGACATCGTGCACGAGATCAACGAAGGGGCCGTGGAGCGGGGCGTGGAGGCCTTCCGCGCCTTCCTCGGGCGCATGGACCGCTGCTATCGTGAGCAGGTCGAGGACCTTGTCGTCTTCAGCGGACCTGACGGCTCCCGGGCCGCGGCGGAGTTCTACATCAACGGCCAGTATCTCGTCACCGACGAGGGCCTGCCTCCCGCCAACGGACAGAAGTACCGCCTGCGTGTCGGCGCCTTCTTCGAGATCAAGGACGGCAAGGTCGCCCGCGTGACGAACTACTACAACCTCGCCGAGTGGATGCGGCTCGTCGGGGCCTGAGAAGCTTCAGCGTCGGACGATCTCCGAAGTGCCGTCGGCGCGGCCCGTCACGTCGTAGTTCTCGCCCCGGAAGCGCACCCCGCGCACGGTGAGAGAAGGCCATCCCTTGGGCAGCCGGGGCTCCGCCCGCAGGCCGTCCGGTCCGGCCTTGAGGCCGAGGAAGCCGTGCACGAGGAACGTCGGCACCAGCGCGCTCTCGAAGAATTCATGGTCGAGTCCCAGTCCGCCGGCCGTGCCGCCCCCCTGCATCGTCCCGCGTCCGGGCTTGGCGTAGTAGGCGCGGTAGCCGCCCTCGGCCTGCGTCTCACGGAACCAGGCGTTGATCTCCTTGAGACGTCGCCACGCGTCGTCGGGGCCGTTGGTCCGCAGGCGCGCCATCAGGTCGTAGTAGGAGAAGCCGAACACCGCGCCGCCGTCCTGCACCTGTCCGCCCCACGGGATCGAGTCCGGCCGGCTCCAGGCCCAGACGTAGTCCTCGACATTGCGCCGCGTCGTCGCGCGGGGACCGAAGCGCCAGCGGAAGACGTCCGCGCCCTGCGAGGTGTCCCCCTCGACCGTGCGCCGTCCGTCGATCCAGTCCATGATGGCGCGCGCCTGGGGGGCGGTGGCGAAGCCGTAGCTGACCGCCTCCTCGTTAAGGAACGTGAAGCCCCAGTCGTGGCTCGCGCCGGTGAGGTCGCGCCAGCCGATGAAGCGTCCCCTGGCCTCGTCCCAGAAGAACTTGCCTCCCCGGTCGCGGATGTCGTCGGCGATCTTCCTCAGGTCCTCCGCGCCGAGACCGGCGGGAGGCGCGGGCAGGGCGTCCTCCTTCCGGGCGGCGACCCAGGATTCGATTTCAGCCATGCGGCGGACCGCCTGCCACTGGTAGAGCGTGGCCAGCGCGTCATCGCCTCCGAAGGGAAGCAGGTCCCAGTAGTTGTTGCCGACGCCCAGCCCGATGCGCGGATGCGTCTTTCCGTCGGGTCCGCGCGCGAGTCCGCTGCGGCCGTCATGTCCGACCCAGCGGACCCGGACGCGGCCCAGCTCGCGCACCTGGAACTCCTTCAACGACCATGCCAGGGCCTGCCGCATCCGCGCGAGATTCTGACGGAGGAACTCCGCGTCGCCCGTCCAGGCGAAATAGTCCGCGCAGCCTTCCAGATAGCTGGCGTTGGTGATCGGGTGGCGCGTGTCGACCGCCGTGATGACCGACTTGATCCGGATCTCGGCTCCCTTGGCCGCGGGAAAGCGCAGCCGGAGTCCGGCGAGCAGGCCGCCGTAGCCGCGCTGCCGGTAGAGCGGCACGTGCGCGAAGTCCGTCCGGGTCAAGTCCGCGCGCGGAGGAAACGGGGCTGAGCGCGATTCGTCCCATCCTGGCTCGCCGTCGTAACGCCAGGAGACCGTCGGGGTGCGGTCCGCCGCGAGCCCGAGCGCGGACCATTCGATGCGCGCGAACGGCGCGACCACCGTGCCGCAGCGGAAGGGCGGCGTGGCGACCGTGACGACCTCCTCCGTGGCCTTGAGCCGCAGTCCGTGCTCGGGGTCGATGCCGATCACCTCCGCGCCGCCGATCGCAAAGCCCGAGGCGTCCGTCAGCGGCTGCAGTTTGAAGATCTGGACGGCCCAGGCCTCGTGGTGCGTGGAGAAGTGGAACCCCTTGCCGGTGCTCTGCTGCCAGGCGGGGAAAGGCCAGCCGTCGCCGTGGGCCATCCCGCGGTGCTGCTGCATCGCGACGTAGCCCTCGTGGTCGATCCGCTTGTGGAGCAGCGAGCCCCGGTAGCCCTTCGCCGAGGCCTCGTCCTGCCAGAGCATCGCGTGCGGCATCCAGCGGTCCCAGAGCGTGCAGAGCGCGTAGCCGGGCGACCGCACCGCATGGAGGGCGCGCATCGCCTCAAGCGTGCGCATCTCCTCCTCCTGTCCGGGGACCTCGAACGTCGGGACGGCGGTCGCGTGGACGGCGCCCAGGAGCAGGCATGCGGTCAGGGGCGTGCGCACGGCCTCCTTGTTCCGTGCCGCGGAGACGTTGGCAAGCCCGCAGTCGGCGCCGACCTCAGAGCTTGGACCAGCCCTGCCAGACGAACAGCAGCCCCAGGACGATCAGCAGCGCCGACGAGACGTACGGGGCCTTGCGGGCCGAGCGGCTGAGCCAGCTGGAGCGCTCGGAGAGCTTCTTCATGCCCCAGGCCGCCAGGACCCCCACCGTGATCATCGTGAGCGCGAGGCCTGCGCTGAACGAGGCGACCATCGCGAACCCGAGGGTGAATTCCTTGAGCTGCAGGCAGATGAGCAGGATCGAGACCGCCGCGGGGCAGGGCATCAGTCCGCCCGTGATGCCGAAGAGCACGATCTGGCCCGTCGTCACGTCGCGTCCCGCGAAGCGCCGGCGGATGTCCTCGGCGTGGGCGCGGGCGTGCGCGTCCTCGAACTCCTCGTCGTCATGCGAGTGGGCGTGCCCGTGGCCGTGGTGACGGTGGTGATGCGCCTCCTCCTCGCGCAGGCGCATCATCGTCCACACCGCCATGCCCACCACGATCACCCCGCTGACGAGCAGGAAGTAAGGTTCGGTCGTCTCGACGTTCCAGTGGTCGCCGTAGGAAAGCGCCAGCGCCGCCAGCACCCAGATGACCAGCGAGTGGGAGACCGCCGCGCAGAGTCCGAGGAGCGCGGCCTGGGTCACCGTGCCTCGCACCGCGATGATGAACGCCGCCATCATGGTCTTCGAGTGACCCGGCTCCAGCCCGTGCAGGGCCCCCAGCAGGATGGCCACCGGCACGTAGAGCCAGGCGTCGCCGGCCCCTTTTTGAATCAGCTGGCTGAAGTCCATTTTTGAGCAAAAATGCACTCCCGGGCCCTTCGGGGCGAGTTTCAAGAACTGGTCGGTTTTATTTGCAAATTTCTGGCGTTAGTTAACTTCCGCCCGAATGCCTATGCCTGACGACGGAGGTCATACTTCGCCGCCCCGCGGGGCTGAGCCCATTGCCGGGTCGGCGGAAGCCGAACTGCTCGAGTTTCTCGGACGTGCCGTGGGAGTTCCCGTGGCCGCGGAGGACGCTCGCCGGAAGTGGCTGGCCATCGCCGGTCAGAGTGAGCCGATGGAGCGTCTCATCGCCGCGGCCCAGCCCTTGGGACTGCTGCTGGTCCCTGTCCGGCGCCGTCTGGCCGAACTCATCTGGAGCGCCCGGGACGCCCAGCCCGTGGTCTGTCGCGACGCGCGCTCCGGCCGTTGGATCGTGGTGCGCGGCCACGGCTTCTTCCGCGCCAAGGTCGTGCGCCCGGACGAATCCGAACTCTCCGTTTCCGTCAGCCGTCGCGCGCTCGCCGCGGAGCTCGGCCTCGGCGGGCCCGAGGACGAAGTCGAGGCCCTGCATGTCGCGCCCGTGCTGCCGGCCCAGGGCCTGAGCGGACGCGAAGGCGCCTCCGAGTCCTCGTTGCTGCCCGGCTTCCTGCTCCGCCGTCCCGTCGATGGGCACGAAGTTTCGCCGGCGGCGAGATTCATCGGCCTCCTGCGGCCCGAGCTGGCCGACGTCGGCACGCTGTTGGTGTTCAGCCTCATCACCGGCCTGCTCTACCTCGCCGTGCCCCTCGCCGTGAACGGCCTCGTGAGCAACCTGGCCTTCGGCACCCAGTCGGCGCCCTTCCAGCAGGCGCTGCTCTTCATCGCCGCGGCCCTGTTCGGGTGCCTCCTGCTCTCCGCCGTCATGCGCGGCCTCCAGTACCTCGTGGCCGAGCACGTCCAGTGCCGCATCTTCGTCCGCGTGGCGGCCGACATGGCCTGGCGCCTCCCGCGGGTCCGGGCCGAGTCGGTCGACGGCGAGCACGCGCCGGAGATGGTCAACCGCTTCCTCGACGTCGTGACCGTGCAGAAGAGCACCTCGCTCCTGCTGCTCAACGGCATCAACATCGTCATCGGCGCCCTGATCGGCCTGGTCGTCCTCGCCTTCTACCATCCCTTCCTGCTGGCCTACATGGTCGTGATGCTGCTCGCGATCGCGCTCATCATCTTCGTGATGGGGCGCGGCGCCGTGCGCACGAGCGTCGCCGAGTCCCGCGGCAAGTACGCGGTGGTCAACTGGCTGGAGGACGTCGCCCGCTATCCGCGCCTCTTCAAGGGGCCCGGCGGCTACGCCCTCGCGGCCGAGCGGGCCGACCGGCTCGCCCGTTCCTACCTCGCCCATCGCGCCGCCCACTTCCGCATCCTCATGCGCCAGATCGGCGGCCTGCTGGCGCTGGAGGTGCTCGCGAGTTCCGCGCTGCTCGTCGTGGGCGGCAGCCTCGTCCTGAGCCAGCAGCTCACCCTCGGCCAGCTCGTCGCGGCGGAGCTCATCGTGAGCGCCGTCGTCGCCTCCATCGCCAAGCTGGGCAAGCAGTTCGAGGCCTGGTACGACGCGCTCGCCGCCGTCGACAAGCTGGGGCATCTCGTCGACCTCGAGACCGAACGCGTCGACGGCGACGTGCCCGCCGCGGAGTCCTCCGCGGGCGCCGCGGTCTCCGTGCGCGCGCTCAGGCACGCCTATCCCGGCGGACGTGAAGTCCTCCGGTCGCTCGATTTCGACGTCGCCGCCGGCGGGCGGCTCGCCGTCACGGGGCCGCAGGGCAGCGGCTGCAGCACCCTGCTCGACCTCCTCGCCGGCATGCGCGAGCCTTCCGGCGGAGCCATCCTCGTCGACGGACTCGACCTCCGCGCCTGGAGCCTGGAGGCGCTCCGCTCCAAGGTGATGCTCCTGCGTTCCCAGGACATCTTCAACGGCACCGTCGCCGACAACGTCGGGCTGGCCCTTCCCGGCGTGGGCATGGAGCAGGTGCAGGCCGCGCTCGCGCGCGCCGGCCTGCTCGACGACGTCCTCGCGATGCCCCAGGGGCTCGCCACTCCGCTCGTCACCGGCGGCCTGCCGCTCTCGAGCCGTCAGCGCAACCGCCTCCTCGTCGCCCGCGCGCTGCTCCTCCGCCCCCGCCTCCTGCTCCTCGACGAGCTGCTGGACGGACTCGATCCGGCGACCTCGGGTGCCATGCTGGACATCATCCTCGACCCCGCCTGCGACTGGACCGTGGTGGCCGCCACCCGGGATCCGGCCGTGGCCTCAAGATTCCCGTCCCGCCTTTCCCTGCAGGCCTCCGCCTCATGAACCGCGACGATCCCGACCACGTCTTCCCCCTGCGCGGCCGCCTTCCGGCCCTGGCCCGGGCCGGCGCGGCCCCGACGGTGCGCGTCATCGCGCGCGCCAGCGCGGCGCTTTTCGGGCTCTTCCTCCTGGCGATCTGGTTCCTCCCCTGGCAGCAGTTCGTGCGCGGGACGGGACGCGTCATCGCCTTCGATCCGCTGGAGCGTCGCATCAACGTCGAGGCGGCCGTCGCCGGGCAGGTGCGGCGCCTGCACGTCGTCGAGGGCCAGAAGGTCAAGGCGGGCGACCCCGTGGCGGAGATCCAGGACAACGACCCGAACCTGCTCGCCAACCTCCGCCTCCAGCGCGAGGCGCTGATCGCCCGCCGGGCCGCGGCCTCCCAGCGCATCGAGGACCTCGACCAGCAGGCCCGTCAGCTTGAGATCGCCCGCGGGCAGGCCGCCGACGCCGCCCGGCAGCGCGTGGCCGCCGAGAAGATCACCGCCGAGACCGCGGTGCTCAACTTCAACCGCACCCGTGAGCTCAAGGCGGCCGGACTCGTCTCGCAGCGCGACTACGAGGTGGCCCTGCAGGTGCGCGACAGTTCGGCCTCCAACCTGGCGGCCGCCGAGGCCACTTACGGACGCACCGAGAGCGAGTTCAACGCCACCATCTCAGGGATCAAGGCCCAACGCGGACTCGCCCAGTCCGAGCTCGCCTCGGCGGAGCGGGACATCGGCGCCCTCGAGGTGCAGATCAGCCAGAACCAGCGCCAGCTCGTGGCCGCGCCCCGCGACGGCGTCGTGCTGTCCGTGCAGGCCACCGACGGCACGTATCTCCGCCCGGGCTCGCCGATCTGCGTGATCATCCCCGAGACCGACAGCCGCTTCGTGGAGCTGTGGCTCGACGGCAACGACATGCCCCTGGTGCATCCGCGCGTCACCCGTCCGGACGGCAAGGTCGAGCCCGGCAGCGAGGTCCGTCTCCAGTTCGAGGGCTGGCCCGCCATCCAGTTCGTCGGCTGGCCCAGCGTGGCGGTCGGCACGTTCGGCGGCGAGGTCGTGTTCGTCGACCCGGCGGGGGACGACGCGGGCCGTTTCCGCATCGTGGTCGCGCCGAAGCCCGACGTGCGCGTGGTCGACGGCCGCGAGGTCGCCGAAGGCTGGCCGGGCAACCGCTGGCTGCGTCAGGGCGTCCGCGCCAAGGGCTGGGTGCTGCTCCAGCAGGTGCCGCTCTGGAAGGAGATCTGGCGTCAGGTGAACGGATTCCCGCCGGTCGTGGCCGAGCGTGAGCCGGGGAAGGAGGCCGTCAGGTGAGGACGCTCGCGCTGCTGCTTGCCGCCTGGGCCTCGGCCGTCGAGCCGCTCAAGGTCGGCGAGGTCATCGCTTCGGTCGAGACGAAGTATCCTCCCTACCTGATGGCGCTGATCGAGCAGGACCTGGCCGCCGGAAGGCTGCGTCAGGCCTCCGGCGCCTTCGACCTGGGTTTCGTCGCCCGCGGCGGGTTCAACCCCGGCTCCTATTACGACGGTTCGAGCGGCGAGGTCACGTTCCAGCAGGCGCTGCCCTTCTGGGGTGCGGACGTCTTCGCGGGCTACCGCGTCTCCAGCGGCTTCCTCGCTGACTATGACAAGTCCCGCACGCAGGAGGACGGCGAGCTGCGCGCCGGCCTCAGGTTCAGCCTGCTCCGGGACGGCCCCATCGACCGTCGGCGCGCCGACCTCTGGAAGGCCAGGCTCGAGCGCGAGGCCGCCGATCCGTTCATCCGCCGGCAGCGCCTCGACGTCGTGCGCGCCTCGGCCCGCAGCTACTACCAGTGGGTCTCGGCCGGGCTGCGGCTGGGCGTCGCCGAGGAGCTGCACCGTGTCGCGCTTGAGCGCGATTCCGGACTGCGCACGCAGGCCGAGAAGGGCCTCGTGGCTCCGATCGTCGTGGTCGACAACGAGCGGCTCGTGATCAGCCGGCAGCTCGGCGTCGTGCAGGCGCGCCGCCGCTTCGAGGCCGCCGCCCTCGAGCTCTCGCTCTTCTTCCGCGGCTCCGACGACGCGCCCGTCGTGCCGGGGCGCGAGCGCCTTCCCCCCGCCTTCCCGGCGCACGTCCCGCCGACCGCCGCGGACGAGAGGGGGCAGGTCGACGCCGCGGCCTCCCGCCGTCCGGAACTCGGCCGCATCGCGCTGGTGCGCGAACGGCTGGAGATCGACCGGCGTCTGGCCGACAACGACACGCGGCCCAATCTCGACGTGACCGCCGGCGTCACGCGCAGTCTCGGCTCCGGACCTTACGCCGACCGCCGACAGGATGAGGCCGGCGTGGGCGTCGAACTCCGCCTGCCTCTGCAGCGTAATGAGGCCCGCGGGCGCCTGCAGGCGGCCGAAGCGGAACTGCGACGGCTCGACCGCGACGCCGCGTTCGCCCGGGACCGCATCGCCAACGAGGTCAGGGACGGACTTTCCGCCCTGCGCGCCGCCGCCGAGCAGATCGGACAGACCTCGCGCAACGTGGAGCTGGCCGACCGGCTGGCCGAGGCGGAGAAGCGCCGCTTCGAGCAGGGCGCGACCGACCTGCTGGCGCTGCAGATCCGCGAGCAGGCCGCGTTCGACGCCCGTTTCGCCGACGTGGAGGCGCGGGCCGACTTCTTCCGGGCGCAGGCCGATTACCGTGCGGCGCTCGGAGAGACGGACGGTTACTGAGTCCGGCCGGCCAATCATGGCTTGCCCGTGGCCGGGCTCCGTTAATCTGGCCGCATGCAGATCCTCAAGCCCGCGCCGCTGACCCTGGCCGATTTCCGCCGCCAGCTCGCCGCGCATGCCGCCGCCGGCCTCCGGTTCCGGCTCCCCACCGGCTCCTTGGCCCCCGTCCATGCCCACCTCACCGAGGTGGCGCGCGTCGAGAAGCGCTTCATCGACTGCGGCGGCACCGTGCGCACCCACGTCTCGGCCCGCGTCCAGCTCTGGGCGGCGGATGACACCGAGCATCGCGTCAGCTGCGGCAAATGCCTCGAGATCCTCGGCCGGGGCGCCGCCCTCATCGAGTCGGACGCCCTGCCGTTCGAGGTCGAACTCGACCTGCCTTACCTGAGCCTCTTCGAAGCCGTCGGCACGGCAAGGGAAGGGGATGAGCTCGTCGTCCTGCTCTCGCCCGTGAAGGCCGACTGCCTCGCGCCGGACGTCTGCGTGCCCTCCGCGTGCCGTCCCGGTTCCGGCTGCTGCTGACCTTATGCCCAAGCCCCTCGTCCTCATCCTCTGCACCGGCAACTCCTGCCGCAGCCATCTCGCCGAGGCCATCCTTCGCCGCGCCGCGGGCGACGTCGTGGAAGTCGCCAGCGCGGGCTCCAAGCCCGCCGGCTACGTGCATCCCGAGGCCCTCGCCGTCCTCAAGGAGATCGGCATCGACGCCTCCGCGCACCACTCGAAGCATCTCTCCGAGTTCCTCGGCCGGCAGGTGCACACCGTCATCACCGTCTGCGGCAACGCCGACCAGGTCTGCCCCGTGTTCCCGGGGCAGGTCGTGAGGCATCACTGGGGCTTCAGCGATCCCGCCCATGCCACCGGGACTCCCGAGGAGATCCGGGCCGAGTTCCGCCGCGTCCGTGACCAGATCCGCCTGGTCTTCGAGGCCTATGCCGCCGGGTTGCGGCACCGGGCCTGACGCCTTGCCGTTGCCAACGGCTGCGCGGTCGGCCTAACTCGCCAGCATGGACATCCCCGGCTTCTGGACCGCCCTCGGGCTGACGCTCCTCGCGGGGCTGTCCACCGGCATCGGGAGCATTTTGGCCTTCGGGGCGCGCCGGGACAGCTACCGCTTCCTTTCGGTGTCCACCGGCTTCTCGGCGGGCGTCATGCTGTACGTCTCCTTCGTCGAGATCCTGCCCAAGGGCGGCAAGGCCCTGGCCGAGGCCTTCGGCGCGGGCGTCGGCGGCTGGCATCAGGCCGGCTGGTTCTTCGGCGGCATCCTCTTCATCGGCCTCATCGACTTCCTGCTCCCGCACGGCGACGATCCGCACGAGCAGCATGCGCCCGCCGAGGCGGCCCCCCTGCGCAAGGGGTCCGCGCCGCACGCGCCGCATCCTTTCCGTCTGCACCGCATGGCGCTCTTCACCGCGCTGGCCATTGCGCTGCACAATTTCCCCGAGGGACTGGCGACCTTCCTCGCCGCGCTGGAGGATCCGCACGTGGGCGCCGCCATCGCGATCGCCATCGCCCTGCACAACATCCCCGAGGGCATGAGCATCTCCGTGCCGCTCTATTACGCCACCGGCAGCCGCGCCACGGCCTTCCTGTGGTCGTTCCTGAGCGGACTCGCCGAGCCCGTCGGCGCGCTGGTCGGGTTCTTCGGCCTGCGCGCGATCATCGGCTCCGACGCTCCCGGACTGCCGCCCGCGGTCATGGGCGCCTCCTTCGCCGCGGTGGCCGGCATCATGGTCTTCATCAGCATCGACCAGCTGCTGCCCACCAGCCGCGCCTACGGCAAGGGACATGACAGCATCCTGGGACTGCTGGGCGGGATGGTCGTGATGGCGCTGAGCCTCCTGCTCTTCAAGGTCGCCTGAATCCGGCCAACAAGAAGGCCCGGCGGTTGCCGGGCCTTCGTGGGACGATGTCCGGGGCCTCAGGCCTTGGAGATCGAGGAGGCCTTGCCGTGCTCGGACTCGACCTTGACGGCCTTGCCGACGAGCTCCTTCACGCCGTCAGCGCCCTTGGTCTTGGCGGTGAGGGTGATCTTGGTCTCCTTGCCGGCCTTGTCGGCGACGACGACGACCTTCTTTTCAGCGTCGAAGGACTTGAGGGTGCCTTCGTTGGTCACGGTCTTGCCGCATCCGGCCTGGGCGGCGGCGGCGAGGGCGAGGGCGGAGAGGATGGAGAGGATGTTCTTCATGGGGGTGTGAGTAGGCGCTCATTACTGACCCGTCGGGACGCCCTTGGCAAATCACAATCTGGATTGAAGGAGCGGGGTGGCAGTTCATCGTCCGCGCATGCCCCGGACGCCCCAGGCCCTGAAAAACGCCATTTTAGGCGTCATATTGGGCTTTTCAGTCCAGCTTTGCGCCCATCCCGTCCCGGACGTGCCGGTGAGGGGCAGTTTCCTTTCAGGCGGTGACGCGGAAGTGACGATCGAGATCGACCCCCGCTGCTTCGAGGCCGATCCCGAAAAGGCGCCCTATTTCACCCCCCGGGAATTCGCCCTGGCCCCGACCGCGCGACGGGAGGAGCTCAAGCGTCTCGCCGCCGAATTCGCCGCCCGCAACGTCGAGTACCGCCTTGAGCCCGTCGGACGCGTCAGTCCGGAATTCAGTTTCGAGTTCACCGCCCCCGACGGACTGGCCGTCCGGCCGAACGACGAGGCGGTCGTGCTCACCGGCACCTGGCGCACCAAGGTGACCGCCGGCATCGCCGGATGGCAGGTGCGCTCCAAGGCGGAGAAGGGCCTGTCCGTCGTCGTCTCCAACGCGATCGACTTCGTCCCGCATCCGCGCGTCGCCGTGCTCTTTCCGGGCGAGGAGGGCTTCGTCCTCGACCTCGCGGGCGTCGCCTCGCGCGAGCCGGCGAAACCCAGGGCCGAGGGCGGCAAAGTCGAGGACGGCCTCGCGACTTTCGGCAGCTTCTTCCGGCAGGGCTTCGTGCATGTGGTGCCGAAGGGCTTGGACCACATCCTGTTCGTCCTGGGCGTGTTCCTGCTCACCGCCGCCTGGCGTCCGTTGCTCCTGCAGGTCACCGCCTTCACCCTGGCCCATTCCGTCACGATGGCGCTGGCGACCTTCGGGCTGGTCGACGTGCCGCCCGCCATCATCGAGCCGATCGTGGCCGCCAGCATCATCTTCGTCGCCATCGAGAACATCTTCCGGCCCGTCTATTCCTTCCGTCGGCTGGCAGTCGTCTTTGTCTTCGGTCTCATCCATGGACTCGCCTTCGCCGGCGCGCTCGGCGACGTCGCCTCCGCGACGGGTTCGCTCGGCGTGGCGCTGGTCGGCTTCAATTTCGGCGTGGAGGCCGGCCAGCTGGCCGTGATCGCGACGGCCTGGCTCCTCACCTTCCGCATCACGGACGAGCAGGTGAGAAGGAAGTTCGTCGTGATCCCGGCCTCCGCCCTCATCGCCCTGGCGGGCCTCTGGTGGGTCTACGAGCGGGTGCTGGGCTGAGGGAAGGGGATTGAGACTTGTCCGGGGCGATCCCAGTCTGCCCGCGCTCCCATGAGAGTCCTCCTCGCCGCCCTGTGCGCCTGCGGCGCCGCCCTGTGCGCCGCGCCCCGCCCCAACATCATCGTCATCCTCACGGACGACATGGGCTACTCCGACCTCGGCTGCTACGGGGGCGAGATCGCGACCCCGCATCTCGACGCCCTGGCCGCGGGAGGCCTGCGCTTCACGCAGTTCTACAACACCGCGCGCTGCTGTCCGACCCGGGCCGCGCTCCTGACCGGCCTCTATTCGCATCAGGCGGGCATCGGGCACATGGTCGACGACTGGAGCGTCAAGGTCGGCGAGGCCTACGCCGGCGACCTCAGCCGCAAGGCCGTGACGATCGCCGAAGTCCTCAAGGGCGGAGGCTACTCGACCTACATGGCGGGCAAGTGGCACGTGGCCCGCAAGGCCAAGGCGGAGAGCGAGGCCGACAAGGACAACTGGCCTCTCGCCCGCGGCTTCGACCGCTTCTACGGCACCATCCACGGCGCCGGCAGCTTCTACGATCCGAACACCCTCGTGCGTGACCGGTCCCCTGTCTCGCCCTACGCCGATCCGGAGTACCGTCCGAAGGAATACTATTACACCGACGCCCTGAGCGACCACGCCGTGCGGTTCGTCACCGAGCACCGCGAGACGAAGCCGGAACGCCCCTTCTTCCTCTACCTCGCCTACACCGCGGCCCACTGGCCCCTGCACGCCAAGGAGGCCGACGTGGCGAAGTATCGCGGCCGCTATGACGCCGGCTACGGCGCGGTCAGCGCGGCCCGTCTCGAGAAGATGCGCAAGCTCGGCCTGCTCGATCCGCGGTGGAAGCCGGCGCCGCTCCGGGACGAATGGGCGGCCGTCGGCGACAAGGCCTGGGAGGCGCGCTGCATGGAGGTCTACGCCGCGATGGTCGACGCGATGGACCAGGGAGTCGGCCGGCTCGTCGCGGCCCTCAAGGCGAACGGACAGTTCGAGAACACCCTCATCCTCTATCTCCAGGACAACGGCGGATGCGCCGAGGCCATGGGGCGCAACGGCCCCTTCAAGCCCCGGGCGGAGAAGCCCTCGCTGCCGCCCCTCGCCGCGGACTACCTGCAGCCCGACATGATTCCGAAGCAGACCCGTGACGGTTTTCCCGTGCGTCAGGGGGCCGGGGTGATGCCCGGACCCGCCGACACCTACGTCGGCTACGGCCGCGGATGGGCCGGGGTGAGCAACACGCCCTTCCGCGAATACAAGCACTGGTCGCACGAGGGCGGCATCAGCACGCCCCTCATCGCGCACTGGCCCGCCGGCGTCGGCCAGGGCGTCCGCGGCGGCCTCGACTACCACCCCGCGCACCTCATCGACATCATGGCCACCTGCGTCGAACTCTCCGGCGCCGACTATCCCCGCGAATTCGCCGGCCAGAAGATCCTCCCCATGGAGGGCGTGTCCCTCACTCCCGTCCTGGCGGGACGCATCCTCGACCGCCCCGCGCCCGTGTTCTGGGAGCACGAGGGCAATCGCGCGGTGCGCATCGGCGACTGGAAGCTCGTCTCCAAGCATCCGGGCGGGTGGGAGCTGTACGACATCCAGTCCGACCGCACCGAGACCGCCGACTTCGCGGCCGCCCAGCCCGAGAGGGTCAGGGAGATGGCCGCGCTGTGGGACGCTTGGGCGGCGCGCGTCGGCGTCAGGCCCTGGCCCCTCGCCCAAGGCAAGTCCGGCCAGGGCGGCAAGACGAAGAAGGCCGCCAAGAAGTGACCCGGCGTCGCGCTCAGGCGACGTCCAGCCCGCGCATCGTGCCGGAGGTCGTCGCGAAGCGCTTCTCCTGCAGCCCGAGGCGGTGCAGCGCGCTCAGGTAGAGGTTGGGCAGCGGGTAGTTGTTCTTCTGGTCGAAGGCGAGGTGGCGTCCGTGACGGAAGCCGCCTCCCGCGAAGAGCACCGGCATGTTCAGGTTGTTGTGGCTCGAGGCGTTGCCGAGATTGGAGGTCATGACCGTCATCGTCTCCTTCAGCAGTCCGGAGTCGCGGAGCTTGCGGACGAACGTCCCCCACGCCTTGATCTGCCCGGCCTCGACGATGGCGAGCTGGCGGAGCTTGTCCTCGTCGAGCCCGTGGTGGCTGAGGTCGTGGTAGCTCGAGGAGACTCCGTCCAGGCCGTTCACGTTGTTGCCCGTGATGTGCAGGGTGACGAAGCGCGTGGAGTCGGTGACCAGGGCCATGTGGACCAGGTCGAGGAAGATCCCGTTGACCGCGACCTCGTTGTTGCGGGGGATCTGCGTGGGGGCCTTGAGGCCGACCTTGGGCTTCGGGCGGTTGGTCCAGGCCTCGTTGGCGGCGAGACGCTGCTCGAGGTCCCGGACGCTGGTGAACCAGTTGTCCAGCCGGTCGCGGTCCTCCGCGCTCACTTCGCGGCGGAGGCGCGAGGCCTCTCCGGCGACGACGTCCATGACGCTGCGTCCGCGGCGGATGAGCTCGGCCTGACGGCGACGTTCCCCGGGGGTGTCATCGACGAAGAGCCGCGTGAACAGGCGCATCGCGTTGTTCTCGGCCGGAATCATCGCGCCGTTCTCGGTGTACGAGGGGCTGGTCGAGCTGTTGGTGTTCAGCACCAGCGAAGGGAAACGCGTCTCGTGGCCGAGGTGCTTCGCCATCAGCTGGTCGAGGGAGACCGTGTTGCGCGAGGTCGTGCCGCGGGAGTTCGGGCAGGCCGAGAAGATGCTGCCCTCCGCGGAGTGCCCGCCGGTGACGCCGGGGTGGGACGTCCCGGAGACCACGGTGAAGTCCTCCCGGATGTCCTGGATGCCCTTGAGGTAGGGGGACGGCACGTAGTCCGCGCCCTGGCCCTGCGGCACGAGGTAGGGGCTGTGGAGGCCGAGGGAGAGGGACACGCCGACGAAGCGCTTCGCGAAGGGGGAGGGCTTCTCCGCCGCGAAGGCCGGAGTCATGGCGTCGAGCACGGGCAGGGCCAGGGAGACGCCGGCCGCCCGCAGCAGGGCGCGGCGGTTCAGGCTCATGCCGGTGGTCAGGGTGACGTTCTTCATCGGAGCGGCCTCACTTGTTGAGGAAAACGGGACTGCTGAGGGAAGCCAGCAGGATTGTGCGCATGCCGTGGCCCTGTTCCGCGGTGCTGGAGGGGATGGCCGCAAGGGTCTCCTCGTCCGAGAGGCGCGGCGCGGCGCCGGTCGCATAGGTGAGGAACTGGGCGGCGAAGCCCCTGGCCAGACGGTCGGCGTGGGCGAGCTGCAGCTTCTTCCATTCCGCCAGGCCGGCGAAGGCCTTGCCGTCGGGGGTCGTGCCCGAGGGGTCGATCCTGACGCCCTTGCCCAGGCCGTAGCGGGTGCGCCGCACTCCGACCGGATCGAGCGTCTCCAGCGCGAAGCCGGGCATGTCGATCGTGCGGTGGCAGGACATGCACGACTCGCCGCTGCGGTGCTTTTCCAGCCGGTCGCGGATCGAGGTCGCGCCGCGGATGTCCGGCTCGCCGATGGCGGGCACGTTGGGCGGGGGAGGGGGCACGTGGACGCCGAGCAGGCGCTCGTTCACGAACACGCCCCGGATGACCGGCGAAGTCGAGGTGCCGTCGGCGGTGACCTTGAGCACCGCGCCGAGTCCGATCACGCCGCCGCGGTCGGTGCGCACGGAGGCGGGCAGCTCGACCTTCTGCAGTCCCGCCCCGGGGACGACCTTCGCGTCCACTCCGTAGTGCCGCGCCAGCCGGCCGTTGAGGAAGGCGAATCCGGAGTCGATCAGGTGCGTCACGGGGAGGTCGCGCCGGAGCGTCTCCCGGACGAAGGCCCGGGCTTCCTGCAGCATCGCCTCCTGCAGCACCGGATCGAACGTCGGGAACTGACGCGGGTCGGGCGTGGTGAAGTCGATCTGCGAAAGCTTCAGCCACTGGTCGGTGAAGCTGCGGATGAAGCGGTCCGACTTCGGATGCTCGAGCAGGCGCCGGGCCTGCCGCGTCACTTCGGCGGCTTCGCGCAGCCTGCCTTCGCCCGCCGCGCGCATCAGTTCCTCGTCGGGTCCGCTGAGCCAGAACGCGAAGCTCAGCCGGGAGGCCACCGCGTAGTCGTCGAGCCGTCCGGGTTGCTCGGTGAAGGTGAGGAAGCGCGGGGAGCAGAGGATGGCGTGGAAGGCGGTCTGCAGGGCGGCCTCGACGGGGTCGCCCTCCTTGAGGGCCTTCAGCGCCAGCGCCACGTAGGGGGCGGTCTCGGCGTCCTTGACCGGACGGCGGAAGGCCCGGCGCGCGAAGTCGCTGATGACCGCCGGAGCGGTGCCGGCCGGATCCTTGCGCAGCTCCTCGATCCGCCGTCCCGCGAACAGCCGTCGGGAGACTTCCGCGGCGTCAGCGTTGGGGTGGAACTTCTCGATGACCATGCCCTGATGGGCGATGCCGGAGTAGCCGTCGGCTTCCAGGTCGCGTCCCACGTAGGACACGCTTCCTCCGGTGGCGCCCGGCGGCGGGCGGCGCAGGGTGAAGTCGTTGGGGCGCAGTTCCAGCCGATGACCTTTCTGGATCCATCCCTCGAAGACCATGTCCCGAGGCTTCGCCGTGGCCTCGACCAGGCCCATCATGTAAAGGATCGGGGCGTTGGACTCGCAGTGCCCCGAGCGCAGCGTGCCCCAGACCGAGCCCTCCTTGCCCGGATTGATCGCGCGTACGCCCTTGAGCGTGACGCGATACCAGCCCTCCTCGGGCATGACCGTGGCGTGCATGCGTCCGTAGAACTGCAGGCCCATGTTCCAGCTGATGCTGAGGTCGTCCTTCTTCCGGTGCTCCGGCGCGCGGTTGTTGCCCCGTCCGTTGTGGTCGAGGTCGTCCGGGACCAGCCGGCGCACGAAGGGCTTGTCGCCGCGCAGGGCGCGGGAGAACGCCTCGTCGAGGGCGAGGTCGGCGACGTCGAGGTAGCGCCCCAGCTGATGGTGCGAGAGCTGCTGCCCTTCGGCGACCGTCTGGAAGCCGTGCGTCACCGGGTCCTCGGGCAGGAACTCGTCCAGCGGGATGTCGATGCCGAGCAGGTCATGGACCGTGTGCTCGTATTCCACGCGCGTGAGACGGCGCACGTGCACCCGTCCGTGGCGGGCGACGTCGGCCCGGTCGGCGGCGAGCAGCGGGGCGTGGACGCCGGCGACGAACCGCGCGGCGTCGGCCGCGGGCGGGCGCGGCTGCTTCGACGGCGGCATCTCGCCGTCACGCACCCGTTCGATCATCCGCTGCCAGACCTTGGACGACTGCCGGTCCTCCGGGGCGAACTTCAGCGCCGTCAGGTCCAGGCCCCCCTTCTTGACCTCGCCGTCATGGCACTCCACGCAGTGCTTCTCCAGGAAGGCCGCCGAGGCGGCGTCCGGCGCCGACGGGACGGCGAAGAGAGCCGAGGCGGCGAGCGTCAGGGCGGTGCGGAGCATCGTGCGGAAAATGCGGTCGGTTCGGCCGGGGTCAATGGCGGGCCCGGATTCATATTATATCAGTCAGCGGCCGGGGCGGCCGGGTTCCCTCCCGCGCGGGGTGCCCTTGCGGCAGGCGTCGCTGCAGAAGCGGACTTCCGCCCAGCAACGGGCCCACTTCTTGCGCCAGGCGAAGGGCCGTCCGCAGGCCGGGCAGGTCTTGGTCGGCAGGTCGGCTTTCCTCACTCCGCGCATGCCCCGCAAGGAGACGGGGAGGGCGGCCGGCGCAAGCCTCAGCCCGTGATCGTCGGAATCTTCAGACTCTGGCCGCCCTTCAGCGCGGACTGGTGGGCGATCATCCCCGGCACCGTGTAGGCGAGCGCTTCGTCGATGTCGACGAAGGGCTTCCGTCCCCGGACCAGCGAGTCCACGAACTCGTGGGTGATGAAGGTGTGGGAGCCTTCGTGTCCGCTGTTGTGGCGCAGGGGTTCGGGCAGCAGGTCCGTCTTCCACCATTCCGGCTGCGCGTATTTCTCGAGCACCTGCGACGCCCGGTCGAAGCCGCCGCTGTCCTTCTCGACCGAGGTCGTCCGGGAGTGCACGAGCGTCGGGCCGCCGGCGCCGGTCGGGTCGCTGAAATAGAAGCTCATCTTGTCGCCGAAGTAGCGGGCGCGTTCGCCGCCTTTCTGGGCGCCGCGCCACCAGATCGCCACCTTCATGCTGTTGCCACGGTCGGTGCGGAAGAGCGCCGTCTCGTTCCAGAAGGGATTCCCGTAGGCGTTGTCCTTCACGATCGGATGGTCGTCGCCCCAGCCGTGGCAGGTCACTTCCGTGAGCCGTTCCCGGGTGACTCCGATCAGGTGCGCCGTGCAATGGGTCGGGTAGTGCATCGGCGGCAGTCCGTGCCGCCAGGTGCGCCGTCCGTTCTCGAAGTAGAGCGTCTCGAGGCCCGGGTGATGGTATTCGGACTCGACGTAGTAGAGCCGACCGAAGCGGCCCTCCTCGTGGAACTTCCGGGCCGAGATGGTCGACTGCTGCCAGACGCTCGTCTCACCCATCATGTAGGTCAGGCCCGTCTTCCGGACCGCTGAGGCGAGGTCATGGCATTCCTCAAGCGTCATGGCGGCGGGCACGGCGCTGAGGACGTGCTTGCCGGCGGCCAGGCAGAGGAGGGCGTGGCGGCAGTGGTCCGGAGCGGGGGTGGCGAGGAAGACCGCTTCCACCCGCGGGTCCTTGAGCAGCTCCTCGAGCGAAGGGTAGCCCTTCGTGCAGCGGTAGGTGCGCTGGAGGGCGGCGAGGCGTTCGGGCCGCAGTTCGGCCACGGCCTCGACGACGCAGTCGGGATGCTCGTGGAACTGGAAGGAGAGTCCGAACCTGCCTCCGACGATTCCGATCCGCACCTTGCGCGGCGCCGTGGTGGCGGGGACGTCGGCGCCGAGGAGTCCGGGCGCGGTCGCGGCGAGCGCGGCGCCGGTCAGGAATCCACGACGAGAGACGGAGGCGGCCGGGGTCTGGCTCATGGCAGCAGGTTGGGGCAAACCGAGGTCTCTTTCCAGCCCGATATGCTGTCCTAATCCACTCCGCGGCCTTCGGCGGTGGACAGTGTTGGCGGAGTGGCTATGGACTTCCCCATGCGTCTCCGCCCCGCGCCGATCTTCCTGCTCGCCCTTGCCGCGCTCTCTCCGGCGCAAACCTCCGCCCCCGCGGCCACCATCCTGGAGATCCGGACGATCACGCCCAAGGAGGAGCCCTATTCCGGCTGGCCCACCGCGGTGCTTCGCGCCAACGGCGACCTCTGGTCGGTCTGGTCCGGAGGGCGCGACGCGCACGTCTGCCCGATGGGGCAGGTCCGGGCGATGACCTCGAAGGACGGCGGCGCGACCTGGAGCTATCCTCGGGTCCTGCTCGACACTGCGACCGACGACCGTGACGCCGGCGTGCTGGAGACGGCCAAGGGCACGCTTCTCGTCACCACCTTCACCTCCCTCGCCTACGAGCCCTACCTGAAGCGGGCGCAGTCGATGGGCGAGCTGAAGTCCGGCGGATGGAAGGCGAAGCCGATGCCGCCCGACCAGCTCGCGCGCTGGACGGCCGCGCACGCGCGCCTCGACGACGCCGCGCGCCAGGCCGAGCTCGGCGAGTGGATCATCCGGTCCACCGACGGCGGTCTCACCTGGTCGCCCCGCATCCCGACCGTGGTCAACAGTCCGCACGGCCCGATCCGTCTCAAGGACGGCCGTCTGCTGTACCCCGGCAAGGAGCTTTGGACGGGTTCGAAGCGCATCGGCGTGGCCGAATCCCTGGACGACGGCCTGACCTGGAAGTGGCTCGCCGGCATTCCGACGCGGCCCGGCGACGAGGTGCCGACCGGCTATCACGAGCTGCACGGCGTCGAGACCGACGACGGGCGCATCATCGTGCAGATCCGCAACCACAACAAGGCCAACGCCGGCGAGACCTTGCAGTGCGAGTCCTCCGACGGCGGCCGCACCTGGACCGTGCCGGCGCCGATCGGCGTCTGGGGGCTTCCGTCGCACCTGCTGAAGCTGCGCGACGGCCGGCTCCTGATGACCTACGGCCATCGCCGCGCCCCCTGGGGCAATCAGGCGCGCGTCAGTGCGGACCATGGCCGCACCTGGAGCGCTCCGATCATCCTCAACGGCGAGGGAGCCGCCCGGGATCTAGGCTATCCTTCCACCGTGCAGCTCGCGGACGGCACGCTGCTCTCCGTCTGGTATGAGAAGCTGCCGGACGCTTCGGTCGCCGTGCTGCGGCAGGCCCGCTGGAAGCTCGACTGAGTCCGAAATAAAAAGGGCCGCCGGGGGCGGCCCTTGCCGGGTCAGCGGCCTTTCTCGTCCCGCTTCTTCTCCTTCTTCTCGCCCTCGGCCTTCTTTTCCGGAGACGCCTTGGAGCGGGCGGACTGCACGGCCTGGTCGAGACGCTTCTCGGCCTCCGCCAGTGAGCGACGCGCCTTCTCCAGTCCTTCGCGGGCCTTCTTCACGTCGGGGTTGTCGTTGAAGGCCTCGGCCTGCTCGCGGGAGCGGGGCGAAGGGGCGGGCTGGATGCCGCGTTCGCGGGCTGAGTCGGGACGGCCGCGCTCGGCGCGGATGTCGGGGCCGGGGTTCATCCTGGGCATCTCACGGCCGCGTTCCGGACCGAACTGTCCCGGACCCTGTCCGCGGAATTCCGGGCGGAAGCCCTGCGGTCCGGGCGCGGCGCCGAAGGGCCGTCCCTGGAATCCGGGTCTGTCCGGGAAAGGTCCGCGCTGTCCCCACTGCTGGCGCAGGCGCGACATCGCCTCCATCCGGCGGTGCATCATCTCCTGGCGGAACATGTCGGCGCGACCGGACGGTCCGCGCATCTGATCCTGTCCGCGCGGGCCGAAGGACTGGCGTCCCTGCGGGCCGGGCATCGGCCGATCGGGGCCGGCGCGGTCGCCGCGGAATTCCGGACGACGTTCGTCACCGGACGGGCCGGGGCGGCGGGCTTCCGGACGGCTGTCACGGCCCTGGCCCTCACGGGGAGGCTGGGCGGGGCCGGGGGTGGCGCCGATGAGCACGGCGGAGGTCAGGATGAGGAGCAGGGGCTTCATTGTGATAGGATAACAGCGAAGTATCTCAGAAGTTGCAAACATCCCGACCGGGCGCCGGGGAGGGCGGAAAACCGCCTTTTTCTCGCCTCTTGCCCTTCCTGCGTCCTCGGGGATGCTGTCCGTGTGCTTCGCAACGTGCACATCGCGAGGAAGGGCAAGGTCATCGGCAAGTATCCCGAGGCCGACATGCCCGTGCTCGTGGCGGCGGGCACCGTCCTCCGCACCGACCATTATTGGAAGGTCGGCATGCCGCGCTGGCTCGTCGTCGGCCGGACCTTCGATCCCGCCGCGCCCGAGCCGGAGAAGCCGTCGCGTCCGCGGGGCCCGCAGGACCTCGGTCCGCGCTTCACCTGCCTCCGGTGCGAGGCGCGCTTCGACGAGCCCGAGGAGGAGAAGCCCGGCAACGTCGTGATGGAGATCCTCTGCTGGCTCTGCGGCCCCGTCGCGGGCGGCCTGTATTCCGGCTCGCGCATCCTCGGCAAGACGCAGCACTGCCCGAAGTGCGGATCACAGCACCTCGACGAGCAGGTCTGGTGACCGCCGCGGTCAGCCCTTCGCCTTGGGGTCCTCGTCGACCACCCGGATGCGCAGGTCGCGCAGCTGCTTCGCCGTGACCGTGCTCGGGCTCTGGGCCATCAGGTCCTGGCCGCTCTGCGTCTTCGGGAAGGCGAGGATGTCGCGGATCGAGCTGCGGCCCGCGAGCATCGCCACCACGCGGTCGAAGCCCAGCGCGATGCCGCCGTGGGGCGGGGCGCCGTAGGAGAAGGCCTTGAGCATGTACCCGAAGCGGCTGGCCACGACGTCGGCCGGGATCTTCAGCACGTCCTCGAAGACGCGCTTCTGGACCGCCGTGTCATGGATGCGGATCGAGCCGCCGCCGAGCTCCACGCCGTTGAGCACGATGTCGTAGTGCTGCCCGCGGACCTTGGCGGGGTCGGAGGCGAGCAGCGGCTCGTCCTCCGGCACCGGCGCGGTGAACGGATGGTGGGCGGAGAGGTAGCGCTTCTCCTCCTCGTCCCAGAGCATGAGCGGGAACTCGATGACCCAGAGGAAGTCGTAACGGTCCGCCGGGATGTTCAGCCGGCCCTTGGCCTTGAGCAGCGCGGCGGATTCCAGACGGACGCGTCCGAGGATGGTGGAGGCCTGCTCCCACGGGGCCGCGGCGAAGAAGACGATGTCCCCGTCGGCGATGTCCAGCTGCTGGCGGAGCGCGGCCTTCTCCTCCTCGGAGAAGAACTTCACGATGGGCGACTTCCATTCGCCGCCCTCGCACTTGATGAACGCCAGCCCCTTGGCGCCGGCGGCCTTGGCGATGTTCTCGAGGTTGGTCAGCTCGCCCTGGGTGAGGTCGGCGAGGCCCTTGGCGTTGATGGCGCGGACCACCGAGCCGGGGGTCGTGGCCGCCTCGCGGAAGACCTTGAAGGCCGAGCCGCTGAAGAGCTGCGTGAAGTCCCGGATCTCCATCGCGAAGCGCGTGTCGGGCTTGTCGATGCCGTAGCGGTCCATCGCCTCGCGGTAGGACATGCGGGGGAAGGGCGTGGGGATGTCGACCCCGATGGCCTCCTTCCAGGCGCGCTTGAGGATGCCTTCGATGAGCGCGTACATGTCCTCGCGGTCGATGAAGGACATCTCGAGGTCGACCTGGGTGAACTCCGGCTGCCGGTCGGCGCGCAGGTCCTCGTCGCGGTAGCAGCGGGCCATCTGGTAGTAGCGTTCGACGCCGGCCACCATGAGCATCTGCTTGTACTGCTGCGGCGACTGCGAGAGCGCGTAGAACTCCCCGGGCTGGAGACGGCTCGGCACGAGGAACTCGCGGGCGCCCTCGGGCGTGCTCTTGAAGAGGGTGGGGGTCTCGACCTCGATGAAGCCCTGGTCGTCGAGCTCGGCGCGGATCGCGCGGGCGGCCTTGTGGCGCAGCTTGAGCAGGCCGAGGTTGCGCGGGCGGCGCAGGTCGAGGAAGCGGTACTCGAGGCGCAGGTCCTCGTTCACCTTGTCGGCCTTGTCGTCCTCCATCGGGAAGGGCAGGTCGACGCAGGCGTTGTGCACGACGAGGGTGGCGGCCACGACCTCGACCTGTCCGGTGGCGAGCTTGGGGTTCACGGTCTCCGCGGTGCGCGCGGTCACCTGGCCGGTGATCTCGATGACGGACTCGCTCTTGAGCCGCTGGGCGGTCTCCTGGACCTTGGAGTCGGGGCGGAACACGACCTGGGTGACGCCCTCGCGGTCCCGCAGGTCGATGAAGGTCACGCCGCCGAGGTCGCGCTTGGTGTCCACCCAGCCCACGAGGGTCACGTTCTTCCCGGCGTCGGTCGGACGGAGGGCGTTGCAGTGGTGGGTGCGCTTCATCGGGGGAGTGACGGGTGGAAGGGTATGGTTAACCCTCGGAAACAGGGCTAAACAAGCCCCAAGTGGGGTCCGGTGCCCGGGAATTCGGCCAAAAGGGTTCCAGAGTGCCGCTACTGGCACTCTGGGGTCGTAAGACGGATGGGCCATCGCCCGCTTCCGTAAGTCGCCCTCGCGACTTTCGCGTCCTTTCTGAGGGAGGCGGTCTACCGAGTCTCAAGCGGCCGGATCAGTGGCCGCACCGGCATTGCTGCCAGCGGGTCTCAGTTTCCCCGCGTCGAGTGATGAGTCAAGGTCCGTCCCGTTTTATTTTCAGGACTGGGGCGCCCAAATCAGCGCTTTTCGAGGTCTTTCTCCGATATCGGCTCCACGTGGGCCAGGTGCTCGGGCGATTTCTTTCCGGAGAGCACCTTGTAAAGGCACCAGACGAACAGGAGCGTCACGGCGCCCACGGAGATGAGCATGAAGGCCAGGCCGGCGGGAGTCATGGGGAAAGGTCAGCGTTGGCTCCAGCGTTCGCCGGCGCGGCGGATGAGGAGGACGGTGAAGGCGACGAAGACAACGAGGAAAACCGCCGTCAGTTGCGCCACGCCGCTGGCCTCACGGCCCGGGCCGCCGACGAGGTCGAGCACCTGACCGGTCGGCGTGAAGCGCGGTTCGGTGAAGGACAGGTTCCAGCCCGCGACGTTCTTGAGCATGAACATCAGGAAGATGCCGGTGAGGTAGACCGGGGCGATCCAGCGGATGATCGGCCGGAACAGGCCAGGGATGCCGACCTCGGCGCCGCGGTGGGCCTCGGTCCAGCCGCGCTCGAAGCCGAAGCCCAGGTTGAACACGTAGACGAGGATGGTGCCCTGCAGGAAGATGCCGACGTCGCCGATCCAGAAGTCGACTGTCTCAAGCGCCTTGAGGTCCTTGCTGAACCACATCACCAGCGTGCAGCCCACGGCGGTGACCAGACCGAGGAAGGTCACCGAGCCCCGCCGGTCCAGTCCGAGCCCCTCCTCCAGGAAGGCGATGCCGGGCTGCAGCATGGAGAGCGAAGAGGTGATCGCCGCGATGAAGAGCAGGGTGAAGAATAGCCCGCCGAAGAGGTGGCCGTAGGGCATGCCCGCGAAGACCTGGGGCAGCACGTTGAAGCCCAGGGCGAAGGTTCCGCCCGCGACGGCGGAGGCCCCGAGGAAGGCGTAGGCCGCCGGCACGGTGATCATCCCGCCGAGTCCGACTTCGCAGAATTCGTTGGCCGAGGTCGCGGTCAGGCCGCTCAGCACGACGTCGTCGTCGCGCTTCAAGTAGCTGGCGTAGCTGATGATGACGCCGAAGCCCACCGACAGGGTGAAGAACACCTGCGAGGAGGCCTTGAGCCAGACGGCCGGCTTGGCGAGGCCGCCCAGCACGTCATCGGGGTTCCACATGTAGCCGAGGCCGTTCCAGACGCTGAGCTCGGGCTTCGCGGGGTCGGGCGTCCCGAGGGTCAGTACGCGGGCGAGCAGGACGAGGGCGATGAGGATGAGCAGCGGCATGCCCCAGTTGCAGATGAACTCGATGCCCTTGGAGAGTCCACGGTAGATGATGACGAAATTGAGCACGAAGACGCCGATGAAGAAGACGAAGGGTCCGTTGAGCCCGAGGATCGAGCCGTCCCCCTTCATACCGGTGAAAGCATTGAAGTGAGCGGCGTAGGCGGCGGCGTCCCTGCCCAGGTCGAGTCCGCCGGTGAAGCTCGTCCAGGCGTACCCGAGGCACCAGGACTCGATCACGACGTAGTAGAAGTAGACGCCGACGGGCACGATGAAGCCGAGGAGGCCGAGATACTTGCCCCAGGGGCGCGCGAGCACCGCGTGGAAGATGCCGGGGGAGGAGTTGAAGCCCTTGGACCCGCCGAAACGGCCGAGCGTCCACTCAATCCAGCAGACCGGAAGTCCGACGATCAGCAGCGAGATGAAGTAGGCGATGAGGAAGGCGCCGCCGCCGGTCTCCTTGTCCGCCACGAGTCCGGGGAAGCGAAGGAAGTTGCCCAGCCCGACCGCGCTGCCGGCGACCGCCATGATGACGCCGAGTTTCGAGCTCCATCCTTCCGAGGTTTGCTTGCTCATGGCGGGGTGCTTTGTTCCTAACGTCGCCAGGCCGAGGCGCAAGGCCTGGGATGCCCTTTCTGCGGTCACGGCTCCGCCGGCGTCAGCCCCTATTTCTCTCGCCCTTTCGCCGCGCCCCGCTCACCGTGCGGCGATGTCATTTGATTCGCTCGGCCTCGACGCCGCCATCCTGAAGGCCGTCGCCGAACAGGGATACACGGAGCCGACCCCCATCCAGAAGGCGGCCATCCCGCCCGTGCTCGAGGGCTCCGACGTCATCGGCATCGCCCAGACGGGCACGGGCAAGACCGCCGCGTTCACCCTTCCGATCCTGACCCGGCTCCTGCGCGCCAAGTCGGGCGCCCAGCGCGGCCGGGTGCGCTGCCTGATCCTCGCCCCCACCCGTGAGCTGGTGGTGCAGATCGCCGAGAATGTCTCGGCCTACTCCCGCCACGCGCGCCTCGCGGTCGCCACCGTCTACGGCGGGGTCGGGGAACGTCCCCAGATCGCCGCGCTCCGCGCCGGCTGCGACGTCCTCATCGCCACTCCGGGACGCCTGCTGGACCTGGGAGGGCAGGGGCACGGCGACTTCTCCGCGGTCGAATGCCTGGTCCTGGACGAGGCGGACCGCATGCTGGACATGGGCTTCCTGCCCGCGATCCAGCGCATCGTGCGCTCGCTGCCCGCCTCGCGGCAGACGCTGATGTTCTCCGCGACGCTCTCGCGCGAGATCGAGGCCCTGACCCAACAGTTCCAGCGCTCGCCCAAGCTGATCGAGGTCGGACGGCGTTCCAATCCCGCGGAGACCGTGACGCAGAAGCTCTACGAATGCCCCGGGGCCCTCAAGCAGGCCATGCTGCATCACCTGCTCGGCGACGAGTCGATGCGCATGGTGCTGGTCTTCTCGCGCACCAAGCACGGCGCGGACCGCATCTGCCGCAAGCTCGCCGCCCACGGGGTGCAGGCCGCCGCCATCCATGCCAACCGTTCCCAGGGGCAGCGCCAGCGTGCGCTGCAGGCCTTCAAGAACGGCGAGATCCGCGTGCTCGTCGCCACGGACATCGCCTCGCGCGGCATTGACGTCGACGGCATCTCCCACGTGGTGAACTTCGACTTCCCGGACCAGCTGGAGGACTACGTGCACCGCATCGGCCGGACCGGGCGGGCCGAGGCCACCGGCACCGCCATCACCTTCGTCACCGGCGAGGACCTGGGCGAGCTGCGCCGGCTGGAGCGCATCGTGGGCAAGCATCTGCACTGCGGCCGCCTGCCCGGCTTCGACTACTCGCAGCAGGCGCCGGCCCGCGCTCCCGAGCCGCAGGACGGCGAACGTCGCATGGAGCGGCGCGGCCAGCGCGGCGGCCACGGGGACCACGGTCCGCAGGGGGGTCGCTTCGGCGGACGCCGCGCCGCGCAGGGCGATTACCGGCCCTACGGCCACCCGGGCTCCCGTCGCCGCGGCGGTCCCCGCTGAGCGAGGAATCGGTGCTGTCCACCCGCCCGTCAGTGGGCTAGGAAAAGGCATGCGATTCCCCGCGCTGCTCTCCGCCTTGCTCCTCGGGAGCTCCCTTTCCGCCGCCCCTGAGAAGGTCGACATGGCCGGCTACCTGCTCGTCCCGACCGAGCGCGTGCCCGAGAGCTACAACGCCGGCTTCTCGATCTACGCCGCGGCCTGGCCGCTGCTCGACCGCTATCCCGGGCACCGCTTCCAGACGGGACTGTTCGGCACCTGGATGCATCCGCAGTACGAGGAGGGCAAGAAGCCCAAGGACCTCTACAATGACATCGAGGGCGGCCTCGGCTGGTGGCGCGACACCCGCTTCCCCACCGAGACGCCCAAGTTCATCATGGGCGGAGTCGGCGTGAACTTCCACGACATCGCCAACGGTCCCGCCTACGGCCGCGGCACCTGGGAGGACCCGCGCGGGCTCTATGGGGTCGCCCAGCTCACTCCCTGGCTGCTGTTCCCGCCCGACGGCCTCAACCTGAAGCAGGGCGTCAAGGGCGAGCTCTTCGGCTACGGCTACCTGCCGATGCCCTTCGCCCGGCCCAAGACGAAGACGGAGGGCAAGGACGTGCCGACCGGTGACAACTGCTGGACGCTCTTCCTGAACTCCGCGAACTTCAAGGGTCCGGTCTGCTTCTTCACGCCCAATTTCTGGGCCCGGTCCGCGCTCCGCAATCCGGAGGTGGCCGGCCAGATGCTCGATTCGCGCGGTTCGGATCCGAACAAGCATTTCCAGATGGAGACCCAGTACGTCCCGGCCGCGCAGGCCAAGGACGACCGCGGCGGGACCTACGCGCGGGTCGCGCCGACGTCCTTCCCGGTCGGCGCCGACGGCACGACGGTCGTGCTGCACCGGCTGACCTGCTACGACCGGACCGCGCTTTACGACGGCGTGAAGGCCTGGTTCGAGGGCGGCCCCGCGGTCAGCGGAGCGATCCGTCCGCAGGGCTCCTTCCTGCAGAAGTTCCGTCCGAACGGCGGCTCGACCTGGAGCATCTTCAAGCAGGGCACCAAGCGGGAGGCGAAGCCGGGCCTCGCCTGGAAGGAGTTCGCCACGCCGCATTCACCCGATCCCTCGACCTACGGTTACAAGTGGAACGACGCCCTCGTCACACGGGAGGGCGGACTGGTCACGCTTCCGCAGTACTACCGCTTCGGCCCCGGCGGCAAGAACGGGCAGTGGACGCCGGTCAGGCCGTCCGAGGTGCCCGCCGCCACCGGTCTCGCCGCGCTGCGCTTCGAACGTCCTCAGGAGAAGCTGCAGCCGCCCCGGGAGACGCCCGTCGGCGGGCAGACTTCCGCCGCCGCGCAGTCTTCCTGGAAGACGCCCGGCCCCAAGGCGGGCCCCTTCCGGGCGCTCCTCGGGGACGGCAGCGTGGTCACTTACTACTGGTACCGTTTCGCCGACCAGCCGGCGTTGCTCAACGCGGACATGACCGCGGAGGAGCGCGAGGCGCTGCAGGCCAGGGTGGAGAAGCTGCACCGCGCCTGGACGAAGGACCGTGACTATCTCGCCCCGCCGACGGTCGGCAAGCTGGCCGACCTCGATCCGGCCCAGCTGGTCACGCCGCCCAAGGGACTCGAGGTCGGATACGTGCCCATCGCCACGCGCCAGGAGACCGATCCGGACCGGACCCCGGGACGTTGAAGGTCGGCAAAAGACCCGCCGTCTTGCCTCGAGGCGGGTTAGTCCTCCCTTGCCGGGATGGCGCGGACGGTACGTCTCATCCTCGGCGACCAGCTCAACCCGGAGCACTCCTGGTTCGGCAGGGTCGACCCATCCGTGACCTACGCGCTCATGGAGGTGCGGTCGGAGACGGACTACGTCGTCCATCACGCGCAGAAGGTGATCGCGGTCTTCGCGGGGATGCGCCGGCTGGCCCAGCAGCTGCGCAAGGCGGGCCACGCGGTGCGCTACTTCCGCATCGGCGACGACGACAACCTCCAGAACTTCGGCGATAACCTGCGGACGGTCTTCCGGGAGACCGGAGCGGAGCGTTTCGAGTGGCAGGAGCCCGACGAGTGGCGGCTGGACCGGGACCTGCGCGCCTTCGCGCAGGACTGCGGACTGCCATCCGCCTGCGTGAGCTCCGAGCATTTCCTGGACGCGCGGGGCGGAGTGGCCGCGCATTTCCAGAAGGACGCCAAGCGCTGGCTCATGGAGTCCTACTACCGGGCCATGCGCGTGCGCACGCGCCTCCTGATGGACGCCGACGGGGCGCCGCTCGGCGGCAAGTGGAACTTCGACCACGACAACCGCAAACCCTGGAAGGGCGAACCTCCGGCGCCGAAGCCATGGGACGTCACGCACGACCATTCGGCGCTCTGGGAGGAGGTCCGAGCGGCGGGCGTGAAGACCATGGGCAGTCCCTCGGCGCAGGACTTTCCCTGGCCGGTCGACCGTCAGGAGGCCCTGGCGCAGCTGAAGGCGTTCATCACGCGCGGCCTGCCGGATTTCGGCGACTATGAGGACGCGATGCACACGTCCTCGGACCGTCTCTTCCACTCGCGTCTCTCCTTCGCCCTGAACGTCAAGCTGCTCTCCCCGCTCGAGGTCGCGCGGGCCGCGGCCGAAGCCCACGCCCGGAATCCCTCCCGGCACCCGATCGCCGCCACCGAGGGGTTCGTCCGGCAGATCATCGGCTGGCGCGAGTATGTGCGCGGCGTCTATTGGGCCAAGATGCCCGCCTACGCCTCCGCCAACGGGCTGGGGCACTCCCTCCCGCTGCCCGCGTGGTTCTGGACCGGCAAGGTGCGGATGAACTGCATGCGCCACTCCGTCGGGCAGTCGCTCGAGACGGCCTATGCCCACCACATCCAGCGGCTGATGGTCATCGGGTCATTCTGCCTGACCGCCGGCGTCGATCCCGCCGAAGTCGAACGCTGGTATCTCGGCGTCTACATCGACGCGTTCCAGTGGGTCGAACTGCCGAACGTCATCGGCATGAGCCAGCACGCCGACGGCGGCTTCCTGGCGAGCAAGCCCTACTGCTGCGCCGCCAGCTACGTGTCCAAGATGTCCGACTACTGCTCCGGCTGCGCCTACGATCCGAAGGACCGCACCGGTCCGCTGGCCTGTCCGCTCAACGCGCTTTATTGGGACTTCTGGCTCAGGCATCAGGACCGTTTCCTCAACAATCCGCGGATCGGCATGGCCGTGCGGCAGGCCGCCAACATGAAGCCCGCCGAGAAGGCGGCCGTGAAGAAGAAGGCCGCCGAACTCCGTGCCGGGATGGACGATCTCTGAGGGCGTCGGGGCTTGCTCCCGTCCGCCGGACGAAGATGATTCCGGCATGAAATCCTCCGTGTGGACGTCGCTCATCTACGTCGGCGCCGCCCTGGCGGGCTTCGGGCTCGGCCTGCAGGTCTTCGCCGTGGAGGACTTCGCGGCGCCGCGCGTCCTGGTGCTCATCGCCGCTTTGCTCGACGCCATCCTCGCCTGGTCCACGGCGCTCTTCTGGAAGAAGGACAAGCTCGGCCTGTCCTTCCTCTGCCTCGGAGTGGCGGCATTCCTGCTGCCGCTCGCCGCCCGGATCTGGGGCTGACTCAGCGCTTCTTGGCGGCCTTCTTCGGCTTCTCGGGCGGGAGGGGGTCGATTCCGGGCAGCGGGAAGTCGGCGTTCGGCGTGCGTGCCGCCGCCATCTTGGCCTCGAGCTCCTTCACTTTCTCGGGGTGCTTCTCGGCCAGGTCGACCGTCTCGTTCGGGTCGGCCTCGAGGTCATAGAGCTGGGTCCGGAGCGGCTTGCCCGCACGCGCCGCCTTCAGCATGTCGGTGCGGACCGCCTTCCACTTGCCGTCCCAGATCGCCTGTTGCGCGCCGTACCCGGCGAATTCGCGGTAGAGCGGGCCCGTGCGCGGCGCGTCCTGTCCCGTGATGGCGCCCAGCAGGCTCTCGCCGTCGAGACGCTCCGGAGCCTTCGCTCCGGCGGCCTGGGCGAAGGTCACGTGCCAGTCCTCGAAGCCCGAGACGCGCGCCGAGCGTCGTCCGGGCGGGCAGGCCTTGGGCCAGCGCACCACCGTCGGCACTCTGACTCCGCCCTCATGCAGCGAGCCCTTGAGGCCGCGCAGTCCGCCGACCGAGTCGAAGAACTTGGTCTCCACCCCGCCGACGTCGTGCGTGGCGCCGTTGTCCGCGCTGAACACGATGAGCGTGTCGTCCGCCACGCCGGCCTTCTCCAGCGCGGCGACGATGCGTCCGACCTCCGTGTCGAGCCGGGTGATCATGGCGGCGTAGGTCGCGCGGGGCGTGCGGTTGGGCACGTAAGATCCCGGATTGGCGGGCGTGAAGGGAGGGTCCTCGGGGAACTTGCCGTCATACTTGCGCAGGTCGGCCTCGGGCACCTGCAGGGACACGTGGGGCAGGGTGGACGCGTAGTAGAGGAAGAACGGCGTCCTGGCGTGGCGGGCGATGAACGCCTCGGCGCCGGCGATCATCCGGTCGCCCAGGAAGTCCTTGCCGATGAAAGGCGCGTAGGCGGCGGGGTCCTTCGGGTCGCCGCCCTCGGGGAAGCGCGCGTGTCCCGGGACGCCCCCGGGGCCGTTGTCCAGCATGACCTCGCGTCCGTCGTCCCAGATCGCCTTCGGATACTGGCTGTGCGCGATCCATTGGCTGGACAGGCCGAGGAAACGGTCGAAGCCCTGCTTCATCGGATTGCCGGTGGAACCGAATCCGCCGAGCCCCCATTTGCCGAACGCTCCGGTGGCGTAGCCGGCGTCCTTCAGCGTGCGCGCCACGGTGACCGCGTCGGCCGGCAGGGGCGTCTGCTCGCCGTCGCCGACGTCACGGTTGTCGCGCGCGTGGGCGTGTCCCGGGCTGAGGCCCGTCATGAGCACCGAGCGCGAGGGCGCGCAGACCGCGTTGCCGGAGTAGTGGCGCGCGAGCACGAGTCCCTCGCGGGCCAGTCGGTCGACGTTGGGGGTGAGGATCTTCTTCTGGCCGTTGAAGCCGACTTCGGCGTAGCCGAGGTCGTCCGCCAGGATGAACACGATGTTGGGGCGTTCGGCGGCCGTCAGGGACAGCGCCCCAAGCAGGACGGCAAGCAGGCGGGGCGTTCGGCTCATTCCCCCTCTTAGCCCCGCGGCGCGCGTCTGTCGAGGCCGCCGCCGTTTGTCGGGTTGACATCCCCCCTCGGGCGGGGCTTAACGGCTATTCCTTTGCTCGGGCTGTAGCGTAGTCTGGTAGCGCGCTTGCATGGGGTGCAAGAGGTCGTGAGTTCGAATCTCACCAGCCCGACCAAAGGAAAGCGCCCTCAACGACCCTCGATCCAGGGGATGAGCAGGTCGGCCCAGGCCCGGGCCAGGGCGCGCTGGCCGTCTCCGCTGAAGTGGACTCCTTTGCCCCCGCGTTCCCGCAGGGCGCCTCGCAGCGCGTCCGAGTCCGGCCCCCGCAGGACCCGGTCCTTGCCCCAGAGCGAGGCCTGCGCGGCACGGATGTCCTCGGAGCCCATGTCGTCAGGCGTATGGTAGCTGACCTGCGCGACCATCCAGGGCGCGTCCCAGCCGACCTCCTTGCGGGATGAGCCGATCAGCAGGCTGAGATGCTCCGCATAGAGCCTGCCGGGCAGGGTACGCGTGGCGTCGCGCTGGTTGGCGTCGCTTTCGCCCTGATGCCAGAGGACCGCGCGGAAGCCGTTCGGTCCGAGCGGCCGCATGCGTCCGACCAGCATGGCGTAGGCCGCGCCCTTGCTGGCCCATTCTCCGGACGGCAGCTTCTCCACCCGGGACTCGATGGTGGGCGGGGCGGCGAACTTCGTGCCGGCGGGGAGCCATTCCCGGACGCTCGTGGCGCCGATGCCCGTCGTGACGAAGGCCACGGGCACTTTCAGCCTTTCGGCGAGCAGGTCGCCCAGGGCCGGCACGAAGCTTCCGCCGCGTCCGGAGGCGCCCGGCTGGGGGTCGGCGCAGGCGCGCCAGACGGTGCCGTCGAAATTGACCACGAGCGGACTCCTTGCGGTCATGCGCTCCTCGCCGTGGTTGGCGGAGTTGGACTGTCCGGCGACGACGAAGATCTCGCCGGCTCCGAAACGTCCGACCTTGGCGCTCGCGAGGACGCGCGCGCCGGAAGTGGCCCGCACTTCCAGGCCGTACCAGCCGCCGGCGGGGAATTCGATGGTCGAGACGAAGTCCTCGCCCTTGGCCTCGATGCGCAGCGGGACCCAACGGGCCTCCTTGGCCCCTGCCACGGACGGGCGCCATTCCAGCGTGGCTCCGCTCGCGTCCAGTCCGCGCATGCGGCCGCGCAGGTCGAGCCGGGCCCGTCCGTCCGCCCGGCGTTGCACGACCTGCATCTCGGCGGGAGAGAGGATCCGGAGCGGCGAGGAAAGTAGCGCCATCTGGCGGCCGAGGGATTCGCCGATGAGCAGGTAGGTCTCGGCGTTGCCGAACTCATGGTGCCCGTGCCCGGGGTTGGGAGAGTCCTCGGCCCGGCGCACGAAGTCCCGCGTGGGGGCGAAGGCCGTGGAGGCGGCGAACTCGGGCGCGAGCGTCACCTCACGTTGCGCGGCCCGCAGGCGCTCCCACTCGGGCGGGGCGTCGCGCCAAGGTCCGGTGAGTTCGCCCACCACGACGGGCAGGTCGGGCGTGCCGAGCTCCCTGCGCACGTCGCGGATGAGGTGGGCCAGGTTGGAGGCGTACTCCGGCACCGCCTTCTTGGGGTCGATGCCGTCGTTCCAGCCCTGATACCAGACGAGGCCTGAGAGCCGCGGCGTCCTTCCGCGGAGCGCGGGGAAGTCCTCCTCCATCGTCCGCAGCGCCTCCCGCACCTGCGACAGCATCTTGAGGTAGTAGGGCCCCGTCTCGCCGCCCGCGGAGGGCGGCCGGTAGTCCTTGATCAGGCTTTTCCCGCCCCAGGCGCACTTGATGAGCAGCACCGGTTCCTCGTGCGCGTCGCCCAGCGCGTGACCGCACATCAGCTCGGGCCCGAAGTGGTGCGAACCGTAGACGGAGTAGCCGGTGCCGAGCGGGCCCTTGAGCGTGGGAGCGCGCTCCCGTTCATAGCGGACGAAGACGTCGTCGCGCGTGCGCCATGACCCGTCCGGATTCCGCAGCGTGTCCCGGAAGCGGGCGCCGTCCGCCTTGCCGAGGAAGTCGACGAGCGTGCCCTTGCCGTCGTTGTAATTCTTGCCCGTGAGGTCCACGACCGCCTGGCCCTCCATGTTGGACTGGCCGGCGAGGATGAAGACGCGCACTTCTCCGGCCGCCAGGGCCAGCGCGGGGAGCAGGAGCGCGAGCAGGGGCCTCATCGGGACACCTCCTGGGCGGCGGCGGGAGCGCCCGGCGCCTTGCCGAGCGACCAGTCGGCCGGGGTTCCCTTGCGTTGGCGCGAGAGCCAGAGGACCGCGGCCGTGGGTTCGGAATCGTGTCCGCCTTCGAAGAGGGTCACGCGCGCGTTGCCCGAGACGCGGCGGAACAGCACGGCCTTGGCTCGCTCGGGGTCGTCCTGCTTCTCCGACCGGAGGCCTTCGGGAATGCCGCGGTCCCGGACCAGCGAGGCGATGTCGGCCTCGGGCAGGAGGCGCTCCTCGGCGGCGAGGGCGTTGAAGGCGCGGAGGGTGTGGCTGACGGGGACGGACCCCGTATGGCCGTCATGGATGCCCGTGCTGATGTCGATCGGGACGCCTTTTGCGGCGGCCAGGTGGAAGAGAGGGGAGCGTCGCCGGTATTCGGCCTCGGTCGCGGGCCCGGGCGGCCCGCCGCAGGACTGCTCCATCATGCGGGCGTAGTTGTTCTTGCGGGCCGAGCTTTCGGCGTGCCAGGCGGCAAGGTCGGTGATCGGACACCAGCTGCTCACGCCCGCCCAGACTTGCGGCGCGCGCGCGGCCATCATCAGCGCCATGTGCCCTCCGCCGGAGCCGCCCACGAGGTAGATCCGGGTTTCGTCGATGCGGGCCTCGCGGCGCGCATGCTCCACGGCGTCCAGAACGTCCTGCACCGCGAGGTCGGAGGCGCAGGCCTCGGGCCGACGGTTGGGACCCCGGAAATCGGGGGCCACGAGCGCCCAACCCATCTTCTTCGCCTGCGCGATCCAAGGCGGGCCCTGTTCGATGCTGCCGCTCCAGGAATGCAGGAAGACCAGCAGCGGCACGGGCGGTCCCTCCGCGCCCTTCGCCGCGGTGTCAGGGCGCCACCAGACCGCGCGCTGCGCCGAGCCGTCCTTGCTGCTCGTGATCTCGACCTGATGGGGCGTCGCCTTCTGCGGGCCTTGCGCCTTCGGCGCGGCCGCCAGCAGGGAGGCGGCGATGAGCAGGGCGGCGGCGCTCACTTGGCTTCGGGCAGTTGCTTGAGCAGATGCGCCTTGATGAAGTCGCTGTCCGTCGCGTGGACCACGTGCGGGGCGCCGGGGTAGACGAGCGCGCAGCGGACCTGGGCCGCGTCACAGCGCTCCTTGAGCTTCACGCCGAAGTTCGCCGTGTGGGTCGGGTCCTTCTCGTCCTTGCCCAGGTTGGGCGCGGTGGAATAGTACAGGCCCACGGGCGGATCGTCGGGCGTGACGAGTTCGTAAGGCGAATATTGCCTGATCCAGGGAAGGATGCGTTCTCGTTCCGCCAGGAAGAGGTCGAAGGTCGAGGTCTTCTTCTTCGGGTCCCAGGTGATGCCGAAGGCGTGTGCGCCGTATTTGCTGTTAGGCGTCCATTCGCGCATCTGCCGAGGGTCCAGGGTGGTCTGGGCGCCGCTGACCGCGGCGCAGGTCACGCGGGTCGATTCGCGGGCGACGGGGTCGGCGCTGTTCGGATCAGCGAGGTCGTCGTGGAAGGCGATCCAGAGGCTCGTGCAGGCCCCGGCGGAGCCGCCGGCCAGGGCCACGCGGCTCTTGTCGAGATTCCACTCCTTGGCCTTGCTGCGCGTGAACTGGAGCGCGCGGGCGCAGTCCGTCATCGGTCCCTTCACCGGCGGCACGAGTCCGTCGGCGGTGGAGTCCTTGATGTTGCGGTACTCGACCGACACCACCGAGATGCCGGCTTCGAGGGCGGGCTTGAGCATGCTGCGCACGACCGAGCGGTCGCCGCCGTTCCAGCCCCCGCCGTGGATGTAGAAGAGCAGGGGCGTGGGACGATCCGACTTGGCGCGCCAGAAGTAGATTTTCTGCATCCGGTGCGGACCGTAGGCGACGTTCTCGTCGGGTTCGACCGGCAGCGGGTATTTCCTGAACTCAGGGTCGACGACGGCGGGGGCGGCCGCGGGCGTCTTGGCGGCGGTCTTCGTGGCGGGTTCGGCGGCGTGCAGCGCGCAGGCGGAGAAGGCGGCCGCGACGAGGAATCGCAGGGGGTTCATGGGGAGGCCATTCAGTCCTCGCGAGCCCGCGCTGGCGAGCGCTTTCCTGACCTCAGCGGACCCGGTAGACCTTCACGTCGTCGACCCAGAGGGTCGAGTTCACGAGGAAGCTGAACCAGCGCTTCACGGGATGCGCGAAGCCTTCGGAGCGGTGCGACAGCACCCTGCGTCCGTCCAGCGTCAGGCGCATCTCGTCGCCTTCGGTCACCAGGACCAGCTGGTGCCATTCCTGGTCCGACTTCAGGTCGCCCGTCGCCTGCTTGGTCCGGAGGAGCTTCTCGAGCTCGGCCGGCACGGGGGTCTTCTTGGCGGCCGCATCCTGACGGACGGCGCGGATCTTCAGGTCCATCACGCCGGTCTTGTGGTCGATCAGCGTGGCCTTGCCGCCCGCGATGATGGCGTAGCAGAGGTGGCCGGCGTGCACGCCTTTGGTCTCGCGGTCGACGAAGCCCAGCTGCATGGACTCCCCCTTGTTCAGGCCGGGAAACCTGAACCTGATGACCGCCCCGCCGTCGCGGAAGCCGGCCTCGTGGTGGATGTGGGCGGTGTGCCCCGCCTCCTTGGTGGCGCTGGCGACCTTGAGTATGCCGGCGTCGAGGTCGGCCTGCTTGATCCGCGGGACGCGGTCGGCGGTCGCGCTGTTCCAGCCGTTGCCCACGGCCTTGGCGAGGTTGCCGTCCTCCTCCCGTTCGAACGCGTCATGGAAGACGAGCGTCCCCTCCTTGGTCAGCCAGGCGAGGTCATCGGCGGGCGCGCCCCGCAGGACGGCGACGCAGGCGAGGAGACAGAGGGGCAGCGCGGTCTTCATGGTTCAGAGTCTGGCGGCGGTGATCACGCTGCGGTCGCAGGCCGTCTCGGCGAAGCGGAACGAGCCGAAGCCCGCCTCGGCGAGCAGCTCCCGCATCTCGCCCACTCCGTAGCAGCGGCCCTCCGTGACGCTCATGAGCAGGGCGGAGTAGGCGGTGACCGGCAGAGGGCCGTCCTTGGCCTCATTGAGGTGGGCGTCGTGGATGACGATGAGCGAGCCGGGGGCGAGCGCGTCGGCGGAGGCCCTGAGCAGCTGGCGCACCTTCGGGACGTCCCAGTCGTGCAGCACGTTGGAGAACAGGTGGACGTCGTGGCCCTGGGGCAGCGGGTCGCGGAAGATGTCGCCGGCGACGACGGACACGAGGCCTTCGCAGCCGCGCTTGCGGATCATCGTGCGGGCGATGCCGTCGACCGGCGGACGTTCCAGCACCGTGGCCCGCAGGCCCGGGGTGCCCTGGGCGAGCACGCAGGCGTAGATGCCTGAGCCGCCCGCGATGTCGAGCAGGCTGCGTCTTCCGGCGAGTCCGGCTTCGCGCAGCAGGGCGGGTCCGAGCGTGAATCCGCGGCAGTCCATCGCGGCGGTGAAGCCCGTCGCGAACTCCTCCGTGAGCATCGCCTCCGTCCACGGCTTCTCGTCCTTGTAACTGCCCCAGTTGGCGGGGCGGTCGGTCCGGAGGATCACGGCGAAGTCCTTCGCCACGGGACGCTCCTTGAGCGAGGCGTAGTAGGGGATGAGCGAGCGGGGGGAGTCCTTGGTCAGGTGTTCCCGGGCGGTCGCGGTCGCGTGGAAGCGGCCGCCGTCCTTACTGACCAGTCCGTTGGCGGCGAAGAACGAGAGCATCACGTCGGCCGGGCGCGGATGCACTCCGAAGGAGCGGCAGACGCCCTCGAGGTCCATCGGTTCCGACGCCAGGCGGGTGAAGAAGTCGAACTCGCAGGCCGCGGCGGCGATCAGGTCGGCGGCGTAGAGGCCGTCGCGGTAACGGTAGAGCTGGTGGGGGTCGGTTTCCGGACCGCGTGTCAGGTCGGGCCCCATGTCACTTGCGTCGGGGCGGCCTGAGCTCGTCGGCGGTCCATCCGGCGGTGCGGTCGGAGAACTTGGAACGGACGTCCTTGACGTAGGCGGGGGAGACGGGCGACGCGGTGTGCTCCCACTCGCGGCGGACGTAGGTGAGCACCGCGGCGACGTCGGCGTCCGTGAGCTGGAGCATCGGCGGCATGGCGAGGTCCCAGGTGCGGCCGCCGACCTTCACGGGGCCGTTCAGTCCGTGCATGACGATGCGCGCGGCGACGTCGGGAGAGCCGAGGACCCACTCGCTGTCGACCAAGGGAGGGGCGAGGCCCTCCAGACCGTATCCATGGGGCTGGTGGCATCCGCCGCAGAGGGAGGCGTAGATCGTCCGCCCCTTCTCGAAGGCCGCCTGCTGGGCGGCGTCCAGCGGGACGATCTTCGGCGGGGTCGGAGCGCCGGGCTTGCCGACCCAGAGCAGACGTTCGTCGATGGCGGCCACGGCCTTGGCGCCCTCGCCCGATTTCAGGGAGACCTTGAGCGAGGCGAGCGCCACGGAGGAGCCGTCGAGCCACAGCGGCTTGGGCTTCTGGCCGCCTTTGATCGCGGCCGACTGCGAGAGGCCTTGCACGATCGTGAGGCGGACCGCTGGCTTCTCGTCCGCCAGCTTGAGCAGGTCGTCGAAGGGGTCGGCCTTGCCGGCCTGCGCGACCATCGCCGCGAGGGAGCGCAGCGCCTCCAGCGCGGGCTTGCTCGGCTTGTCCCCCGCTTTCTCCGCGATCAGCCGCGCGACGGCCGGTTCACGGCCCCGGATGCCGGTGAGCGCGCCTTCCCGGACGAGCACGTTGTCTCCGCGCCGGGTGAGCGTCCAGGCGAGCGCTTCGTCCGTCACGGGGAGGTTGGAGGAGGAGAGTCGCACCGCCACCTGGGCGAGCACCCCCGCGTCCTTGTCGGCGGACAGTCCCGCGATTTCGGCCAGCGTGTCGGCCGGCGCGGTCCGCACCGCGGCGGCGCGCACGCGGGCGTCCTGATCCTTGAGCGCCGTTCGTGCCGTGACGCCGTCCAGCGCGCCCATTCCGTCGAGGGTCCAGAGGGCGTGCAGGCGGGCGAGGGCGGGGGCGTCGGCCTTGGTCGCCAGAGCCCTCAGGCCGGGCGCGGCGGCGGCGTCAGCGCGTTCGACAAGGAGCCGCTGGGCGGTGTCGCGGACCCAGCCGTTGGGGTGCGAAAGCGCGCCGATCAGCCCCGGCGAGTCCGTCGGCAGGCGGAACGCGGCGGAACGGGGCGCGCCGTCCCGTACCACGCGCCAGATGCGTCCGCGGTCGAAGGGCGTGACCAGTTTCCGGTCCTCGATGTTGGCCACGAGGTAGTGGGTGAGGAAGGCCTCGTGCTGGATGATCCCGCGGTAGAGGTCGACGATGAGCATCGTGCCGTCGGGCGAGTTGAGCGTCTGCACGGGACGGAAGCGCTCATCGGTCGAGGTGAGGAATTCGGAGCCCGGATGCGGGTCGGCGGCGGTCACGACGCCCTCCTTCTCCGTGAGGACGACGCGTTTCACCAGATTGCCCGCGGGTTCGGGGATGAGCGCGCTGCCGGCGAACGCCGCGCCGAGTCCGTCGCCCCGGTAGACGCCGGCGCCGCAGGACGCCGTGGCCCGGGTCAGCGACCCGTCGGGACGCAGGGTCTTGCCGTCGTAACCGCGGTTGACGCCCGGCGTCGGGTGCGAAGGCCAGACGTCCTGCGCGAGCATCACCTTGTGGTTGATTCCCGCGGCCGTCCGCAGGAGCGGATTGCGGGCGTAGGCCTCGGCCTGCAGGAGGTCGGCGCGCAGGAGGTCGGAGTTGTAGTTGAAGTAGAGGCGCCCCACGTCGTCCTGGCAGAGCCCCCACTGTCCGCGGCCCAGTCCGCCCGTGAGCTTCTTCCACTGGCCTCCGGTCAGGCGGAGCCGTGAGGCGTAACCCGAGCTGTAGACATGGTTGTCGATCGCCCAGGTGGGGGCGTTGGCCATGTGCTCCGGCTGCCCGCCTTCCTTGCCGTAATCATCGGCGACCACGGTCTTCTTGTCCGCACGGCCGTCGCCGTCCGTGTCCTTCATGAACCAGAGATACGGAGGGGCGGCGACGAGCGCGCCGCCGTCGACCGGCATCACCGCGCGGGGCATGACCAGTCCGTCGACGAACACCGTCGCCTTGTCCATGCGTCCGTCGCCGTCGGTGTCTTCAAGGACGGAGATCCGTCCGTTGGGATCCTTCTCGCCGCCCCCCTTGAGGTCCTGCATGTAGCCTCGCATCTCGACGACGAAGAGCCGGCCGCGTTCATCGAAGGCGGCGGCCACCGGTGACTGCACCATGGGCTCGGCGGCGACGAGTTCGACCCGCCATCCCTTCTCCACCTTGAAGGTGGCGAGCTGCTGCTCAGGCGTGAGCGGGGCGGGGGCGGGCAGGCGGAACTTGAGCTCAACCTTGGCGGGACCGGCGTTCTTCTCGTGCAGGGCCAGGGCGCAGGCGCTGCCGAGCGCCAGCCAGGCGAGGGCGACGAGCGGGGTCTTCATGCCACCCAACACAATCGAAAGCCCGGCTTTTGCGAAACAAAACCTGCGATTCAGCGCAGCGCCTCCAGCGGGATGACCGCCAGTTCCGCGCTGTTGTTGTTCCAGAGCTCGCGTCCGGTGCCGGCCCTGCCGATGTCCCCGCCGCTGTTGGAATAGCCGACGTAGAGGAATCCGCCCAGCTCGAGGGCGCAGGGGTAGGCCAGGCCGGCCTTGGGGTGCGATTCGCCGGGGCCGGAGGGGTGCACCGCGTCGCGGATGATGAAGATCCGGCGGAAGGCCTCCTCGCCCGGTTCGGAGACGGCGATGCTGAGAGGTGAGCGTCGGTTGCCGCCGTCGCCGCTGATGGAGTTGATCAGGTAGCGACGTCCGTCCGAAAGCATCCCGGCCGCGGGCTTGCTGGCGGCCATCGGCAGGTCGGAGGGCGCAAGCGGCGTCCAGGTGCGGCCACGGTCGCGGCTGACCGAGGTGAGGAGCTGGGCCTTCTGTCCGTACCGGGAGTAGAGGTGCACGCTCTTGTCCGCGACGACGATGGCGGACTCGCCCCAGACGCTGCCGAGGCCGGGCGACATCGGGATGCGGATGAGGTCCCATTTCGTGAAGTCCGCTCCGCGGCTGATCGCGACCGCCGGCGGATTCTGTCCGCCCACGGAGGCGCCGGACATGATCCAGTTGCCGTCACCGAGGGGCCGCGGGGGCTCGAGCGGCCAGAAGCCTCCGCCGATGACCGAGCCGAACTTCTTCCAGGTTCCGTCGGCCTGCAGGAGGTAGGCGCGCGTGTGCACCTCCTTCAGCGTGCCGCGATACGCTCCATGGAAAGCCCACAGCCGGCCGCCGTGCGAGAGCATCACGCCGTGGCTGACGCCGACGTCGGCTTCGGGCGAGCCGTCGATGGTGCGCACGGGGCTCCAGGTGCGTCCGTCGTCCTCGCTCACGGTGAACCTCGCCTCTTCCGTGGAGGTGTTCTCCCCGCCGCGATTGTGCCCGAAGGTCGCGTAGAGCCGGCCCTCATGCGAGGCCAGCGCGACGCCGTGCAGGAAGCGGTAGCCGTCGAGGTTGAATTCGTAGGGCTTGATGACCTGGAAGCGGACGCCTTTCAGGCGCGGCAGCTCCGCCGCGGCCGGGACGGGTCCCTCCGAGTCCCA